>ENA-UOOC01002399-UOOC01002399.1-human-gut-metagenome-genome-assembly--contig:-C48old-NODE-2399-length-14107-cov-5.422787_pt1 | contig 14107 bp, 5 predicted proteins | sample MGYA00242469_ERZ724016 | MGnify/ENA metagenome assembly ERZ724016 | reverse complement strand
TATCTTATCGATTCACAGCGACATTTCATCCAATATAATCGTACAAAGGAAGGTCAAAAATATGAAATCTATAAAAATTTTAATCGTAATCATCTGCACAGCTGTTCTATGCTCCTGCGGAGGAGAACCCCAAACCGCCGAAATCTCCGCGAACGAGGTTACCAAGGAGGTATATCAGTACCTTTGCGACAGCTTCGGCGAGGTTATGCTCTCCTGCCAGCAGGAGTCCACGTGGATGGGTTCGCCCGACTACGAGATGGACATAATCGAAAAGGCTACCGGCAAGCTTCCCGCAATGCGCGGTCTGGACTTTATGAACGGCGACTTCGACGGAGTTGTCGAGCGTTCAAAGCAGTGGTGGGAAAAGGGTGGACTTGTAACCATCTGCTGGCACACCGGCATCAACGGCAAGGGCTATCAGGAATCAAAGGACGATATCCCCGACTTCGACAAGCTGCTCGACGAATCCACACCAGAGCATGCCGCCATGATAGAAAACTGGGACAAGGCTGCAAAGGCTCTTTCCGAGCTGCGCGACGCGGGCGTTCCGGTTCTTTGGCGACCCTTCCACGAATTTGACGGCGGCTGGTTCTGGTGGGGCAAGGGCGGCGGCGAAAACTTTATCAAGCTCTGGCGAATGATGCACGACCGCTTTACAAACGAATTCGGGCTTGACAACATGATATGGGTGCTGGGCTACTCGGGCGAGGTTAAGGACGGCTGGTACCCGGGCGACGAGTATTGCGACATCATCGGTTCGGACACCTACGACAATTCCACCCACAAGTCGGCATATGACAAGCTTGACAAAATGAAAACCGGAAAGCCCATTGCCTTCCACGAGTGCGGCTATGTTCCCCGCATAGAAAGGTTTGAAGACGACGGCTGCCTGTGGAGCTGGTTCATGATATGGCATACCGACTTTATCTCAAGGCACGACAAGATGGATCTTCACGCAGTTTACAACTCGGACAAGGTAATCACCCTCGACGAGCTGCCGGAGTGGGGAAAGCAGTAAGCATACAGAGAAAATAGAAAAATCGGGGCAAACCACTGCAATCCTGGTTTTGCCCCGATTATTATTTTATGATTTCCTCATGCAATCTCTTCCAATCTTCCCGAAGACCTGCCGTTTTTGATGTACTCTTCATAGGCAAGCTCCTCGAAAAAGCTTTTTGTTCTTTTCATAAAGACGGCTGCAAGAAGCTGGGCGATGGACGAAGCCGCAAACGCCGCAAAGGCGAACAGGTCATAGCTCGTGGCAAAAGCCAGAGATAAAGCTATAACCGCACACGCGCACAGGGAGAAGAACGACGAGGTGGATATGCCATACGCCGAGGACTTTTGGGTTACAAGCGAATATTGGATGGAGGTGAGGTCGTCCACGGTGGACGCGCTGAAGCGGTATATCCAGTACAGCACCCCGACCGCGATAAGTCCCAGCAGAAGCTCGCCGAAAACGGTTGCAAAGAAGGAGAATATCATAGAATTAACATATCTTTTCCTGTAGCAAAGCACGCAGTAGCAAATCATTTTGTAGGTAAACAGCAACGCCAGAACTGCTCCCAGCGGCTTTACAAGCTTATGTATGCAGCTTTCAAGCTTTATCATAGCCGAAAATCCGGCTTCCCTTACCGGCTCCTGCGGTCGAAGTTTTGAAGCCATCAGAGTGTAAAGTATCCCGAACGAAAAAACTCCCGAAACAACGAGCAGAACCAGCCGTGCGGCTATATGAAGGACAAGGTAGGTGTTTATGGTGTCCTTGCCGTATATTCCGTGGGAGAATATTGCCGCGCGGATATAGTCCATCCTGCCGGGCAGAAACAGGCATATCACGCTGGCTAAAATCATCACTGCCGACACAAAAAGAAGGAAAGCTATAACCCACAAAAGTCCGGAGGAAAGTATTCTGCCGCTTACATCTGTGGTTTCTTTAGACGATTTCAAATGCATACACTCCCCAATTATGCTTATTATGAATTGATTATACCATTTTGCGGACGGAGTGTCAAGGAAATTGCGGACTATCGAAAAAAGAATCCCGACGCTTAATCGCTTTTTGCGAGGTCTGCGGCGGGATCGTTTTTATCACTTACATTCGTTAAAACGCTTTACTATCAGCTCGTCGTCTACCGAATCCACAACGTCGAAGTAGGTTCTTACCTCCGGAATGGCGGCGTTGTTGGCTATCAGGGCATCAACAAGCGCGATAAGGCTGTCGTAAAAGTCGTCTATGTTGAGAACCACTATCGGTGCGGAAAGGCGGTTAAGATATTTCAGCGTGAGGATCTGGAAAAATTCATCCATAGTTCCTATGCCGCCGGGGGCGATGAAGAAGATATCCGCGTGCTTTTCCATGAGAGTTTTTCTCTCTGCCATGGTGTCCACCATAACGGTGTTGTCGCAGTCGAAAATAGGCTCGAAGGTGCTTATAAAGTGGGGCGAGATGCCCATAACGTAGCCATCGGCGTTTCTTACTCCCCTTGCAGCGGCGCCCATGCAGCCCGAAGCTCCCGCGCCGAACACAAGCGAGAAGCCGTTATCGACTATTATTTTTCCAAGCTTCTCTATTTCATCTATATATTTATTATCGATTCTGTTAGAAGCTCCGCCATACACGCAGGCGTAATATTTTTTTGACATACTAAAAGTCCTCCTGTCCGGTTCTGTAAATTTATCCACACATATTATTATATGCAATAATTCATATTTCGTCAATACATTTTTTGTGTGAGTTTTGTAATAAATTTGTGTTGATATACAAAAAGCGGCAGGAAAACGCTTCCCGCCGCTGCAATTTGTTCTTATGCTATTCTACTATAAAGGTGTAGAATACATCATCGTCACCGCTGTCTTTATTGATTGAGAAGCGAACGCGATATGTTCCGGCTTCGGCTGGGATGATAACATCAATGCTTTCGGGATTATTTCCTGCACTGATCGTTACAGTTTGGTCAGCAACTGTACTATTTGAGAAGGCACCAAGTAGCCCCTGCTTTTCAACAGTTACGGTGATCTCATTGGCATTGGTACTATATCCGAACTGAAGCGTATGATAACTGCCCTTAGCAAGCACCCTGCTTTCCGAATCGTATGTGACTTTAAGCCAAGGTTTAACCGTCGAAACAGTAAGCGAAGATGTTGCTTCATCACTGCAAGCCCCGCCAAGCATATTGCCGTCATTTCCGGTGCAGAGCTTCCAGCTGATTAAATAAGTGCCATCGGGCAGACCGCTGAATGTGTAGGAGTATTCGGCTGCCACCGCATCACTATATTTACCCAGATTGAATGCCATCGTATTGCCGCTGAACAATTCGCCTTTGATGTTTCCGTTGTTCAAAGCTCCTTCTGCATTCAGTGGAAGCTTGAGATTTGATTCAGCCGTTTTGCTCAGCGTCGCCACAAGATAAAGTGCTTTTCCGGAGCGGTTCTCATCGCCGGAGGGCAGCTTTACAACTTTAATCTTGTTGTCTGCTTCACAGCTAATTACGCCTTTTACAATGGTTGAAATACTATAGCTTACTTCTGCACCATCGCCAAGCGAAATAGCTGTGCCGTTTGAAATTGCGGAGAAGCTGACTGTATTATTCACCGGATCGCTTCCGTCAGGCAGCTCGCGGAAATCAGCGCTTAGAAGGAAGGTTTCGTCGCCTCCGTTTTCATTGTATACAAACGTTGGGGCACTTCCGTTTGCTGTTCCCATTTTGGTGAAATCAGAGAAGTTTATAGTTTGCTTTTCAGCACTCAAGGTGTAGTAATAGAACTCTTTCAAGCCGCCATCCTTAATTACTGTGAGAGTAAGGTCGGTACCAGCAGGAAGATTTTCACTGAATTCAACCTGATAATCTCGGTCGGAGATATATGTTGCGTTGCTGGTAATCTTAACCGTCCATGCATATCTGTTCGAGATGTCTGCGGTATCAGTTCCGTCATCAAAGCTGTCAAACAGTCTTCCTGCCTTTATTGCAGCCGTTCCCTTAGCATTCAGCCATGCGTATACGTTCAGGGTGCTTGTGCCATCTTCAGCAGGTTCGCTCATTCCCTTTGAATCAGTATTTGCGTCAAGAAGTGCAGTACTGTTCAAACCGCCAGGTGTTGTTTCACTGCTATCAAGCAGAGCCAGCCTTTTACTGCCGTCTTTGTTCAATATATACCAGCAATTGAAGGCTTGCGCATCAGTGCCGGTCGGCTTAGCGGGTTTGCTGTCCAGAACAGTTATGATACCGGATGCGGTTTCGGTTTCGGTACGAAGAACAGTAGGTAAAGCCTTGCCGTCAGCATCCTTTAATTCCACATCGATTCCGCTGGTCAGATATTTCAGACGACAATGGTCCCGAATCAGCTTGCCATTTATTTTTGCTTCGCTATCCGTTTTTACAAATGTAAAGGTTTTATTCTGCTCACCTATCGCGCCGATGTTTTTCGCGGTTACGTTTCCGCCGGATATAGTAACGGTAGTTGCGGTTTTATCGCCTCCGCCGTTGCTTCCTATGGAATGTACGGTGCAGTCAGCGGTTACATTTTTAAGGGTCATATTGCCCTTGACTACTACGTTATCATTTCCGGTAAGTCTGCCATTATTCTGCACATAGTCGCCCTCGCCGGTAAGACCTGCTCGGTAGGTGATGCCATGCTCATTGCCGGTTACAGTGAGCGTATTATCCGCAGCAACACTTGCCACGCCTGAAACAATCAAGTCGCCATCAAGAACCAGGTCTGTGTTGCCACTGATATTCATAGCGCCGATGGTGGTTGCGTTTTGAGAAGTGTCGGCAGGCGCCTTAACCGTTATGGTTTTGCCGCTTACATTAACTGTCAGATCCGATGAGACCGCAGGTACTTTCTCCGACAAAAGCAGATATTTGCTGCTTGACGTTGTATGATGTTCCGAGCTTTGATCAAAGATGTCGGCTCCAATGGTTATATCGCCATTGCTTACTTCAATAATCTGATTGCCCCAGATGGTTACATCAGAAGCAGCGTCATTAATAATCAGCTTGCCGGTATACAGACTGGCAGAACTGCCTACGCCAGTGTATCTTACATGCACGGTACTATTATTGATTGTCGTGGTTCCACTGCTGTCCGTGCCGATCATAGCTCCGCTGATGGAGTGTTCATTCTGCTGATAAATATAGCAATCAGTGATTGTCAGACTGCTATTTGCATGAATTGGTTCCATAACGGGAGCACTTTCGGAACCAATTGTGCAGTTTTCAAGCTTAACAGTGCCTCCGTCAACAGCCTTTGCTTTGTGGTTTTCTCCGCTGCCGCTAATAGTTGTGTTAGTTACCGATACATCTGTAACTCCCGCACCGCCTATCCATGCGCCGGTATACTGTCCGCTAACGCTATTTTTTTCTTTAACAGTAATACTGCCGCCGCTGATAGTTACAGCTCCACAGCCTGGCGCGCTTTGCGATCCCGAACCTATGCCGCTGGATGAGGATGGCGCCTCTAAAGACATAACGACATTTACATTGCTGAGAGTGATATTTCCGTTTTCGGGATTGCTATTAGCTGCGCCGATAGTGGCTCTGGTGTTGGCAGAACTGCATTCAGGCGTAAGGGTGATTTTATTGCCTTCAGTGCCGGTCAGTCTCAGGGATGTTTTGCTGGGGACAAGAATATTCTTTGCCACGATATTCCCTTTTTGAGTCAGGTTGGCTGACGATGAAGTGGAGCCATCTGTTACCAGCGCAATGGAATCATCACTTGATATATTGAGATTGCCAAGTGCGATTTTGCGATCAATATCGCTGCCGCCGCTTGTTGAAGGGCGCTTTGTAAGATCGCCATATAGCTTAAGAACATTTAATGTTGGCTTGGAGCTGTCATTATCCTTATTCTGAAGAATGCGGTAATCGCCGCTCCATTGTATCAGTATGTCTCCATACTTATTTTTCTGCTTAAATCCATCTGGGAAAAGCTCGATTGTGCCTTCATCAAGATACAGAGTGATAACCTCGCTGTAGCCGACGGTAACATCGCTTGCGGGCATGGATATGATGTATTTGCCGTCTACCTCCGTTTTGCCCTTGTATTCGCTTAACAGCTCTGTTATTTCATTGCCGTTTTTAGTGTATGTAAGCGTTATAAACTCGGGTTTCTGATATTGAGACGGCTTAAAGGTTACTGATGAGTGATACTTAACACTTGCAGAGTCAAAAAGCAGAGTATCATCATTGCTGTTTGCATCACTTGCACCATCACTATAGGTAATAGTCCATGAGCCCAGAGTAAGTTTTTTAGCGACTCGTCCTTTTCAAGAGTATATTCATTGGGAGTATACTCTGCGGTAAGAGTGAGTTTGCCGTTTTCGAGTGCAGCTTTTTTGCTATCAGGTTCAGCGAAAGTCACTTTCTCAAGGGACAGAACGCCGTCTGCGAGCTCGGTATCGCCATAGCTCCAATACGTATTCCTTGTGTAGCCCTCAAGCACAAGGGTTTCATCAACCAGCAGCGTTGCACCATAGTCCATTGTTACCGTTTTCTCATATGCTTTTTTATCGGTATCCGCATTAAAATCATTATCATTGATTACGTTCAGCTTGCTGATATCCTCCGGAAGCACAGCGCTATACGTAACCTCATACTGCGATGGGCAGAGATTAACGGTTACATCGGCGGTAAGCCGCTGCTGACTCAACCCCGCGAAAGAATATCTTATATCAAAGTTATACGTGTTTTTCGCAGTCATAACCTTAGAATGATACAGGGTGAGCGTCAGCTTCCAGTCTTTGCCGATTGCCTGACTGGCTACATTCACAGCATTCTGGTTAACAACTAATGACACCGGATCAAGATTGCTTGAACCATCCTTGCTAAGCGTTAGCTCAATGGCAAAGGTATTATCAGCTGAATAGGTGATATTGCCATCGTCCGACTTCCAGGTACTGTCATATTGATGAGCCAGCATGGAGGTTTTATCAATTATGTGAAATTCTTTGCCGTCCTTGTTCGTGATTTTATAGCTCATTACACCTTGCTGCATACTTCCGGGAAGGGTATATGCAGTGCTCGGATAACTAACAACGGTGGGCGATGAATTTGCCGTTAACTCCTGCTCGATGTTCAAAGACGGAACATAGGCGGTGTAGACGTTGATGTCATAAATGCCATCTGCCCCTGGTAGTTTTCTCCATTCATTAACCGTATCTTCAAATTTATTGTCATTATTGTTTTCCGGATATCTGCGTGAAGCATCGATATCGCCGGACAGCGCATACCATCCAACAAGCGCATAGCCGCCTGTTGGACTTGTAAGAGTGTCGAACTTTCCGGATTCATCATTTCTATAAGCATTATACGGATAATCAGTATACTGATTCCACGGATGAGTATACATAATTTTGCTGTTAGTTTTGCCTTCCGAGTCAACATACTGCTCGATAAATACCAGCGAACGCTCTCTGTAAACGCCATACATGGGTATGGTGCTTCCTGTCGGATAATCAGGGATGGAATCAAAGCCGGTATTCGCAACTACCGCCTCATCCAAGTCCTCCTTATAACTATCATCATCCGGAATTGTAAAGACGTCTCCATTGTCAAACATGGTTTTGCTGTTGAGCATGTTGGTAACCGCTTTGGCATACTTATTGTATACGCTTCCGGCGTTAGTATCATCACTGTTGCCGGGATCAAGCGCGGCAAAGGTCATGCCAAGAAGCAGACGGTGCTTTTCGGTATTGGTGTCAGCGTCAGGATTGTATGCATACCACTTTTCTTTTTCAGGCAATGAGTTGACCGGTATCTTTTCGCCGACTTTTACATTGGATATTGTCTTTGGATTATCATCAGGATTGCTGAACTTGGATATATATTCGTCATAACTATCATACTTAACATGCAGCTCAAGATCATAGGTATTAGCCTTCCAATCAGCTATCAGCACAAGATCGTTAAACCTTGGAACGCAGCCGTAATATTTATTTGACTCAGCTTCGCCATCCTTTTTCCATCCTTGGAAGGTGTAGCCCTTGCGCGAAATGACTTTTCGGTAATCATTGTCAACATACTTTTTGTTTGTGCTGAAATACCCGCTCGTTGTGCTGACTACACTGTATTGGGTTTTTCCATCAGCACTTGACACGGTTCCGAGCTTATCATATTCGGAGCTATTATCTGCTGCTGCTAACTTAGTATATCCCGCCAGAGCATTGCCATATATCAAATCGTTCGGAGAAGGCGACGTTCCTTTCACCCAGCTGCCGCCGTTAGGCTCATAGGTAACCTTAACAGGACGATACTCCGCATAAAGCGTTAACGCAGCAGTTTTGTTGCTTGTATCATGTATCTGACTAATATCAAGTGCTTCAATAGTTTTTCTAAGTTCAGTGTAATCTGTCGCCCTGTGCGGTGCGCCTTTATTGTCTTTATACTGCCAGCACTTAAACACATAGCCCTCGCGCCATGCCTTCGGAAGCGAAGTTAATTTATCAGTTTCTTTATCCGGATTGACTAATTCGGTTGGCGGAGTATCATATGTCCAAACCTAATTTTTTTCAAGCACTGCTGGATCGTTAGCGCCAGGCTCGTCTTTGGGTGTTACCCAACGATTGTCAGTGTCTGGATCGCTTTCTTCGGTTTTCGTGCTGAATTTTACCAGATATTTGTTGGGAGTCCACTTTGCATACAAAATAATGTTTGCATACTCTTTAGAGAGCTCCTGCAGCGTTTCATTTTCTGTTACTGGTTTAGTACACTCTTTGTCAAAATACCATCCGCCAAAGGTATAGCCAGGAGCGGTAGGAGTTATAAGACTGTCATCCTTGGAGAACGCCTTGGTTTGATTAAGCTTTATGCTGATAGATTGATAACAGCTTACCGTATCAAAGGTATCACCTCCTGAGTTTATGGTTACACCGGGTGCAGTATTCAAGTTGAAGCGGGTATCCTCAGGTCTGTTCTTTTCGTTCTTGTTCTGATTTAATGTTACAAGAACATTTTTAAGCTGGGTACCGTTGCGCGATACTTCAAGCACGAGCGGGTTGCCATCCTTAACATAAGCATCTGACATTTCAGGCGTAACAGTAGCATCCGTTAAAACTTTTTTGCCCTCGTAATTAAGCTCTACTATGCTCTTGGTTTTGGTCATAAAGCTTGTATCTGTAAGGTCAATGCCATCCTTGCTTAAAATAGGGCTGCCATATGGAACTTCGACAGTCTTCGTGAATCTCCATTTGTTGCTGTCGCCATCCACTTGTTCCATATTTGTAGTGTCTGCATCGTCAGAGTTTTCTAGAGTTATATGTATCTCAAATTCAACATTAACCTTTTCCCACTTAGCACCAATATAAACATCCTTGGAATTTGATTTATCGATCATTTCAATTTTTTCATCGGTGAGCTGCTTTGTTTCAGGGTTATATTGATACCATCCCAGGAAATTATAGCCTGAGCATAAAGCGGGTTTAAGAGTGTATTTCGTATCAGTGGCAGTATCAGGCATAACTATATAATATGGCAGACCACTATCACTATCAAGATTCGGGTTTGTAACTCTGTCTACATCCTTACTAAGCAAAACATCGTCGGTCTTAATTTCATAGTGAACGTCTACAACCTTAACGCCGAATACGTTTCTATCTTCTATATTACCATCTTTACCGTCGACATAATCATACGTGCCATCGCCCTGACCTATAATGCCATAGGCTCCGGTGGTGTACAGGTAAGCCGTATTGTCCTTATCGTGAGTGACAATGATATGTCCTGTTTCGCCATCGACAACATTTGCATACGCCTTGGCAGCATATACAACCGAAGATTTATCAATAGTCAAATTCTTGGCAGAAAGACGGTTGGCTATGCATATTGAAAGATTACCGTGACCAGGCAATCTATCATCACCGGTATATGGATTCGTATACTTTTTGCCTGATGCATCTGAAATACTAATCTCGCCGCAGTACGCCATACAGTTGTAAACTTTTACGGCGGTTTCCGCACCGGAGATCATCACATTGCCATACGGAGCAGAAATTGAGCCGCCGTTAGTATCACTCTCACCGGCTTCGCCTTCAACAGTGCCTTTGCTGATGTTGATTTTGCAGAAGTTTTCAAGCCGCATATTATTTGAAGTATAATAATTCTTCAAGGCGGTCTGCTGTTCCTCGGTCATACCAAGGACGGAGTTTTTATCAAGCGTTACGGTTCCGCCGGTGACATTAACCACCGAGTGCATGCCTCCAAGGAAGCCTCCTTTTCCTTCTTTGGAAATAACATTAACCGTGCCGCCGTTAATATTAACGGTCATGCAATCTTTGGCAGGAATTCTATCATAGGTGTAGATATACTTCTCGCCTTTCATCGGGACATATCTTGTATAGCCATACAGCTTACCTGTAGAGCCGATTTGATTTGCTGTTACCACGCCGCCGTTTACGGTTATCTTGCCGTTTACGTCGCCGGTTATGTATTCGGCATCAACCTTTCCGCCGTTTACTACCAGACCGGCATTTGCTTTTCCATCAAGAATATTCTGGTTGGCAGCCATAGTAGACCGGAAGTTTTCTTCCTTATGCAATTCATTGCTGGGGGCAGTTTTTGCGTCGTAGAAGCCTGAAACAACTATTCCGCCGGCATTAAGAGTGGCACTATCATTGACCTCGATATTCGGGCAGAGAAGATAGCCTGTTCCGCCATTTCCAGCGTTAACAATACCTACAGAATAAATTCCGCCGGTCTGACAGATATTGTGCAGCGTTACCGTTCTTGCATTAGCGGAATTATCAAACCCACTGTCAACTCTTATATTATGAGCTGTCTCTTGGGGGGTAACTTTGTCGACAAAGCCTTCAACATTGAATACAGCGCTAGAATTAGTGCTTGTAGAATACGTCATTGATTTTATAGAGCCCTGATGAATTGTAAGATTGCCCAGATAATGGAACAGTGAATCTTCTCTCTTGGGAGTTTCTTCCGACTCTGTCCTGAATCCGTCCTGCAAAAGGGTATAATCGGCGTTGTCGAGGTCTAAAGTCATATCCTTGGCGCAGTAAACCTCAACATCCGCTTTAGGCATAGCAAAGCTCAGCCTGCCCGAAACATTGCTGTTCGGCTGCACGCTGCGAATTATTCCACTGCCATCAACATACCAGATAACGGTATAATCCTTTGCCATGGCAGGGTCATTAAATTCAATAACAATATCTTTGCCGGCAGATACTTTCGCTTTGCTATCTGCTATACCTACCGCGCTGTCATCGCAGGAAACGCCGCTTACCTGATCAACGCCAGACTTGAAAATAATGTCATATTCAGCCTTTGCTGCATACAGCTTCATCTGAATACGGTCATAAGCTTTTGCACTCAAAGCGGTTGTGTCATTCTGTGGGATGCCGGATTCGTTAATAGACGACACTGATTCGCCGTTCAATGATTCCCAGTTCCAATTGGCATCACCGCATCCGCCTGAAAGAACCCTCGGCGGATTAAGCGTCAGCAAGTCGTTGCTCCAGTTCTGCTCTGCAAAGCTCTTGCCGGCTTCCCATGTGGTTATAAAGCGCAGAGTGTTAGCGTTCAGCGGCTGATTGGTTTCGTCTTTATCGCTGAAAAGCTTTCTGTCAAAGATGTAATTAATATACACATCATGAGCTATTGTGGGCGTGTCAATTATTTTAGCTGTGTCCGATATAGTAACAGTACTGCGAGCGTCTATTGTTCCTGATACAGTGTGAACATTTTCAAAAGCTCCGATGCGTTGTGCGGTGATAGTGCCCGCTTTGAATATCCGTTCTTCTCCAGCGGACAGAGCCGTCGCTCAGGGTGGTGGTAAGATTATAGGCATTTCCGACCGTTTCTGCGGTGATATCTGCCGATCCGGACACGGTCAAATCGCCCTTGGTGCCGAAGCTGCCATTGCAGTAAACCTTTCCTCCGCTGACTATTGTATCATTAAAGAAGGTGATGTTGCCAGCCGCATAGATTTCCACATTACCGGAAATCTTAACGGTACGGCTGCGCGAGTCGTCGTTGTAGGTGCTGTTGCCCCAAACCACGCACTCTTTATCTGTCAAGACGCTTGCTTTAACAGCTTGTTCCACCGCTGCGGTATCTAACAATGGATCAGGATGAATGTCACCGGTTGTTGCGTCATAAAGGCTTTCTATAAACTGCTTTACAGGGTTGCCTTCATCTGTCGCCTTTACTGTGTAATCATAATAATTATTATTGGTATTTCCCATTGAAGTCTGAGTTTTGTCAGAAGTAGCATCATTCCGCGTTTTATAATAACCCAATAAATAGATTTTGCTAGCGATTGTGTCGCCGCCGAAAGTAAAGTCTTCAATGGTATTTGTCGCCTGAGAAAGCACAGTAAAGGGATAGTTATCATTATTTGCCCTTGCCCTTTCGGTTTGTTTGTTGCCCGTCTCGTGCTGATAATAGCCTAATTTGCCATTTACGTCACCATATTTCCAAAAGCCTACCGGTTAGCTTAAAATCTGGTTTGTAACAACCGTGCCGCCGGTAATGCCGCCGCAGCGACCGAATATCAGGGCATTGCAAACAAGGGTGCCCGAGTTCCATGTATAATTGGAAAGATCACACCTGTTGCCCTTTACTATCAGCCAGCAATCCGAGCCATCCGTCATTTTACCACTTCGACTCCAGTGCTGATAGTTATATTCTACATTGCCGTCTACTACAACCTTTGATTTATTTTGCAGATAAAGTTCTCTCCAGCCAAGCCTTAAATTTTCACGAACACGCAGGTAGGTATCATCACAATCCAGCTTGTAATAGTTCATAAAGCTGTAAACATCTATCGTCGAATCTATAATCTGCGTATTTGCTTCGGTTCCATATCCGATGTAAATAATCTTGTGCGGGGCTTCGATTGTAGCGTTTCGCATTACCAAATTCCAGTTGCTGTAATAAATTAAATAGTTGAATTCTTGGCTTGAATTTCCTTTTGTGTATTCATTGATTGTTATATTTTCAATAACCTGATCAAAGTTGCCGAAAGCCGTGCCAAGCTTTACCGTGTCTCTGCGATTTGTACCATAAATATACAAATTATTATGATTAAGATCACGCGATCTCAGCACATCCGGCATTATCGCGCCGACAATGTTATTCGTTCCGACAAAATAAAGCTTTGTATCGTAGGCTTGCTGAGTTTGGTTATCAACAACAATGTTTGCGCAGTCTGCCAGTTGTAACTGTTTTTCATAAATTTCTTCCGGAGTATAGTAAATGGGACTGTTAGAATCCTTTGTAATATTGCAGTCTACATTATTAACAGCGTTTCCGACAGCGTTGTTTATATATGCCTCGCGCATTTCAAGATTTACGTCTTTAAGATATATTCCGCCGGTAAGAGCATTTACAAGCGTAAGCTGATTCTTAGTTGCAACATTATTACTTGTCACACAGAATTTATCCGAAAAGTTCCACTGATAGAAATATGCTCCTTCAGTGATATGGGTGCCATCCTGCTTTGTGCCATCAAGAATCTTAGTATCATCCTTGAACATCGGAGTAAGCTCATCAATCACATCCGCATACCAAAAGCCGCTGATTCTGCGATTGTTGTGCTCAACGTCGGTTTTAAACATAATCGGGCTTTTTGCAATGTCGATATAGATTTCCTTGCCCTTGCCGTATTTCGCGGTTACGTCGTATGCGGGCATCTCAAAGGTGTATGTAATACTGGGGTTGCCAGGACGATATTCGTTTTCCGTCGGGAATATTTTGGTACCGTTTCCGGCTTTAGTCGGATTAAAAGACCACAAAGAGAAATTCTGCGGATTTGTGGAGGGTGTGGTAAGAGTTACAACGCTTCCCTTCGGAACAGAAATTACACCGGCAGCGGCAGAAGAATTTATTGTCTTTATCTCGCCGGATTTATCGGTATAGGAAAGGCTCCAGCCTGTGGGCATAGTTTCAGGCAGAGTAAGATTGTAGCTCATAACTCCCCAAATGGCCGCTATTGTCAGGTTTGCATTATGGAGTGATTTCTGATAATCGGCAAGAGTTGTGTTTGCCGGAGGTGCAAGCATACCATTGTCGCCATACTGGAATGTTGAGCTGCCCGAAATCAGCTGATTGGTGGCTTGCGACTTCCAGCCGTTGAAGGTCTGAGCCGTTCCGTCATCGCT
>ENA-UOOC01002395-UOOC01002395.1-human-gut-metagenome-genome-assembly--contig:-C48old-NODE-2395-length-14124-cov-12.459805_pt1 | contig 14124 bp, 13 predicted proteins | sample MGYA00242469_ERZ724016 | MGnify/ENA metagenome assembly ERZ724016 | reverse complement strand
TGTTCGTGGGCGGCAACGCCAGCCTGCAGCTGATGTACGACGCCGTATCCAAGGCTTTCACCAACGGTCTGCTCCACAGCGAAAAGCCCTGGTGCAAGCTGGACAAGGTCAAGTGGATCTGCCCCGTTCCCGGCTATGACCGCCACTTCAAGGTCACCGAGAGCTTCGGCGTAGAGATGATCTCCGTCCCCATGACCGCCGACGGCCCCGACATGGACCAGGTGGAGGCCCTCATCAAGGACCCCGCCGTCAAGGGTATGTGGAACGTCCCCAAGTACTCCAACCCCGAGGGCGTGATCTACTCCGCCGCGACCATCGACCGTCTGGCGAAGATGAAGCCCGCCGCCCCCGACTTTATGCTCATGTGGGACAACGCCTACTGCATCCACGAGTTCGACTGCGACTATGTGGAATTCCCCGACATCATCAGCCTGTGCGCGAAGTACGGCAATGCCGACATGGTCTATGAGTTCGCCTCCACCAGCAAGGTCACCTTCCCCGGTGCCGGCGTGGGCGTCATGGCATCCAGCGCCGACAACATCGCCTACTTCTCCAAGCTCATCAACATCCAGACCATCGGCTTCGACAAGATCAACCAGCTGCGCCACGTTCTGTTCCTGAAGGACAAGGCCCACACCCTGGCCCTGATGAAGCAGCACGCCGCCATCCTGGCCCCCAAATTCCACGCGGTGCTGGACGCTCTGGACAAGGAGATCGCCCCACTGGGCATCGCCGGCTACAAGCGCCCCGTTGGCGGCTACTTTATCAGCGTGGACGTCATGCCCGGCTGCGCCAAGCGCACCCTGGCCCTGTGCAAGGAGGCCGGCGTCACCATGACCGGTGCCGGTGCCACCTTCCCCTACGGCAAGGACCCTCAGGACAGCAACATCCGCATCGCCCCCTCCCTGCCGCCGGTGGCGGAGCTGGAGCAGGCCATCGCCGTGTTCTGCACCTGCCTGAAGCTGGCCGCCCTGGAAAAGCTGGGCGTGTGAGCTGCAAAACCTCCCGCCGCCCACATAAAACCATCCCCCCGGCGACGCTTCACACCCCCATATAAAATCCCCCCGGCGAAGCCGGGGGGATTTCTTTTTCTTACTTGTGCAGCAGCGGGCTCAGCGGTTTGTAGATCAGGAAGCACAGCGCCACGTCCAGCAATCCCTTGCACAGTGTGAACGGCACGTTGAACACCATCAGGCAGTTCAGCAGCGCGTTGGAGGTCGGCACCTGCGCCACCGTCCCCAGGATCTCCTGATACATCCCCACAATGGCCTCCAGCGGCAGGCCGTACAGCACCACATAGGCGGGATAGACGATGAAATAGTTGATGGGTATGCTGATGACCGCCATGGCGGCGGCCCCGGCCACGGAGCCCCACAGCGCCCCGCCCCGGTTCTTGTGCTTCTTGTAGACGATACCCGCAATAAACGCGAACACCGCGCCCAGCAGGAAATTGGACAGCTCGCCCACGCCGGCGCTGGAGCCGAAGGGCAGGTGCAGCAGGTTCTTCACCAGCTGGATGGCGACGCCGTAGACGGGGCCGAGGGAGAACGTGCCCAGCAGGGCGGGCAGGTCGGAGATGTCCAGCTTGATAAAGGCGGGCATGACGGGGATGGAGAACTCCACGAACTGGAGGACGGCGGCCACCGCCGCCAGCAGGGCGGCCACCGCGATACGATGGGTCTTTTGCTTCTGAGTCATAAAAAAACACTCCTTCTTGATGATAAACACCCGGAAAATTGCCTTCCAAGGTGTACGCATCAAAAAAGAGCATCGCGAAATGCCATACACGCCTTCTCTCATCCAGACTATACTGTCGGTACCGGAATTGCGCCGGTTCCTGCTGCCGCAGCAGCTCGCGGACTATACCGCCGGTGGGGACTTTCACCCCGCCCCGAAGACAAATATGCGGTTGTTTTCGACAAGTATAGTACCACGCCGCCCCGCGGAAGTCAATATCGATTTTCAGCTTTACAGCGGCGCGGTTTTCGTTTACAATATACCGTAAGAAAGGCGGTGAGACCCATGCCCGCACGGCAGATGACCGTATGCTTTTCCGGCTACCGTCCGGAGAAGCTCCCCTGGGGCTATGACGAATGCGACCCCCGCTGCGCCCAGCTGAAGCAGCGCCTGCGCCGGGCGGTCTGCGCCGCCTGTGACGACGGCTTCCGCCACTTCATCTGCGGCATGGCCCGCGGCGTGGACACCTATTGCGCCGAGATCGTCCTGGCCCTGCGTCCCCAGTACCCGGACCTGACGCTGGAGGCCGCCATCCCCTGCCCCAGCCAGTGCGGCGGCTGGACGCCGGACCAGCAGGTCCGCTGGCACGCCATCGTGGACCGCTGCGACTTTGAAACGGTGGTCCAGGACCGCTACGGCCCCGGCTGTATGCAGCGCCGCAACCGCTACATGGTGGACCACGCCGCCCGCCTCATCGCCGTGTTCGACGGTCAGGACGGCGGCACTCGCCGCACGGTGGAATACGCCCTCCGTTCCGGCCTCGAGGTCGTCTACGTGGACGCGGAGTAGCCCCCAAACCTTCCCCCTGAAGGTCCGCGGTGTTGAATGACAGGCCGGTGGCCTGTCAGACCCGCGAACCGACCGACCCGCAGGGAGACAGGTGGCACGGCGAAGCCGTGACGGATGAGGTGTAGCCGCCGCAGCGGCGTAACCCCTCCAGTCCCAAAAAAAGGGAGCACCCCTGCGGGGTGCTCCCTTTCCGTCGTTCTTTATCTCTTTTTCCCGTTGAGCGCCACCATGCCCGTCAGGGACAGGATCGACAGGGCGGCGTAGAGGGCTACGCCGGGGTCGGCGGTCTTGGGGGAGCCCTTGGTGTCGTCGGCCTTGGTGTCGGTTGTGGGGTAGTAGTAATAGCCGCTGGAGGGCTTCTTCTCCCATTTCGCTTTGAGGGCCAGCTGCGCGATGACCGGCTTGCTGAAATCATACGCGCCGTCTGCATCCTCCCAGCCGATAAATGTATACCCCGACTTGGTGGGATCATCAGTGGGTTTGGCCACCTTCTGGCCGCGGAGCACCTTTTCCTCTTTGGCCTGCGCACCGTTGTCTGAGTTGAATTTGACTGTCTCATAGGCACCGTCTTCGATCTTGCCGCCGTCGTTGGTCACACCGCCGTAGAAGATGCCGCCGTTCAGGGTGGCATTCGTTTTGTTTGTCACATTCTCATTAAATGTACCGCCGCTGATAGTCGCGCCGGACTCATTGGCCACGTTCTTATCAAACGTACCGCCGGAAATCGTACCACCAGAGGTGTTTGTCACCTCGCCGGTGAATTCACCGGCCTTGATCGTCCCCTCATAGTTTATAACTTCATTTGTAAACGTTCCGCCAAGGATCGTTCCTTCCCAAAAAATCCAAACCCGTCCAGTAAACGTTCCTTTGCTGATCGTACCGCCATACCCCACATTCACATTACAGCTTATCGTAATACCCTCACTCACATCCAATTTATTCTCATTGCAAATATCGTCGCTGCTTTGCTCCCTATTATAATCATTCACACTCCCCGTAATGCTGCCGCCCTCCACGGTAAAGGTCCCCTTGTTGTGCACTCCACCACCGCTGGCAATGCTGCTGTTATATATGCAGTCTGCAATGTGGCTGTTGTCACGCATCGTAAACGTGCCTGCATTGTAGACAGCGCCTCCTCTGCTGCCCTTGCAGTTCGTAATAGCGCTGCTGCCACTCATGGTGAACGTACCACCCGCAGCCACATACACACCGCCGCCGTCAGAAAATACATAGCACCCCTTGATGCTGCCGCCGTACATGTTGAAGGTGCATTGGTCCGATACATATACGCCGCCACCATTAGCATTATAGACATTTCTAATTCCCACGATACTGCCGCCGTACATTTCGAGTTTACCCTTAAGGATTTTTATACCACACGGATTGATGATGCTTCTACCAGCATCGCCATAGATCACGCCACCTGTTACAGTCACTATACCATCGCCTGTGGCATTGTCAGCAGCTTTTGTCCATCCTGTTTCACCCGCATTAAATCTGTGCTGAAGGTTTCCCGTGTTGCTGTCGATCAACGTCAGTGTTGCGTCCGACCGTATTACAACCATGTCATATTCATACGTGTGCATTCGGGTCAGCACATGTCCGTCCATATCCAGCGTAACCGCTTTCTCAATACACAGCGACGAAGTAAGAGTAATATCCTGCGTCATCCTAACGGATTTGCCATCCGCCACAGCCTTTTTCAATGTTGTCTCGTCGGTCACCTCCGTAAACGTCTCCTGCGTTGTCCCAGAGTTTCTCTCCCCCTCGGCAGTGTCAGCCCAAGCGGTGCACACCAGGGGATTTGTTACATCCCCCGATGTAACAAAAGCTGCCCATATGGGCAGCGCGCATACCAATACCAGGGTCATCAGGATGGGGAGCAGTCGTCTCTTCATGGCGGTTCCTCCTTCTATGGCTCACATATTTCTCTCCCGGGCCTGTGTGCCGCAAAATTTCTTGTTGGGAAAGTTTTTTGGCGCGCAGGCTCTGTTGTACGACCATCTTACCAGAAAGTATCGCGAAAGGCAACGGGAATATCCAGATGTCGGCATAACAAATCCGCGTACCAACCATTAACCAAACTTATATCATCAAAGGACACGTCCTCGTTAGCCTTCCCCTTGAGGGGTTCGCGGTGTTGAATGACACGCCGGTGGCGTGTCAGATCCGCGAACCGACCGACCCGCAGGGAGACAGGTGGCACGGCGAAGCCGTGACGGATGAGGTGTAGCCGCGCAGCGGCGTAAAACTCCCCATCCCACCCGCAGGCGGTACCCCCCATACCCGGCGGCGTCAGCCGCCACCTACCAAAGCCGCCCTCGGGGCGGCTTTGGCGCGATTTGATAATCGCCCATGCGTCCAACACACCAGCCCCTACCTCCACACCGCATCAGCGGCAGCGGCGCAAGAGGTACAAGCAATCCCCTGAACCGACAACGACACCCACCGTGCCCATTCCGCGAAATCAGCACCGTCAAATTTGCACTTACCCTCCCCGCGCAAGGAAGTCTTGAAACGTAGTTTCAAGTGGCGCTTTTGGTTACTTTTGTCGCCGGGGACAAAAGTAACCAAAAGCGCTCGGGAGCGCGAAACTCTCCCCCCCCGCGCCCGCAGGCGCAGCATCTTCCGCCGCCGTGGCGGCGCCCCCCAACAAAACATAAAAAAGAGACCGCCTTGCGGTCTCTTTTTTATTACATTCTTCCGCTGATCCGCAGTCGGTTCAGCGCGCGGGCCAGGTTGCCCTGGGCCAGCTGGTACTCAGCCATGCTGCGTTTCTGCCGCAGCTCCTCCTCCGCCTCCCGGCGGGCCCGGAGCGCGCGGTTCACGTCGATATCCTCCGGCCACTCCGCCGCGTCCAGCAGCAGAAGCACCCGGTCCCCGTCGATTTTGAACAGCCCCGGCGCCACCGCCGCCCGGCGGTGCTCGCCGTTCTCTGTCTCGAACCGCAGCTCGCCGGCGCACACCGCGCCCACAGCGTTGCTGTGGCCGGCCAGCACACCGTACTCGCCGTCCGTCACGGGGATGACCGCCGACACGCACTTGCCCTGAAAGAAAGGCACGCTGGCCGCCAGCACGTCCAGTTGGAACACGGCCGCCATCACATACCGCCTTTCTTCAGCTCCTCGGCCTTGCGCTTCACGTCGTCAATGGTGCCCGCGTTGAAAAACGCCGCCTCGGGATACTCGTCCATCGCGCCGGACAATATCTCCTTAAAGCCCCGCAGCGTCTCGTGCAGCGGCACGAATACGCCGGGTGCGCCGCTGAACTTCTCCGCCACATAGAAGGGCTGGGACAGGAACCGCTGGATACGGCGCGCCCGCGCCACGGTCTTCTTGTCCTCGTCGCTGAGCTCTTCCATACCCAGAATGGCGATGATATCCTGCAGCTCCCGGTACTTCTGCAGCGTGGACTGCACCGCCCGGGCGATGTTGTAGTGCTCCTCGCCCACGATGTCCGGCTCCAGAATGCGGGAGGTGGACTCCAGCGGGTCCACAGCGGGATAGATGCCCTGCTCCGCGATCTTACGGCTCAGCACCGTGGTAGCGTCCAGATGGGAGAACGTGGTGGCCGGCGCCGGGTCGGTCAGGTCGTCCGCGGGCACATACACCGCCTGCACGGAGGTAACAGACCCGTTCTTGGTGGAGGTGATGCGCTCCTGCAGTGCGCCCATCTCCCCCGCCAGCGTGGGCTGATAGCCAACGGCGGAGGGCATACGTCCCAGCAGGGTGGACACCTCACTGCCCGCCTGGACAAAACGGAAAATATTGTCGATAAACAGCAGCACGTCCTTGTGCTCCTGGTCGCGGAAGTACTCCGCCATGGTCAGGCCCGACAGCGCCACGCGCATACGCACGCCGGGGGACTCGTTCATCTGCCCGAAAACCAGCGCCGTCTTGTCGGACACGCCGCTCTCCCGCATCTCGCCCCACAGGTCGTTGCCCTCGCGGCTGCGCTCGCCCACGCCGGTGAAGATAGAGTAGCCGCCGTGCTCCATAGCCACATTGTGGATCAGCTCTTGGATCAGCACGGTCTTGCCCACGCCGGCACCGCCGAACAGACCGATCTTGCCGCCCTTGGGATACGGCTCGATCAGGTCGATGACCTTGATGCCCGTCTCCAGAATATCCGCGGCGGGCATCTGCTCGGCGAAGGTCGGCGCGGCGCGGTGGATCTCCCACCGGGGCGCGCTCTCGTCCACCGGCGGTTCGCCGTCGATGGGATCGCCCAGCACGTTGAACATACGTCCCAGCGTCTTCTCCCCCACCGGCACCCGGATACCGTGTCCTGTGGCGGTGACGGTCAGCCCGCGGGCAAGCCCGTCGCTGCCTGCCATCATCACGCAGCGTACGGTCTTGTTCTCCAGGTGCTGCTCTACCTCCATGGTATAGCGCTGACCGTTCGCCTCCACGGTCAAGGCCTCATTGATGGCGGGCAGGCTCCCCTCCGGGAAGCGCACGTCGATAACGGGGCCGGAAATGCCCGTGATAGTACCTTGTTTCATTGAGGTCAGCCCTCCTTTTCTTTCTTGCTGCGCTGGGCGCGCTCACCGGCGGAGACCTCGGTGATCTCCTGGGTGATGGCGGCCTGGCGCGCCCGGTTGTACTGGACGGACAGGTCCTTCAGCAGCTCCTCCGCGTTCTGATCCGCCGCGTTCATGGCGGTCATGCGGGCGCTCTGCTCGCTGCAGAAGCTATCCACCAGCGCGCTGTAAATATAGCCGGTCAGGCAGCTGCGGGCGGCGTTGTCCAGCACCGCCCCTGCGGACGGCACGAACTCATACGCCTTATCCCCGGCGGCAGCCGCCGCGGCGGCGTGAAAGTGCTCCCGGTGCATCGGCAGGATCCTCTCCTGCCGCACCACAGCCTCCAGGCCGTTCTTCATGTCGGTATAGATGACCCATACCGCGCTGATCTCTCCCGCGTCGAACCGTTCCAGCAGCAGCTCCGCGATGTGCCGCGCCCGGTCCAGCGTAGGGTTCTGCGCCGTGTAGTGAAAGCTCTCCTCGATGGCGATCCCCCGCTGGCTGAACCAGCGCCGGCCGTACTCGCCCACCACATACAACGCCGCGTCGCCCTGGGCGGTCAGCAGCTGCTGCGCCTGCCGGATGGCGTTCTGGTTGTACGCGCCGGCCAGTCCCTTGTCCGCCGTGATCAGCAGGCACGCCGGCACGCCGGGCAGGGGCTTGGCGTTGGGATCCACCGGATCCACATACCGGCTCTCTATGGTGCTGTCCGCGTTGAACACGCGGCCGATCTCCGTCTGCAATGCCTGGAAATAAGGCCGTGTGTTGTCCAGATCCTGCTTGGCCTTCCGCAGCTTCGCCTGGGAGATCAGATACATGGCGTGGGTGATCTTCTGGGTCTGCCGGACGCCTCCGATGCGCCGGCGGATCTCACTGGTGCTGGCCATGCGCTCACCGCCCGCCCGTGCGCTTGAATTTCTCCAGCGCGGTCCTGGCAAAGTCGTTGATCTGGCCACGCAGCTCGTCGTCCAGCGCCGCGCCCTGCTCCAGCTGGAGCATCAGGCTCTGCCGCTGCGCGGCGAACTCGCCCAGCAGGAAGTCCCGCAGGGCGCACACCTGGGCCACCGGCACCTGCTGATAGAGGTGCGCCATGGCCGTCACCAGCGTGACGATCTGCTGTCCCTGGCTCAGCGGGGCGCTGCGCCCCTGCCGCAGGATATACATCAGGCTCTGGCCGTAGGCCAGCTGGCTCTTCGTCTCCTCGTCCAGGTCGCTGGAGAACTGGGTGAACACCTCCATCTCGCGGTACTGCGCCAGATCCAGGCGCAGGGTTCCCACGGCCTTCTTCATAGCCTTGGTCTGGGCCGCGCCGCCTACGCGGGACACGGACAGCCCCACGTTCACCGCCGGCCGGTGGCCGGAGAAGAACAGACTGCTCTCCAGAAAGATCTGACCATCGGTGATGGAGATGATGTTGGTGGGGATATAGGCCGACACGTCGCCCGCCTGGGTCTCCACGATGGGCAGGGCGGTCATGCTGCCGCCGCCGCGCTCGTCGCTGAGCCGCGCCGCGCGCTCCAGCAGACGGGAGTGCAGATAGAACACGTCGCCGGGATACGCCTCGCGTCCGGGGGACCGCCCCAGCAGCAGGCTCAGCGCACGGTAAGCGATGGCGTGCTTGCTCAGATCGTCGTACACGATCAGCACGTCCTTGCCCTTGTTCATGAAATATTCGCCGATGGCCGCGCCGGCATAGGGCGCGATGTACTGCATGGACGCGGACTCGCCCGCGCCGGCGCACACGACGATGGTGTAGCGCATGGCGTCGTGCTTCCGCAGCAGCTCGGCGATCTGCGCCACGGAGCTGGCCTTCTGGCCGATGGCCACGTAGATGCAGATCATATCCTTCCCCTTCTGGTTCAGGATGGTGTCGATGGCGATAGCGGTCTTGCCGGTCTGGCGGTCGCCGATGATCAGCTCACGCTGGCCCCGACCGATGGGGAACATGGAGTCGATAGACAGAATGCCTGTCTGCATGGGAGTGTTCACCGGCTGGCGGTCAATAATGCCGGGCGCCGGGCTCTCGATCATGCGGTATTCATCCACCCGGATGTCTCCGCCGCCGTCGATGGGCGCGCCCAGGGCGTCCACCACGCGGCCGATCATGCCGTCGGACACGCCGATACCGGCGGTCTTGCCGGTGCGGTACACCGCCGTGCCCTCGCTGACCTCCTCCACGCGGCCGAACAGGATGCAGCCGATACGGCCGGAGCGCAGCTCCTGCACCATGCCCCGGATGCCGCCTTCAAACAGCAGGATCTCGCCGTAGGTAGCGCCCTCCAGGCCCTCCACATAGGCGATCCCGTCCGCCACGGTCAGTACGCTGCCCACCTCGCGGGCGCATACCTCCGGCACCCAGCTCTTCACCGCGTCCCGGATCAGGGGGATGACGGAGCCCTCACTCTTCAGTCCGGTCAGCCGTTCCTTCAGCTGCTCCAGCCGGCCCTCCGCCGTCCAGTCGATGACCTCGCTGCCCAGCTCAATGCGGAATCCGCCCTGTGCGGTGCGGTCCTCCTGCCAGACCAGCTCGACGACCTTGCCGTACTTTTTCGACAGCACATCCTCCAGCTTCTCTTTCTGCGCGCTGTCCGGCGGACAAGCGCTGAGCAGTTTCGCCGTCAGGCGTGCATCAGTGTTCATTCTGTTCCTCCTTCGCGGCATTCACGAAGGCGTCATAGGCCTGGGCCGTCTGGGCGGCCATCAGCTTCTCCATGGCGTCCTCGGCAATAGCCACCGCCTCGCGGTTGGCCTCGGCCACGATCTTCTGGCGCTCGCTCTCGGCGGCGTCCTTGGCATCGGACAGGATCTTGTCCGCCTGTGCCTTGGCCGCGTCGCGCTGCTGCTGGGCAAAGGCCTCCGCCTCCTTGGCGGCGGCGGCACGCTTCTCCTCCAGCACGGCGTCAAAGTCCGCCTCCCGCTGGGCCATGGCGGCCTTCAGCGCCTCGGTGTCCTTCTCCCGGGCCACGGCGGCGGCTTCCATATCCGCATAGTGCTTCTCCCGCTTTTCCATAAAGTTCTTCACCGGCTTGAACAGCAGCAGATACAGGCCGCCCACCAGGATGGAGAAGTTGAAGAAGTGCAGCAATATCTGCTGCCAATCAATATTCAGAGGGATATTCATAGCGTCTCTCCCCGTTTCTTACAGCACAAAGATGATGAGGATGACGGTCAGCAGTGCGTAAATAACCACGGTTTCCAGGAACACCAGACCCAGCATCATGGTGGTGCGGATCTTGCCCTCCGCCTCCGGCTGGCGGGAGATACCCTCGGCGGACTTGGCGATAGCCATACCCATGCCGATGGCACCGGCAGCGGCGGCGATACCGATAGCGATGGCGGAAGCCATAGCCTTGGTGCCGGTCACACTGTCAGCGGCGGTCTCCGCCGTCTCGGACACAGCCGCACCGTCCGCAGGCTCGGTGTCGGCGAAAGCGGTCACGGTCATCATAGCGGTCAGTGCCAGCACCAAGCACAGCACCAGGGCAAAAGCCTTCTTGTTAAACAGTTTTTTCATGGTTTCTCTTTCCTCCGTCAGTTATTTACAGTCTGTATGTTTTTGATTTTCTTACTTTTCTTGGGCTTGGGTGCGTGCTTCTCCGTGGACTCCCCGTAGAACATGGAGGTCAGCGTGGTCAGCACGTAGGCTTGGATCAGCGCATGGAGCATGGTGAACAGCACGGCGATGATCACCGGCAGTACAAAGCTCATGGAAACGTAGTAGTACACCAGCTCTGTCACCAGCAGGCCGCTGAGCAGTGCGCCGAACAGTCGGAAGCTCATGGACAGGGGCAGGGAGAAGTCCTTCAACGCCTTGCCCGCGCCCTTTGCGCCATTGGCGACAATGCCGCCCACCAGGATCACGCCGTAGGACAGGCAGCCCAGGGAGATGGCCGCGTTCACGTCCGACAGCGGGGCCGGCAGCGCGATGGTGTGTCCGCCCGTGGTGATGGCCTGGAAGCCGAACAGCTCAAACAGCGTTCCCACGAAGATGTATACGCCGGCGCCGAAGATGTATGCGCCCAGGAACTTGTTGCGATGCGGGCTGTTGCCCTTTGCCATGCCGTCGAACAGTCCTACCGCCGTCTCCAGCGCCATCTGCAGCTTTCCCGGTACCATCTTGAACCGGGGGATAACGAACACCCGCAGCAGTATCGCCGCCAGCAGCAGTGCGCCCACCACCACCAGCGAGGATATGTACGCCGGGTTCACGTCCTTCAGCCCGAACAGGCTGATGCGGTTCGTCCCGTGGAGCACTGCGTCACGCATGGCCTCCTGCACCGACTCCGACTTGTCGTGTCCGGGGACAAGCAGAGAACCGGCCAGCAGAGCCGCCGTGATCAGCAGCCACCCCACAATGAACCTGATTTTCTTCTTTTTTTCCATTCGTCTTTCACCTTTTGCATCCGGTAAAATTTTTGTGCCGCGTCGCGTCGTAAAACGGCAGAAGCGGCACGGCGCCGACCCCGCCCTTCCGATTTCTTGTCGAAATCTTAACGTGCGGTACCAGCATCTTGACACTTCTTTTTTATTATAATAAAAACCCTGTGCTAACACAAGCTTTTTTTCGCCGCATTGCCTCCAACATTCCGCAGAAACCGTCACATTTTTTATCATCCCCCCTTATCTGACAGTCCCACCGTCTTTTCCCCCGCTCTGCCGCCCCGGCCGCCCCGCAAAAAGCAGAGCGCCCCGCAGCAGCGGGGCGCTCTGTCGTCGTTATTTCCCGTTTCGTTTCTTGGCGAAGGCCGCCTTCTTCCGGGGCGACATCTTCCCCTTCTGCGCCAGCGGCTTCGCCGTGGGTGTCCCCCGCCGCCCCCGGTTGCCGGAGGCCTCCTTTTTCCGCTGCGGCTGTCTCTCCGGCCTCTCCGGCCTCTCCGGCTTGACCGGCGGCTGACCGTAGGGCTCCCCTTTCCGCGGCCGGATCAGGCACTTCTTCTCGTACCCGATCAGGTCTGTCCGCCCCGTCTCCTCCAGGGCCTCCACCACCAGCGCCCGCTTCTCCGGCCGCGACCACTGCAAAAGCGCCCGCTGCATGGCCTTCTCCTTGGGATCCCTGGCCACATACACCTCCGACATATCCCGCGGATCGATGCCCGTGTAATACATACAGGTGGACAGCGTTCCCGGCGTGGGATAGAAATCCTGCACCTGCTCCGGTGTCCTGCCGTTTTTGTGCAGGAACTCCGCCAGCTCCACCGCGTCGCTGAGGGTACATCCCGGGTGGCTGGACATCAGATACGGCACCAGATACTGCTCCGTGCCACCCTCCTCGTTCAGCTTCTGGTACTGCCGCCAGAACTTCAGAAACACGTCAAAGTGCGGCTTTCCCATGTAGTCCAGCACCGAGCTGACGCAGTGCTCCGGCGCCACCTTCAGCTGTCCCGAGATATGGTACTTCACCAGCTCCTTAAAGAACGACCTGTCCTTGTCCTGCAGCATATAGTCGTATCGTATGCCGCTCCGCACGAACACCCGCTTGATCCCCGGCAGCTCCCGCATCCGCCGCAGCAGCTCCGTGTACTCCGAGTGGTCCGCGTCCAGATTGGGGCACGGCTCCGGCGCCAGACAGCTGCGGTTCTTGCACATCCCGCACCGCTTCTGCTTCTGGCAGCTGGTGTGGCGGAAGTTGGCGCTTGGCCCGCCCACGTCGTGGATGTACCCCTTGAACCCCGGCTCGTGGGTCAGCAGCTCCGCCTCCTCCAGCACCGACTCGATGGACCGGCTGGTGACCATCCGCCCCTGGTGGAAGGCCAGCGCACAGAAGTTGCACCCGCCGAAGCATCCCCGGTTGTGGGTGATGGAAAACTGTACCTCCTCGATGGCCGGTATGCCGTTCTTGTACATGGGATGCACCTGCCGGGTGTAGGGCAGGGCGTACAGGGCGTCCAGTTCCTCCCGCCGCAGCGGCCGCGCCGGCGGGTTCACCACCAGATACCGCCCCTCGCAGGGCTGCACCACCGCGCAGCCCCGGATGGGGTCGTGCTCGTCGTATTCCACCTTCGTAGCGCGGGCGTAGGCCGTCTTGTCGGCGCACACCGCCTCGTAGGAGGGGCAGTCCGCCCGGTGGAATTTCAGCTCGCCCACCGCGTCGGTGATATAGGCCGTGCCGGGCACGTCGGTGATATCCGCCGGCGGTGCCTTCCTCGCCAGACGCCGGGCGATCTCCGCCGTGGCGCTCTCCCCCATGCCGTACACCAGCAGGTCCGCCGGCGCGTCGAACAGTATGCTCCGCCGCACCTTGTCGTCCCAGTAGTCGTAGTGGGCGAACCGCCGCAGCGACGCCTCCAGCCCGCCGATAACGATGGGCACATCCGGCCACGCCTCCCGCACCCGGTTGGCGTACACGATGGTGGGCCGATCCGGCCGCTTGCCCATCTCTCCGCCCTCGCTGTACAGGTCGCGGGTCCGCCGCCGCTTGGCCACCGTGTAGTGGGCCACCATCGAGTCCAGGTTCCCCCCGCCGATCAGCACCCCGTACCGGGGCTTGCCCATGGCCCGGAAGTCCTCCGCCGAGTGCCAGTCCGGCTGGGGCAGTATCGCCACCCGATAACCCTTGCTCTCCAGCAGCCGCGCGATCAGTGTGGTGCCGAAACTGGGGTGGTCGATATACCCGTCCGCCGTCACCACCAGAAAGTCATAGTAATACCAGCCCCGGTCGATCATCTCCTCCCGGCTCACCGGCAGAAATTCCATTCCTTTTTCCATGTGTTTTCACTCCCAACTTCCATCCTATCTTCGGCCCCCCTCCCGTCCGTAGGCGTCAGCCTTCCCCTGATGAGGTCACAGGGAGACGGGTGCCCGGGCCGCACAAGCCCAAGCTTTCCCCTCGCAGGCTTCGCGCCGTTGAATGATGCACCCCTCAAGCCTTCCCCCTGGGGGGTCCGCAGTGTTGAATGACAGGCCGGTGGCGTGTCAGATCCGCGGACCGACCCGCAGGGAGACAGGTGCCCCCGAAGGGGGCGGATGAGGTGTAGCCGCGCAGCGGCGCAAGCGTAGTATTTGTCTCCGACGGGGATAGTTTCGCGCCCCGGCGCGAGCGCTTTCTTTGTCTCCGACGGCCCCATTTCTTCCAA
>ENA-UOOC01002389-UOOC01002389.1-human-gut-metagenome-genome-assembly--contig:-C48old-NODE-2389-length-14148-cov-4.334492_pt1 | contig 14148 bp, 14 predicted proteins | sample MGYA00242469_ERZ724016 | MGnify/ENA metagenome assembly ERZ724016 | reverse complement strand
AATCCTTCATTTTTGTCACCGCCCGTTTTTTGAAGATATTATTTCCCTGATTTTCCGTAAAATTCCTCCGAATAATAAAATAAGAAGAAAATTCATTTTACTTTTAAATTTATGTGATTTATACTATATATAATAAAATAAAAAATCGGAGACAAAAATGAAGATAACGAGAAAAACCAGCTCCACGCTTTGTGTTGACATTCACGGTATGCGCGAGCGCGAAGCAAAATTCCGGCTCGAGTCTCTAATCGAAAACGGCTCGGCGGAAATAACGCGCCTTGAGATAATCCACGGCTTCAACGGCGGCACGGTTTTGCAGTCCCTCGTGCGAAGCGGGCTCGAATCAAAAAGAATAAAGGAAATTCGCCCGGGCGACAATTCCGGGCAGACAATAATAATACTTAAACAGGGAGAAAAATGATGAAGAAGAAAACAAAGATACTTATCTGCGTGCTCTGCGCCGTCGCGATAGCGGGCATTGCGGGCGGACTGTTCGCGAAGTTCCACACGAAGAAAATTCGCCCGAAAGAGACCGTCTCGATAAAGAGCGTCAGCGGAATAAACCTCGACGAAATAACGCTCACGGCGCACAGGGGTCTGAGCGCAATCGAGCCGGAGAACACCCTCCCCGCTTTCAAGGCGGCGTGCGAAGCGAAGTATAACTATGTCGAGTTCGATATCGAGCCGACCTCCGACGGCAAGTGGATAGTCATGCACGACGACGATCTCAAGCGCACGACGAACGGCCACGGCAAGATAAACAAATATACACTCGACGAAGTCAGCGCGCTGAAAATCGACAACGGCGCGAATATAGAAAACTACACCAACCTAAGGCTCCCCACATTCGAAGAGGCGATGGCTCTGCTCGACGAATACTATCCAGATGTAAAGCCCATGATTGAGATAAAGAGCATAGGCAAAGACAATCTCGACTCGCTCGTTGAGTTCTTCAAAGACTACGCCGCCAAGGGCAAGAGCACGATAATTATCTCGTTTGACAAGGATATAATCGACACATTATATAAGGAGTGCCCCGAGCAGACCTATTGGCTGCTGACAAGCGAGCTTTCGGACGAGGCCGTTGACTTTTGCAAAAATCACGGCAATATGCGCGCGGCATTCAACGGCAACAACGCGAAGAACACCGACAGCGTGATAAACGCCGCCATTGACGCGGACATCCCGCTCGCCGCGTGGACGATAGACAACACCGACACTCTGAAGCACCTCTATTCTCTCGGTATCAGATATTTCACAACAAATCGGATCACGCCTTAAAAAATTTTTTAAAAAAGTGTTGACAAACAGAGAAAGTATGATATACTAATAACAGTAATCATTACTGATTATGAACTGAGAGGGAGCAATATGAGATATTCGTCACAGCGTGATACTGTTCTGAAAGTCGTAAAAGCGGCTCGCGATCACCCGACTGCGGACACGATATATTCGCGTGTGCGCGCCGAGCTGCCGAAGATAAGCCTCGGCACCGTCTACCGCAATCTGAGCCTGCTCAGCGACATGGGTCTGATAACAACGCTTGAGACACTCGACAAGAGCATCCACTATGACGGCAACACCGACTCTCACAGCCACTTCATCTGCGAGCAATGCTCGAAGATAATCGATCTCGGAGTTGAACGCGGACTGCCCGAAGATATTTCCGAGCTCGGGCTGCTCGTGCGGCACAAGAAGATCATCTATTACGGACTCTGTCCCAATTGCCAGCAAAACACGGCGGAGGATGACGACGCCGGAGTTTTACAATAAAAATAATTTTAAAAGTGTAAAGGAGAAATCATTATGAAATTCGTATGTCCCGTTTGCGGTTATGTTTATGAAGGCGATTCTGTTCCGGAGGGCTTCAAGTGCCCCATCTGCGGCGCTGCCGGAGAGAAGTTCATCAAGCAGGACGAGGGCATGACCTGGGCTTCCGAGCATGTTGTCGGTGTTGCCAAGGACGTTGATCCCGAGATCCTCCAGGGTCTCAGAGACAACTTCGCAGGCGAGTGCAGCGAGGTCGGTATGTATCTTGCAATGGCGAGAGTCGCCCACAGAGAGGGTTATCCCGAGATCGGTCTCTACTGGGAGAAGGCAGCTTACGAAGAGGCTGAGCACGCAGCAAAGTTCGCCGAGCTCCTCGGCGAGGTCGTGACCGACTCGACGAAGAAGAACCTCGAGATGAGAGTTGAGGCGGAGAACGGTGCTACCCTCGGCAAGACCGAGCTTGCAAAGCTCGCAAAGGCAAAGGGTCTCGACGCTATCCACGACACAGTCCATGAGATGGCTCGCGACGAGGCGAGACACGGCAAGGCTTTTGCAGGACTTCTCAAGAGATACTTCGGCGAATAATTCTTCGCATAAAAGCCACACACATTCGCGGCGTACATCAAACGGTGTGCGCCGCGTTATTTTTATATAATCTTATCGGGACTTGAAAACGGCGGCGCAATATGCTACGATAACTCAAAGAGCAAGAATTGAGGAGAAAAGATGAAGGTAACCTGCGAATACTGCGAATCGGTCGTCGACGCCGAAAAGAACGACACCTGCCCCAACTGCGGCGCGCCGCTGGCGGACAGCCGAAAGGCAAAGGAGGCAGAGCTGCGCGAGGCTCAGAAGAAAAAAGAAGCCTACGAGCGCGAGGCGCGCGAAAAGCAGCACAAGCTCGAACAGGAGCGGATAGAAGCCGAGCGCGGCAAGATGATACTCGACGCGGTGACGAATGTCACGGGGCGCGCACATTCAGTCAGAAATTCACGTGCGCTTAAAGCGGGATGCCTCATCCCGATAGTTGTAGTTGCGCTGATAATAATACTATCTATCGCCTTTTCGGTGGTTCGCCAAATCTCGGGCGGCAGCGTTGACGATCTGCTTTCTGGAGTTGTCTCCGAAAAATTCTCCGACTACGAAGAGACGGAAGCAGTGCCCGAAAAGGTCGAAGTGAACTTCGGCGAAAAGGCGGTCACGCCCATGTACACCGTGCTGTGCGACGAGATAAAGGAAGTCGACAGCTACCCGTGGACGGTGCAGAAGGGCTACAGATATGTTGCAGTTCATCTCGTGCTGACGAACAATCTCAGCGAGGAAGAAAGCCTCAACGAAAAGACCGATTTTGTTGTCAACGGCATAGCGCAGGACAGCCGCTTCCTCTCGGGCTACAAGCGCATATCCTCGTCGCCCGTGACGGCGGGACTCTCGATAGACGGATATCTCATCTTCGAGATACCGACAAATATCACGACCGCCCAGCTGAAATACGGCGACTATGTGACGATAAACATAAAGCCCTCGGACATCAAAAGCAAATAAAAAATCAGGCTCGGTGTTCGCACATCGAGCCTGTTATTTATACGGTCTTGTCTCGTTTGTCATACCGAGAATGTAGTCGGTCGAGGTATTGTAGAGCCGCGCAAGCGAGATTACAAACCGAGTCGGTATCTCGCGTTTTCCTGTTTCATAGTTGCTGTATACCCGCTGATCGATTCCGAGAAAAGCGGCAACCTCTTTTTGAACCATATCGTGATCTTCGCGCAGATCTCTTAATCGCGGATAATACAAGAGCCTCACCTCATTTTTAGTATATCTACTATCAAAAAATAGTATTGATTTTACTATTATTTAATAGTAGAATATGTTTGGTGAGGCTATGATTAAGCGAATCATTGTTGCTGGAAGCAGAAATTATCACAATTATCAGGAAGCAGAATCGTATATAAACTTTTGCATATGCCGAATTAGAAAAGAGTATAATCTGGTTTTCGTTTCCGGCGGATGTCGCGGTGCCGATGCACTTGGAGAGAGGTACGCCATTAGTAACGGATATGCTGTTGAGCGTCATCCTGCAAAGTGGCAGCTTTACGGCAAAGCCGCCGGTCCAATAAGGAACCGAACAATGATAATGTCCGCAGATTATGTTATCTGTTTTTGGGATTACCAAAGCCGCGGGACTGCCTCTTTAATAGAATATGCTAAAGAATTCAATAAACCCATTAGAATAAAAAAAGTTTCGGCATATTCATTCCCCCGCCTCTATTCTTCTCTCCTCGCCGATATTTTGCAGGCAGCCGTATTCGCTGAAAAACACTGCTCTGCCGTCGGACTGCCGCTCGGTCGTCGTGCGGCTCATCACGAGCATATCGCGCAGATTATTTGAAGATTTATAGAAGTGCTCCTCAAGCGTGATAAGATCGGAGAGGCTGTCGTCCGTCGCGTCTGCGGGCGCGAATATATATTTCCGCTCGGCTCTTATACCTATCGGGAGCTTCTCACCGCCGAGGGTCAGGAATCTGTCCTCAGTGAAATCCGGGTCTATCCGCGCGCCGAGGGGTATTTTGAGCGAAAAGAACAGCAGAGTGTAACGCGACTTGACATCGCTTATTTTCGTTGACGGCAGGCTGTGCGAAGAGGTCGAAAAAGTATGCTTTGTCAGCGCGGTGATATACCCCGCGGCGTGGCGCATGCTCATGCCGCCGTCGCGGTTTTCGACGATTCCGCTGATTATCGTGTCGCCCTTTAAAACGGCGGCGTTTCGCTCCTGCATCGCAGTGCCGCTGAAAATTTCGAGAGTCTGTATCTGCCCGTCCGCTGCGGCGACTATATCGCACGGCGCGTCGTTTTTTTTGACACTCTTGCCGACTCCCTCGCGCACATCGACATTGACCGAGCAGCCGACTATATTGACCGACAGCCACGAAACATCCGGCAGAGCGGACATTGCTTCCTCGGCGACCGTGTGCGTGTCGAGCTGCTTTTTTCTCATCCCCGGATAGACGCCGAAGCGCTCGACCGTCTCTCTTATATCCTCTTCCGGCACTGTCTCGCAGCCCGTCACATTGACAGTCCATATTCGCCCGGAGAGCGCCGCTGTTATCAATATAAAGCACACCGCGCCGACTGCAAGCCCCGTATGGACGCGGTTTTTTGACAGCAGAAAAGGCAGTCCGCTCTTCTTGACTATTTTCATGCGCATGCCCGCTTTTTTGGCGCAGGGGCGCATCATGCGGTAGCCCTCGGGCGTCGTGCGCGCGAAAACGACGCCGTTTGTGCAGCAGACATCCCAATACGGAATATTCCCGCGCGAGCATAGATTCAGAAAGCGTTCCGGGAATCCCCCGCTCGCCCTCATGCAGACATAGCCGCGCAAGAAATTAAATACATCAGAAATATTCCCGCCCCCTATTTGCAGAATTCCATGCTCATTATTTCCCCGTGTATGACCGCCTGACCGAGGTCAAAAACATCTATGCTGAGCCCTTTGCCGCAGAAAACTATCTCTTCTTTCCCGGCGCTCAGGCGTATCCGCTCGCCGTCATATTCGAGCACGCCGTAGAGTCCGTCTATGCTCGCCTCGCGCCTGCCGAAAAATTCGACATGCACCTGCGAATATTTTCTCGACGAGTCGAGCGCGTTTATCTTTTTTATCATGTCCGCCGCCGAGCGCATCTTTCCGCTCTCCCTGCGTTTTGGCATGTGCATCCCTCTTTTCCCAAATAATGTATGCTACCCCGGCAATAAAAAGAACGCAGGGTGAATATCAATATGACTGAGGGGTGATGACATGAGAGAGTATTTGAAAAAGGCTCTGCGCCGTCTGCCGCTTTTGGCGGCTACTTTATCGGCAGCCGCGCTCATTGTCGCCATGCCGTCGGTCAGCGCGGCGGGAGTAAAAAAAGGACTTCTTATCTGCGCTTCGAGCGCCGTGCCGTCGCTCTATCCGTTCTGCGTGCTCTCCGCTTTTTTCGTGCGCTCGGGGCTGTGCGGCTATCTCGGAAAATTTCTCAAAAAGCCCGTGCGGGTTCTTTTCGCCCTGCCCGGGAGCGCGGGCGCGGCGGCGTGCATGAGCTTTGTCGCGGGCTACCCTGTCGGCGTGGGAATGACTGCCGCGCTATTTTCCGACGGGCGCATCTCGCAGAGCGACGCGCAGAGAATGACCCTGTTCTGCGTCAACGCGGGTCCGGCGTTTGTCATAGGCGGAGTCGGCGCGGGGATGCTCGGAAGTGTTCGGGCAGGAGTCATAATTTTTGTGTCGCTCACCCTTGCGAGCCTCGCGCTCGGCGTGCTGACGCGGTTCATCCCGCATAATGAGACAGATGCGCACACCGCCCCGGCTATTTCCGGTCTGCCGCTCTCCCGCGCGCTGACCGAGGCGGTCGCCGAGGGGACGAAAAATATGATCTCAATATGCGCGTGGATAGTCATGTTCGCCTGCGCCGCCCAATATATTCCCCTGCTGCGCCTGCCCGACTGGGCAAATTTGCTTCTCGGCTGCACGCTCGAAGTCACCGGAGGATGTGCCTCGGCAGCCGGGGTGTTCAATATCCCCGCCATAGCGGCGGTGCTCGGCTGGGGCGGAGTGAGCGTACACTGCCAGATAATGCGGCACATAAAGACCTGCGGGACGCCGCTGCCGTATTTTTTCTGCGCGCGCCTTGTCTGCGCCGCTCTCGCCGCGCTGTTCTGTGAGGGACTGCTTCGCCTGTTCCCTTGTCCCGTAAACACCGTTTCGCTGGGTTCGGTCGGCGCTCCGCAGATGTTCTCTTTCTCCGCGCCCGCCGCGTTTGCGATGCTTTTAAGCGGCGCGATACTGATATTGGAGCTTGATACGAGCGAAAAAAAGTGTTAGAATAATAAAAAAGCGTTTAGGATGATAGATTTTGAAAAGCAAACTGCTCAACAAAAAGAGCATACCGCCGGCGTGCGAATACTGCACCAGAGGCAGCGGCGCACCGGACGGCAAGACAGTACTGTGCCCCAAAAAGGGCGTCATGCAGAAGAATTCAAGCTGTTCCGCGTTCCGCTACGACCCGCTCAAGCGCAAGCCGAAGCAGCCAGTCGAGCTGCCGCAGTTCGATGCGAGCGATTTTGAGCTTTAATCAAGCCGTTTTTTGTTCTCCGCTTATTGATTTAACGGCGGGAATAATGTAAAATAATAGCATCATTAAACAAAGGGTGATAGAAATGTCAATCAAGCACATGTACTGCAGGCTTTATCAAGGCGTTTTCAGGGTCGCCGTCAACTTCCTTGACTGGACTCCGCCCAAGATAATCTCCGGCCCCGGCTCCGTCAAGAAGCTGCCGCAGGTCATCAAGGAGAAGGGTCTGTCGAAGATGATGATCGTCACCGACAAGGGTCTTACCGGACTCAACCTGCTCGACGGCCTCTATGAGGGTCTCAAGGCAGACGGTATCGATTATGTCGTCTATGACAAGACTCAGCCGAATCCCTCGATAGACAATATCGAAGAAGTCCGCAAGCTCTATCTTGACAACGGCTGCCAGGGCTTCATCGCTTTCGGCGGCGGTTCTCCGATGGACTGCGCCAAGGCTGCGGCCGCAAGAGTCGTATGCCCCAACAAGACCGTTCAGAAGATGCGCGGTCAGCTCAAGATTCGCAAGAAGCTGCCCCCGTTCTTCGCGGTTCCCACCACCGCCGGCACCGGCTCCGAGACCACTCTCGCCGCTGTTGTTACCGACACCAAGACACACGAGAAATATGCGCTCAACGATCCCGTGCTCCGTCCGAAATACGCAGTTCTCGATCCCGAGCTTACAGTCGGTCTTCCGCCCCACATCACTTCGACCACCGGTATGGACGCTCTGACCCATGCGGTTGAAGCCTACATAGGCCACTCCAACACCAAGGACACCTCCGAGAAGGCAGAAGTCGCCACCAAGCTCATCTTCGAGAACCTCGAAGAGGCTTACAAGAACGGCAAGGATCTCCACGCAAGAGAGCAGATGCTCCTCGCCTCGCACTATGCGGGCATCGCGTTCACGAGAGCTTATGTCGGCAACGTCCACGCTATAGCCCATAACCTCGGCGGATTCTACGGCGTACCGCACGGACTTGCTAACGCCATTATCCTGCCCTATGTCCTCGACTTCTACGGCGAGACCGCCTATGAGCGCCTTGCAAGACTCTGCGAGTGCGCAGGCGTCGCGAAAGCCGGTCAGACCGACGAGCAGAAGGCTCTCGACTTCATCCAGGCTATCAGAGACATGAACGCCAGAATGAACATTCCCGACAAGATCGACAAGATCCAGGAGAAGGACATCGAGACCATCGCAAAGCGCGCATGCAGAGAGGCAAATCCCCTCTACCCCGTGCCGAGAATCATGGATCTCGACGACTGCATAGCGATAATCCATCGCCTCATGCCGTAACAGAACAACACAACGAGCCGGAAGAAAATCTTCCGGCTCGTTTTTTATGCAATATAAAAAGGGTTGAGCGCATTTGCTCAGCCCTTCAGTCTGTCGAAAAGTCTGTAATACACGGTCTCAGGGCTCCCCTGTGTAAGGGGAGCTGTCACGGCGAAGCCGTGACTGAGGGGTTTCTGTGTGAAAGTCCAAAATACTCCGCATTTTTGGAAAATTGCAGCTTATTCAAAACAATCCCTCCGGCGCTTCGCGCCACCTCCCTTTACACAAGGGAGGCATTGATTCCTGCGAAACCCAAAAACCGGGTTTATCGATAAATTGAGGGCTGAGCGTATTGCTCAGCCCTTCATTTAATTTATTCGGCTTTTTCTTTATCTTTATCCTTTTCCTCGCGGCGCTCGGCGAACCAGCCGCCCTTCTCGCGCTTTGAGTCGTCCTCCGCGTCCTCTTTTTCCTCTTCGACGGGGAGAATCTCAATCTTGACCTTGCCGATTCTTCTGTCCTCAACATTGAGAACGGTGAAGCGCAGGTTCTTATATTCGACAACATTCATCTCGCCGTCCTGCGGGAGATAGCCGAGTCTGCTGATAATAAAGCCACCGACAGTGTCGTAATCGCCCTCGGGGAGGGAGACATGGAACACCTCGTCAAGCTCGTCGATATAGGTCACGCCGTCAACGGTGAAAGTGGTGTCGTCGATCTTCGAAATCTCTTCCTCTTCGTCGTCATATTCATCCTGAATATTGCCGACTATCGATTCGAGCACGTCTTCGAGCGTCACTATTCCCGCCGTGCCGCCGAACTCGTCAACGACTATCGCCATCTGCGTGTGCTTGTCGGTCATCTGCTTGAACAGATCGCCGCAGGGCATCGATTCGGGGACGAAAACGGGCTCGCGGATAATATCGCGCAGAGTCACATCCTCCGGCAGGTCGGTGCCGATATACTTGAGCAAATCTTTGACATACGCTATACCGACTATGTTGTCGGGGTCGTCGTCATAGACGGGGATTCTCGAATAGCCGTTGTCCATCGAGAGCGAGACTATTTCGCTCAGCGGATCGCTTATCTCTGCCGCCGTCATATCGGTGCGGTGGGTCATTATATCTCCGGCGTCGAGGTCATCGAACTCGAAGATGTTGTTTATCATCTCTTTCTGCGAGTCCTCTATAACGCCCTTTTCTCCGCCGACATCGACCATCATGCGTATCTCCTCTTCGGTCACGGGCTCCTCCGATGCGTTCGGATCGTAGCCCAGCAGACGGACGAGGCCGTTGGTCGACAGGGAGAGTATTTTTACAAAAGGCTTGGTTATTTTCTTGAAGCCGAGCAGTATTCCGACGACCTTGAACGAGACCTTTTCGGGCGCCTGCATGGCTATTCTCTTGGGCGCAAGCTCGCCCAGGACAAGAGAGAAATACGAGGTTATGAGCGTAATGACAACGACGGAGAAGCCGTTGATAACGCCTGCGGGAATTCCGCTCAGGACAGATATTTTTCCGATAGCTCCGGAGAGCATATCAACGAATGTCTGCGATGCGGATGCGGAGGTCAGGAAGCCTGCGAGGGTAACGCCGATCTGAATGGTTGAAAGAAATCCGCTCGAATCCGCGGTGAGCTTCAAAACCTGCTTTGCTTTTTTGTTGCCTTCCTCGGCCATTTTCGCGATCTTCGTATCGTTGAGGGAGATTATCGCGATCTCGCTCATCGCAAAGAAAGCATTGAGAAGAATAAGTACGAACAGCAAAATTATCTGAAAAATAAGATTGCCGGGGTCGGGGTCATCCATGAATGGATTAGCTCCTTTCGGTTTAAATATTATTCACCGTCGGCATATACGCCGAGATGTTAAGTTTTATTATACACATAAACATATTCTCTGTCAAATATTCAAACTCCGTCTCATTCAAAGCGGGAGCGCGTGAGGACTCCGCGCACGGATGCGAAGGGCAGGGAAAGACAAATTCAGTTGTTTTCGGCGAAAATCACGGAAAATCAGAGCTTTTGTGTCCGTTCGGAGCCGTGCCCGGCTGCATATTGGGTATTATATTACATTATATAGGCAGAATATGTGAACTTTGACAAATTTCAGAAAGGGCGAAACAAATATTTTCTATTATTTTAGTTTATTTATCTGTTTACATTGAAGCTCAAAAATGTTACTATATTCGTGGTGTCATTTGACCAATGCCATACGTTCAAACGTTTATTAAAATAGGGAGGAACATAGAATGGCAAGAATAGCAAAGAGCATGGACGGCAACAATGCTGCTGCATATGTGTCGTACGCGTTCACAGAGGTTGCCGGTATCTACCCGATAACCCCTTCGAGCCCCATGGCTGACTATGTTGATCAGTGGTCGGCAAAGGGCATGAAAAACATTTTCGGCACGACCGTCAAGGTCGCCGAGATGCAGTCCGAAGCAGGCGCTGCCGGAACCGTTCACGGTTCTCTGGCCGCAGGTGCTCTCACAACCACCTACACCGCTTCTCAGGGTCTGCTCCTCATGATCCCCAATATGTATAAGATCGCAGGCGAGCTGCTTCCCGCAGTTTTCCACGTATCCGCAAGATGCGTCGCTTCTCACGCTCTTAACATCTTCGGCGATCATTCCGACGTCTATGCATGTCGTCAGACCGGTTTCGCAATGCTTGCAGAAACCAACCCGCAGGAGGTCATGGACCTCGGCGCTGTTGCGCACCTCGCTGCAATCAAGGGACGCGTTCCCTTCATCAACTTCTTCGACGGCTTCCGTACCTCGCATGAGATACAGAAGATCCAGGTCTGGGATTACGAAGACCTCAAGGAGATGTGCGACATGGACGCTGTTGAGGCGTTCAGAAAGCGCGCTCTTAACCCCGAGCGTCCCGTAATGCGCGGCTCTCACGAGAACGGTGATATCTTCTTCCAGCACCGTGAGGCCTGCAACAAGTATTATGACGCTATCCCCGGCATTGTCGAGGAGTATATGGACAAGGTCAACGCCAAGCTCGGCACTGACTACAAGCCCTTCAACTACTACGGTGCTCCCGACGCTGACAGAGTCATCGTCGCTATGGGCTCCATCTGCGACGTTGCAGAGGAAGTTATCGACTACCTCACCGCCAAGGGCGAGAAGGTCGGTCTCGTCAAAGTTCGCCTTTACAGACCCTTCTCCGCTGACAGACTTGTCGCAGCTATCCCCGCAACCGCCAAGAAGATCGCTGTTCTCGACAGAACAAAGGAGCCCGGTGCTCTCGGCGAGCCCCTCTATCTTGACGTTGTTACCGCTCTTGCTACAAAGGGCGTGACCGCAAAGGTCTGCGGCGGCCGTTACGGCCTCGGTTCCAAGGACACTCCGCCTTCAAGCGTGTTCGCTGTTTATGACGAGCTCAAGAAGGACGAGCCCAAGAACCAGTTCACTATCGGCATCAACGATGATGTTACCCACCTGTCCCTCGAGGAGAAGGAAGCTCCCAACACCGCAGCTCCCGGCACCATCGAGTGCAAGTTCTGGGGTCTCGGCGGCGACGGCACAGTCGGCGCGAACAAGGACTCCATCAAGATCATCGGCGACCACACCGATAAGTACATCCAGGCTTACTTCCAGTATGACTCGAAGAAGACGGGCGGTATCACCATCTCCCACCTTCGTTTCGGCGACAACCCGATAAAGAGCCCCTACTATATCAACAAGGCTGACTTCGTTGCCTGCCACAACCCCTCCTATGTCGAGAAGGGCTACAAGATGGTCAACGATGTTAAGCCCGGCGGCGTTTTCCTCATCAACTGCCAGTGGGACGCTGATGAGCTCAACGAGAAGATGCCCGCAGAGGCTAAGCGCTACATAGCCAAGAACAACATTCAGCTCTACACCGTCAACGCTATCGATATCGCGGCAAAGATCGGTCTGGGCAAGCGCACCAACACCGTTCTTCAGTCCGCATTCTTCTCCCTTGCCAAGATTCTTCCCGAGGAAGAGGCTATCGGCTACATGAAGGAGAAGGCCCAGAAGTTCATGAAGAAGGGCAAAGAGATAGTCGAGATGAACGAGAAGGCTATCGACGCCGGCGCTACCGCATACGTCAAGATCGACGTTCCCGCGGACTGGGCTGACGCTGTTGACGCTCCCAAGGCTGTCAGCGAGAACGGCCCCGAGAAGCTCGTCAAGATGGTTGACTCCATCATGAGACCTGTCGGCCTTATGAACGGCGATTCTCTCCCGGTTTCCGTCTTTGTTGATCACGCAGACGGCACATTCGAGCAGGGCGCATCCGCCTATGAGAAGCGCGGCGTCGCGGTCATGGTTCCCGAGTGGAACGCAGAGACCTGCGCACAGTGCAACCAGTGCTCCTTCGTCTGCCCGCACGCAACTATCCGCCCGTACCTTCTGACCGAAGAAGAGGCTGCCAACGCTCCTGAGGGCGCAGCTATCGTCGACAAGAAGGCAGGCAAGGGCAAGGGCGTCTACAAATACACCCTCGCTGTTTCTCCCCTCGACTGCATGGGCTGCGGCGTCTGCGTAGGCGTCTGCCCGACCAATTCGCTCAAGATGGTCTCCCGTGAGAGCCAGGATGCGAAGCAGTCCGTATTCGATTACATGGTCGCAAACGTCTCCGTCAAGGATGAGGTTGCAGACGGCACCGTTATCGGCAGCCAGTACAAGACTCCGCTGCTCGAGTTCTCCGGTTCCTGCGCAGGCTGCGCCGAGACCGCTTATGCCCGCCTGATAACCCAGCTGTTCGGCGATAAGATGTATATCTCCAACGCCACCGGCTGCTCGTCCATCTGGGGCGGCCCCGCTGCGACTTCCCCCTACACCACCAACAAGGCCGGCCACGGTCCCGCATGGGCTAACTCCCTGTTCGAGGACAACGCCGAGCACGGCTTCGGTATGCTCCTCGGTCAGAATGCTGTCCGCAACAGACTCATAGCAAAGGTCGAGGCTATCGCCGAGTCCGACAAGGCTTCCGACGAGGTCAAGGCTGCTGCTAAGGCATTCCTTGACACGAAGGACGATGTCAAGACCAACGGCGCTGCTGCCGACGCACTTGCCGACGCTATCAAGGATATCGACTGCGCAGACTGCAAGGATATCGTTGAGAACAAGGAGTTCCTCTCCAAGAAGAGCGTCTGGATCTTCGGCGGCGACGGTTGGGCATACGATATTGGTTTCGGCGGCGTTGATCACGTCCTTGCTTCCGGCGAGAACGTCAACATCATGGTCTTCGATACCGAGGTCTATTCCAACACCGGCGGACAGGCTTCCAAGGCATCTCAGATCGGTCAGGTCGCTCAGTTCGCGGCTGCCGGTAAGTCGATAGCCAAGAAGAGCCTTGCCGAGATAGCAATGAGCTACGGCTATGTCTATGTTGCTCAGATCGCTATGGGCGCTAACATGAACCAGACGATAAAGGCAATCGAAGAGGCTGAGGCTTATCCGGGCCCGTCGATCGTCATCGCCTACGCTCCCTGCGAGATGCACTCCATCAAGGGCGGCATGGTCAACTGCCAGAAGGAAATGAAGAGAGCTGTCGAGTGCGGCTACTGGAACATGTTCCGCTTCAACCCGATGCTCAAGGCAGAGGGCAAGAACCCCTTCACCATCGACAGCAAGCAGCCTATCACCGAGGAGTACCGCAACTTCCTGCTCAACGAGGCTCGTTATTCCTCGCTGACCCGCTCGTTCCCCGAGCGCGCAGAGAAGCTGTTCAGCGAAGCTGAAGTCAAGAGCGTCGAGAGATATGAGCACCTGCTCAGACTCAAAGACCTTTATGCACCGAAGGCTGACTAATTTCTCAGTTAAAATTAAGAATCCCCCGTACAGGAGAAATCCTGTACGGGGGTTCGCTTATGTAATTCTATGGAATTAGATATTATGACTCGCCAGATACTTTTATTTCCTTCCCATATTTTAAAATAGTTTCTCTCGATGCATCTTTATCTCCCCACTCTGTACCATCCGAAAAATATACACTATATATATACACTTTAACTTTCTT
>ENA-UOOC01002388-UOOC01002388.1-human-gut-metagenome-genome-assembly--contig:-C48old-NODE-2388-length-14148-cov-5.079898_pt1 | contig 14148 bp, 10 predicted proteins | sample MGYA00242469_ERZ724016 | MGnify/ENA metagenome assembly ERZ724016 | reverse complement strand
GCTTTTCCACACACTCCTCGCTAAGATTCAGCTTGGCTATCTTTTCAAGATACTCATATCCCTCTTCCTCGGGGGAATCATCCTCGCCAAGCTCGTGCTTTATAACGTTCAGCTCCTCGCGGAGGTAATAGTCGCGCTGACCGCGCTCGATTGCGGCATTGACCTTGGACTGGATATCGTTTTCGATGGACAGTATATGAGCTTCCTTGGTCGTTACGGCGACAAGCACCGCAAGCTTTTCCGAAAGCGAGCCTGCTTCCAAAACCTGCTGACGATCCTCGGTGCTCATGATAACGTTGAAGGCTATTCTTTCATACAGCTCCATCGGGGTCTGGGCGCGCATTATGGAAGATTTCAGATCCTCCGGCATTCTGGGAACGGCATGGGTGTAGGCTTCAAACGCTGCTCGCAAGACCCTTGAAACAGCGTCGATCTCCTCCTCAGACGCCTTTTCCGTGGCAAAGGTCTTCATAGGCTTTACCTTTACCCATAGCGTGCTTTCATCGTCCTCAAATTCCACTATCTTTGCCTTATATACTCCCTCAACCCTAACGCGTGACATACCGTCGCTGGCGTTGACTACCTGTCTTATCTCGCAGACGGTGCCTATATTGTAGATATCCTTAACGCCGGGGTTGGGAATCGTCGAATCCTTCTGGGCAGAAAGGAACACCATTCTGTCGCCGTCGAGTGCGGTTTTCAGGGCGTTTAAGGATTTGGGGCGGATAACGTCGAACTTAACCGCCATATGCGGATGGACTATTATATCTCTTGTCGCAACGCATGGCAGCGAAACAAGGTTTGCATTATTAGAAGGCATATGTATCTCCTTAAAAATATAATCGCTTAACGCGGTAATGCTATTATAGCAAATACTAATGAATTTTGCAATAGATAATACATTGGTAAAAACAAACCAAAATAATGGATAGTAAGCCCGATTGTTTGTAGATGGATTCAATGAGGCAGTTTGTCCGCGCAGCGTTGACATTTTTGCGGCAATAGTTTATACTTATTTACAGCATATTCAGGCGGCAGCGCTTTTGCTTAAAGCCTGCTGTTTCCATAAATTTATTAATATCGGAGGATGTTTTATGCAGTCGTTGAAATACATATACCGAATCGGAAGAGGACCTTCCTCCTCTCACACCATGGGACCATTGCGCGCCGCAGAGAAGTTTCTGCGCGAATATCCCGACGCTTCGGGCTACAAGGTGATACTATACGGCTCCTTGGCAAAAACAGGTAAAGGGCACATGACCGACGGCGTTCTTAAAGAGACTTTTGCGGGAAGAAAATTTGAAATCGAGGCGGATTTAGTAACCCCCACCGATTTTCACCCCAACACGCTTGACATCATAGCCTATCGGCAGGACGGCGCGGAAATCGCGAAAAAGCGATATTACAGCGTCGGCGGCGGTGAAATACTTGTAGACGGCGAGAAAAAGCGGGAGCACCCCGAGGTGTACGGCTTTAACTCCTTCTCGGAGATATCGGAGTACTGCCGCAAAAAGGATATCCGCATATGGCAGTATGTCGACGAGTGCGAGCCTGACATATGGGAGCATCTTGCAAACGTCTGGGAGACTATGCAGAATGCAATCAAGGAGGGCTTGGAGGCTCAGGGCGTGCTTAACGGCGGACTGGGACTTATGCGCAAGGCAAGATATCTATACCATCAGCGGCACATCGACGAAAGCAACGAAACCAAGGACAACCGCCTTATCTGTGCCTATGCCTACGCCGTCAGCGAGCAGAACGCTTCGGGCGGGACTATTGTCACCGCTCCCACCTGCGGTGCCTGCGGAGTGCTTCCGGCAGTCTTAAAATTCCTACAGCCCAAGCGGAAATTTGACGACGAGCAGATTTTACACGCAATTGCCACGGCGGGAATATTCGGAAATCTCATAAAAAGAAACGCCTCGATAAGCGGCGCAGAGTGCGGATGTCAGGCGGAAATAGGCTCTGCCTGCTCTATGGCAGCAGCTGCCGCCGCGGAGCTTTACGAGCTTAGCTTCGACCAGATAGAATGTGCGGCTGAAATCGCGATGGAGCATCACTTGGGGCTTACCTGCGACCCCGTTAAGGGGCTTGTGCAGATACCCTGCATCGAGCGAAACGCCGTCGCCGCAATGCGAGCGCTGAACGCCGTAAATCTTGCGGACTTCTTGGCGGATTCGAGAATGATAAGCTTTGATACCGTGGTTAAGACCATGTATGAGACAGGCAAGGATTTAAAGGTTATCTATCGCGAGACTTCCGAAGGCGGATTGGCTAAGAGCTTTGGACGGATGATATAATATCGTGATTTACAGAAAGGAATACACAGCATGAATAAAATCAAAAGAAAATCAATAGGAACTCACTTCTCCATGTGCGTTCAGCCGGCTTTTATTATCGGTACAAGCAACGAAGATGGGTCGTATAACTTTGCACCAATCACTTGGGTAAGCATCACAAGTGAGAATGGCGATGACTATTTGTTGGTTATAAGTATGTTCGGAACCAAAAGAACAAAGCAGAACGTAATCAGAACAGGCAAGCTCAGCGTGAATTTAGTCAGCAGGGATATCTTAGAGCTTATGGACTATTTCGGCACACACCGCGCAGAGGACGGTAAAAAGGATGGCGTCCCCTACAGCGTTTCTGTGGGCGAGGCTGTGGATGTTCCAGTGCTTGATTCAAGCCGCTGGGTGTATGAATGCGAGGTTGACAAGGCTGTTGAAACAGGAGAATCCACCACCTTCTTCTGCAAAATAAAAAACATTCAGGTGGCGGAGGATTTTGTTTGCGAAGATGCTTTTGACGTTGACCTTACAAAGCTTGACCCTGTTATTTATTCGGGGATGTATCACAGCATAGGAGAACTGCTGGGCAGAATCGGCGACTTTTCGCGATAGCTCCGGCGTACAAGTACTGTAAAAGAGGTTATATGTATGAGCGAAAGCATATTTAACAAGGACTTTTTTAACATATCCGGCGAGCGGATTGAGCTTCGGCTGATAGATACATACGAAGGCGAAGGCGGCAGTCTCCCCTTTTATTGGTGGGATATCGTCCTTAAGCCTGAGAATGTTTCCGTTGGGAAAATCAGCTTCAGAATCGGGCATAACTATCATTCCTATTACAACGGCAATATCGGCTATGAGGTAGACGAGGAATACAGGGGCAATCATTATTCATTGCAGGCGTGCAGGCTTCTTACGCCGGTCGCGAAATATTACGGTATGGATAAGATATATCTGTCCTGCGACTATGACAATGCAGCTTCATATAAAACCATCGAGCGGCTTGGCGCAAAGCTGGTTGAGGAGGTCGCGCCTCCCGAAGATTATATTTACTATTATGAAGGAATGCCAAAGCAGAGAATTTACGAGCTGAAAATAGACAATAATCCGGAGGATACAGCTATGAACAAAAAGATTAAATTAATCGTCCCCACAATTGAAAACAAGGAAGAAGCTCTGAGATTCAGACAGTCGTTCTTCGATGCAGGAGAAAGAACGATTGACGGCAGCGAGCTGCTGGACAAAAAGGAGTCTTACGAGGAATGGCTGTCCTACATCACGGACAATGCAAGCGCGGAATCTGTGCGAAATGGCTACGTTCTGACAGATACCTATTTTGCGGTTGACTGCAATGACAATATCGTGGGAATCATCGATTTCAGGCACGAGCTCAACGACTTCTTCAAGGACTTCGGACATTCGGGTTACAGCGTTCTGCCCGCAAAAAGAAGAAAGGGCTATGCCACCGAAATGCTCCGGCTGATAGTCGAAAAAGCTAAGGCAGACGGACTGCGCGAAATTCAGCTGTCCGCTCTGCGCAGCAACATACCGTCGGTTAAGACCATCAAGAACAACGGCGGCGTTTTGGTGAGAAGCTTTGAATTTCACGGAAATATTGCAGATGTGTTTGTAATCAGGCTTTAAGTTGTAAGAGGATTTTTTGTAGCCAAATTGATACCATTATTCGGGTTTACAAATTGAAAAAAATGTGATATACTATTAGGGATTTTTAATTTCGTACTTATATCATCCTGAAAAGTACTAATGATAGGGAAAATGCTTATGGATCAATCAAATATAAGAAACTTCTGCATTATTGCGCACATAGACCACGGCAAATCCACCCTTGCCGACAGGATTCTTGAGCTTACCGAAACTGTAGCAAAGAGGGATATGTCCGAACAGCTATTAGATAATATGGATATCGAGCGCGAGCGCGGAATAACCATCAAGGCGCGCGCCGTAAGACTTAACTACAAGTCGAAAAGCGGTGAGACCTATGTCTTCAACCTAATAGACACCCCAGGTCACGTCGACTTTAACTATGAGGTCTCGCGGTCGCTTGCGGCGTGCGAGGGCGCAATACTTGTTGTTGACGCTTCGCAGGGCATCGAGGCGCAGACTCTTGCAAACACCTACCTTGCCATAGAGCACGATTTAGAGGTTCTTCCGGTAATAAACAAAATAGATTTGCCAAGTGCCAACCCCGAAGGGGCTATCGAGGAGATAGAAAACGTTATAGGACTCCCTGCGCAGGACGCTCCGAGGATATCCGCTAAGATGGGCATAAACATCGAGGAGGTTTTGGAGCGTGTCATAACCGATATCCCCGCTCCCAAGGGAGACCCCGATGCTCCGCTGAAATGCCTTGTCTTTGACAGCTATTACGACTCCTACAAGGGCGTTATAATATACGTCAGAGTGGTGGACGGCACGCTTAAGGTCGGCGATACAATAAGACTTATGGCGACCGGTGCGGAATTTCTAACGGTTGAAATCGGCTATATGGGTGCCACCGAGCTTATCCCATCCGGCGAGCTTAAAGCCGGCGAGGTCGGATATATCACCGCCTCGATAAAGAGCATTCAGGACACCAAGGTCGGCGATACCGTTACAAACGCTTTCCGCCCCTGCTCGGAAGCTCTGCCGGGATATAGAAACGTCAACCCGATGGTTTTCTCGGGCATATACCCCGCCGACGGCGCGAAATACGGCGACCTGCGCGACGCTTTGGAAAAACTCAGGCTCAACGACGCTTCTTTAAGCTTCGAGCCTGAAACCTCGGTTGCTTTGGGCTTTGGCTTCAGGTGCGGTTTTTTGGGACTTTTGCACATGGAAATCATTCAGGAGCGGTTAGAGCGCGAATACAATCTCGACCTTATCACCACTGCGCCCTCGGTTATTTACCGTGTAACCCTCAACACCGGCGAGGTCAAATATATAGACAACCCCACCAACTACCCCGACCCATCGCTGATCCAGCTTGCAGAGGAGCCTATTATTAACGCTCACATCTTCTCGCCCAGCGAGTTTGTGGGCAACATCATGGAGCTTTGCCAAGAGCGAAGAGGCAATTTCAAGGGCATGAAGTATATAGACAAAACAAGGGTGGATATCCACTACGAAATGCCTCTGAACGAGGTTATATACGACTTCTTCGACACGCTAAAATCCCGCACACGCGGATATGCTTCGTATGACTACGAAATGGCAGGATATCAGCCCAGCAAGCTTGTCAAGCTCGACCTTTTGCTGAACGGCGAAATCGTGGACGCTTTGTCGTTTATCGTCCATTCAGACAGAGCCTATTCGCGCGGAAGAAAGCTCTGCGAAAATCTTAAGGACAATATCCCCCGCCAGCTTTTCGAGGTGCCTATTCAGGCGGCTATCGGCGGAAAGATAATCGCAAGGGAGACTGTAAAGGCTTACCGCAAGGACGTTTTAGCAAAGTGCTACGGCGGAGACGTCACCAGAAAGAAAAAGCTTCTTGAAAAGCAGAAGGAAGGCAAAAAGCGAATGAGAAAGCTCGGAACTGTAGAGGTTCCTCAGGAAGCTTTCATGAGTGTTTTAAAGCTTGACAGCTGACAGTTCCTTTTAAAAACTGCGGTTACGGATTGAAATACGGAGGTTATTGTGGACAAAAACATTATTTCAAACAAATTCGTGCGTTTCGGCATTTCCTGCTTCAACGTGCTTTACCTTATTCTTATTTCGGCTTTGGCAGTGTGGACGTTTTTGTACAAGCTGGTGTTTACAAATCAGACTGGCTTTTATGTTTTTTACATCTCTTTAAGCCTTATTTTCTGTGTGCTTATGATACTTACAAGAAATCAGCTTTTTACAAGGATAGTATCTCTGGCAATACTGTTTCCGGTATTTTTGCTAACGCTGTTCAACATGAGCCAGCCGATGCTTTTCCTGCCGCCGCTTATTGTGGGAATACTGATGTTCTTCATTTGCGGCGCTTCGGACACTCCCAAGATTATTTTAGGCTCGCTGTATCTTTTAATGTTCATTGTTGGTCTGGTCGGCTATAATATCCTTACCACCCTTTTCGGCGGCTCGGCTGTTGAAACAAAGCTCGACTACACCGTTACCGATACCGAAATTACATCGGTATACAACATGGAAAAGATAGACAGACTGAACCGAAGCTCGGTATCTCCCGACGGTAAGTATCGCTACTACATTTTAGACGTTCAGGACAACGACCGCGGAAAGGTTATAATAGTAGTTGAGCCGAACGATAAAGATGTTAAGTACAGGCTTTTCGATCTGATTGAATCCGGCTACACATCCCGAATTGCAAAGTACCAGATACGCGGCGTCACGCCGGACATCGAATGGGTTTTAAACGACGAATATTCGGAAGGCTCGGAAAATGCAAGGTACAAGCTAAGATACCGCTTTGGAGACGGCGCGGAGTGGAAAACCTCCACCATTAACATACCGGAGAAAAAGAATTATCTTTGGTTTATGAATATTAATTAGCATAAAAATCCGCCGGACGATTGGGATATCCCCCACCGTCCGGCGGATTTTTTACTTTGCGTTATGATTTTTCTTCCATTCCTTTATGGCTTCAAGGCGCTGTTTGTATTTTGCTTCGAGACCCTGCTCGGTGGGCTTATAATATTCTCTGCCCAAAAGCGAATCGGGCAGACACTGCATATTGGTCAGCTTTTCCTGGGTATCGTGAGCGTACTGATAGCCCTTGCCGTATTCAAGCTTCTTCATAAGCCTTGTGGGAGCGTTTCTTATCACCATCGGAACAGGCTCGGCAAGCTGGGAAAGCGCGTCCTTTTTGGCGTTTTCGTATGCCATGTAAAGCGAGTTCGACTTAGGAGCCATCGACATATACACCACCGCGTGGGTAAGATGAACCGTGCATTCCGGCATTCCCAAAAAGTGACACGCCTGATACGCCGCGACCGCAATCTCCAGTGCCTTTGAATCGGCAAGCCCCACATCCTCGCTGGCAAACCTTATAACGCGGCGGGCAACATACAGCGGATCCTCCCCCGCTTCGAGCATGCGTGCAAGCCAGTATGTCGCAGCATCGGGGTCGGAATTGCGCATGGATTTGTGCAGGGCGGAGATGAGGTTGTAATGCTCCTCGCCGTTTTTGTCATAGAGCAGGGATTTTTTCGAGGTGCAGTCCTCGATAGTGGAGGCGGTAACGGTGATTTTGTCGCCGTCGGCATCGCCGTTTAAAACTGCCATTTCAAGGGTGGAAAGAGCCGAACGCGCGTCGCCGTTTGCAAATGCCGCGATAAGCTCGATAAGCTCCGGTGCGATTTCAACGTTGAGATACCCAAAGCCCCGCTCGTCGGTGATGGCTCTTGTAAGAAGCTTAACCAGATCCTGAGTAGTCAGAGCCTTCAGAACAAACACCTTGCAGCGCGAAAGAAGCGCTCCGTTCACCTCAAAGGAGGGGTTCTCGGTCGTCGCTCCGATAAGGATTATGCTTCCTTTTTCTACAAAGGGCAGAAAAGCGTCCTGCTGAGCCTTGTTAAAGCGGTGAATCTCGTCGACAAATACTATTGTCTTCTCCCCAAAGCGGCGGTTTTCTTCCGCTTGAGTCATGACTGTTTTTATCTCCTTGATGCCGCTTGTGACGGCTGAAAAGTCTATAAATGAAGCTTTGGTGCGGTTGGCGATTATTCTTGCAAGAGTGGTTTTGCCCACGCCGGGAGGTCCCCAGAATATCATCGAGGACACAGCGTCGTTTTCGATTATCCTGCGCAGAAGCTTGCCTTCGCCCAGCAAATGCGTCTGCCCGACAAATTCGTTGAGATCCCTTGGGCGAAGCCGCGACGCCAGCGGAGAAGATGTCTCGTCTGAAAAGAATGTCTGCTGATTCATATTGTACTCCTTACGAAAATCAGCACAAAACCAGCCTGTAACTGATTCTGCGCTGATTAATTAGCGTTTTAATATAAATTATTTGCGGCTCAGGGGACAACCAGGGTTTCGGTTCCGTCAAGTCCGGAAATTATCTCGGTCTTGTCGCCGGAGATTATTCCCAGCGAAACGGTGGTCTGGATTTTAACGCCGTTTATAAGTACGTTGACCGCATGACCGTTGCCGAATTCAAAGACAGCCTCCGAGGGGACTATAACTGTATCATCCCTGCGCAGGGTGGTAAAGGTTGCCTGAATGGTGCCGAAGTCTTCAAACTTAACATCCTCATCCGGCTTGATAACAAATCTTTTTAGCGAGACGCTGCGGTTTCCGCCCCCGAAATCGCCGAAGCCGAAATCACCGCTGTATTCTTCGGTAACAACGTCCACAACGGTTCCGGTGGTTGAAGCTATTGCGCCCTGCTGAATATCCACCTTTGCGCCAAAGCCCACATCGTTAAGCTTGCCCTCAAAATCGATTGCTGCAAGGCAAACGCGTGAGGTATCCACGATAGTGCAGAGCGTTGCGTTCTTGGCTATTTTAGAGCCGGAGCGGTATCTGCCGACATAGGTTATTTTACCGTCGTATGGAGCCGTGAGGGTAAGAAATTCGCGCCTTGCAACAAGGTCGTCATACTTTGCCTGCTCTATATCCATATCTATTTTTGCAAAGGCAATTTCATCCTCCGAGCCCTTCTTCTGAAGTATCTCGTAGGTGGACTTGGCAGAGTCGAGCTTGATTTTCTGGATGGTTATTTCGTCTTCCAACGCTTCGTGGTCGAGGGTGGCTATAACATCGCCGGCTTTAACGTCCATTTCCTCATGAACGTTAAGCTCTGCTATTGTTCCCTCCATCATGGTAAACGAAAGATCGGTGGAGTATGGGGTGGAAAACTGAGCGTCCAGCACAACCTGTTCAAGAATCGTTCCCCTGTATGCGTGGACGGTATTGTAATTCACCTGATTTCCCTTGCGGATGGGTATATATATTTCATCTTCGGCGTTATCCTTTTTGGAACAGCCGCAAAACGCCGAAAGACAAAGTGTTAAAGCCAATGCAAAAATTAAAATACGCTTCATGATATTCCTCCATATGTAAAAGCAAAGTAAGACTGCAAAATATAATGTTCAAGTACTATCAATTAATAATAACATAATTTCGCCATATTAACAATAGGCAATTGCATAAAACCGCAGCCGTTTTTTTATTGATTTTCACCAATAGCCGCAAGATATATTTCCAGAATGACGCCGTTCGACACAAGTGCTCCCCTGTCCGTAAGGCTTACTACGCCGTTATCAAGCCTTACAAGTCCCGCATTCTGAAGCGGGACGAGCTTTTTTGCAACGGCATTCCTGTCCCCGCCGAGAGAAGCAAGCTTATCCATAGACATCCCCTCGCTCAGTCTCAGAGAGAGCATAACGTATTCCTCAAGCATATCCGGACTTTCATCCTCAGATTCGTCCGGCTGGGACGGCGAGGATATATAGTCCTCTATGCTGTCAGGCACGCAAAACCTCCTGCCGCCGAAGTAGGAATGTGCGCTCGGTCCGAACCCGATATAATCCTCCAGCCGCCAGTATTTTAGATTATGCTTCGACTCATATCCCGGCTTTGCAAAGTTGGATATCTCGTATCTTGAATAGCCCAAGCCCGAAAGCTCGCGGCAGAGGGCTATATACATATCCGAAATGCTGTCATCGTCTGCGGCAAAGCTTCTTATCCGTTCGCAGTCGTAGGGCGTTCCCTCCTCTATTTTAAGCATATATGCGGATATGTGACTTGCGCCGAGAGAAGCTATGTCCCGCGCGGAGGTAAGCAGGCTGTCGAGCGTCTGGGCGGGTGTGCCTATCATCAGATCGCAGGAGATATTCTCAAAGCCCGCGGCTTTTGCCGAAAGCACTGCGTCGCGCGCGCCGCCGAAATTATGGAGTCTGCCCAAAAGCCTCAGCTCGTTGTCGTTGGAGGACTGCACCCCAAAGGATATGCGGTTCACTCCCGCTCTGCGATAGGCGCAAAGCTTGTTGTAATCGGTACTTGATGGGTTGGCTTCAACGGTAATTTCACTGTCTGTAGCAATCAGGAAGCTTTCCTTTACAGCCGAAAGTATGCTTTCAAGCTCGTCGGGAGTAAGGAGCGAGGGCGTCCCTCCCCCGAAATAAACGGTGTCGGCAGGGATATTCCTGCCCTTATAACCGCGTATATTTCTTATGAGAGACGAAACATAACGCCGCTTAAGCTCCTCATTACATTCCACCGAATAAAAAGCGCAGTAGGGACATTTTCTTATGCAGAACGGGATGTGGATGTATATTCCTGTCAAATTCAACGCTCCTTTCGGCGATGGAATCTCAAATACAATACAGACAGTATAGCATATTTTGCCGCCATCCGCAAGAATTTTTTATTGACTGCCGCCGAAAGCTAAGCTATAATTATTACATCACACAACGATGGGAGAGACGGCGGTGGACGAAAAGCAGATTCTTCTAAAAAAGTACTTCGGCTCGGAAAAGTTCAGACCGGGTCAGGAGAAATCCATAAACGCTATACTGTCAGGCAGGGACGTTTTTGCTATCATGCCGACCGGCTCGGGCAAATCGCTCTGCTATCAGCTTCCGGCACTGATGGTGAGCGGTCTTACATTGGTAGTCTCCCCGCTTATATCTCTTATGAAGGATCAGGTGGAGGCACTCAACGCCAAGGGGATTCCGGCGGCTTACATCAACAGCTCCATGAGCTATTACGATATGCGCAGCATCAGAGAGGGCGTTAAAAACCGGCTCTACAGACTTTTATACGTTTCACCGGAGCGGCTTTCCGACAAAGACTTTATCAGTCTTGCCGCCGTCGCTGACATATCGGTTGTGGCGGTAGACGAGGCGCACTGCATTTCGCAGTGGGGTCCCGGATTCCGTCCGGCGTATCTTAAAATAGCACAGTTTATAAGCACTCTCCCCCGCCGTCCTGTAGTGGGAGCCTTTACCGCAACGGCTACTAAGCGGGTTAAAAAGGACATAATCAGACTTCTTGAGCTTGATTCTCCGAAGATGGTCTCCACCGGCTACGACCGCCCCAACCTATATTTCAGCGTTATCAAATGCGAAAACAAGTATCATAAACTTGCGGGACTTGTCGAAAGGCTGAGCGGCGAATCGGGAATCATATACTGTCAGACAAGAAACACCGTTGAATCGGTGTATAACCGACTGATATCGGACGGATACTCGGTCTGCAAATATCACGCCGGAATGAGCGAAAGTGACCGCCGAAAAAGTCAGAACGATTTTACACGCGGAAAAGCGAGAATAATGGCGGCAACCTGCGCCTTCGGGATGGGTATAAACAAGCCAGACATATCCTTTATTATACATATGTCAATGCCGAAGGATATGGAGTCGTACTATCAGGAGGTGGGGCGTGCCGGTCGGGACGGACGCAGGGCGGTATGCATACTTCTTTACTCCCCGCGCGATGCAGAGCTTGCGCACTGGATGATTGAAAACTCAGATACAGCAAAGGAGCTGTCCGCGCGCGAGCTTAAAAGAGAAAAGCGGCTGAAGCTGAAACGGCTTTCAAGCATGAAGGCTTACTGCGAAACCTGCTCCTGCCTTCGGGCACATATCCTGAGATATTTCGGGGAAAGACCGCGCAGGAAATGCAAAGGCTGTTCTAACTGCAAACCTGATAGGGAGATTTGGGGTAAGACGAAAGAAAAATAATCCTCCCTGCGCTGGGCAGAGAAGACTACTGTCAGGATTTATTCAAGGTCTTTAGCAGAGTGGAATTTACTTTATTTCTTTTTACAAACGTCAACCAACGTCTTAACACCCAATGCAATGAACACTATGCCAATTACTATTGCTGCAAGTATCGGCATTTGTATATCCATCACCGCAATGATGATTTCAACTATTCCCAATAATATCACACCATGTCGGCTTAGTCAATATGAATATTGGATATACCTTCCCCGCGTCCGCTATTGATTTTCATGGTGAAATCTGCTATACTTTAGCTATTATTCGGGAAAAGAGGTGCATATGGAACGTGCTTGACGTCTCCGGTTTTCTTAAAAGTGCCGCAAGACTTATCTATCCCGAAAGATGCGGATTCTGCGGCAGGATTATAAGTCCGGGCAGCTGGATATGCGCGGAATGTCACGAAGAGATTGACATAATCTACTGCGACGGCAGCGTTCCGGAACACCTTAAAAACATGGGACTTGACAGAGTTTTCTACGCCGGAAGATACGGCGGCACGGCAAGAGACGGCATACTTCGTCTCAAACGGAAAAGAGCCTTTAACGCCGCGAAATACTTCTGCTCCGGACTTTACGACAGCATAGTGCAATCGGGCGCGGTAAAGGATATCGACTGCGTTGCGTATGTTCCGATGTCCCGCAGAAAAAGAGCCGCCAACGGCTACGATCAGGCTGAGATTATCGCAGAAATTCTTGCGCGGAGTCTCGGAAAAGAGCTGATTCACGGAGCTATACGCAGAACGTCCACCAAAAGCTCGCAGCACAGCCAGAAGGGCTTTGAAAACAGACAGAAATTTGCGCAGAAGGTGTATCTCCCTCCCGAAAGGAAGCTTGATCTGAGCGGCAGAACCATACTTTTGTGCGACGACGTTTTAACCACCGGAAGCTCGCTTTCAAGGTGCGCAGCTATTCTTAAGGAGCAGGGCGCAAAGGCTGTTTATGCAGCAGCTTTGGTGAGCGGAAAATAATAATCTCAAGGAGCATATCTTGTGGATATAAAAAGTGAACTGCTGAAAAAATATTTCGGCTACAACGATTTCAGAGAAGGTCAGTCGGACATAATAGACTGCCTGCTTTCGGGCAGGGACGCCGTTGGCATAATGCCCACCGGCGCGGGAAAATCAATATGCTATCAGATACCGGCTTTGATGTTTCGCGGGATGACCGTAATCATATCCCCGCTTATATCGCTGATGAAGGATCAGGTTAACGCGCTTGAAAGTGCAGGAATAAGCGCGGCGTATCTTAACAGCTCGCTTTCGGCGGAGGAGTACAGAGCGGTCATAGAAAACTGCGAGGCAGGGCGCTATAAGCTTTTGTACGTCGCACCCGAAAGACTGGGAGCGTATGAGTTTTTGTCGCTCTGCACAAGGGTTGAGGTGTCATTTGTCGCGGTGGATGAGGCTCACTGCATATCGCAGTGGGGACAGGATTTCAGACCGAGCTATCTTAAAATAGTTGAATTTATCGACGCTCTGCCCCGCCGTCCGGTTATAGGGGCGTTTACGGCTACAGCCACCAAACAGGTAAAGGACGATATTCTAAGAATACTCCGGCTTGACAACCCGCTTGTCGTCACAACCGGATTTGACCGTCCGAATCTGTTTTTCTCGGTGATGAAGCCGAAGGAAAAGCTTGTAACGCTTGTCAAGCTTATATCTCAGCGCGCCGACAGCTCAGGAATAGTATACTGCTCCACAAGAAAAACGGTTGAGCAGGTGTGCGCGGCTCTGATATCGCGGGGATTTAAGGCTACAAGATACCATGCGGGTCTTTCCGAGACGGAGCGCAAAACGAATCAGGACGATTTCGTTTTCGACAGAAAGCGGATAATGGTTGCAACAAACGCCTTTGGTATGGGTATTGACAAATCGAATGTATCATATGTCATCCACTACAACATACCAAAGAACATAGAAAGCTACTATCAGGAGGCAGGAAGAGCCGGTCGCGACGGAAGCGAGGCTGACTGTATTCTTTTGTACAGCCCGCGGGACGTTCATGTAGCGAATTTCTTAATACTTCACTCAGCACCCAACCCCGAGCTTACTGCCGACGAGCAGGAGGTAATCAGGCAGAGGGATTTGGAGCGCTTAAAATATATGACATGGTACGCCACCACAAGCGACTGTCTGCGAAGCACGATTTTAAAATACTTTTCAGACAGCTATACCGATTACTGCGGTAAATGCT
>ENA-UOOC01002385-UOOC01002385.1-human-gut-metagenome-genome-assembly--contig:-C48old-NODE-2385-length-14155-cov-11.621348_pt1 | contig 14155 bp, 12 predicted proteins | sample MGYA00242469_ERZ724016 | MGnify/ENA metagenome assembly ERZ724016 | reverse complement strand
GCAACGGCGGCTACACCCGCATCATCAAGATCGGCGCTCGCCGCGGCGACGCTGCCGAGATGGCAGTTCTGGAGCTCGTCTGATCCTGCTCTGACTGTATAAACGGTTGACAAAAGCCCTTTCCCAGCAATGGGGGAGGGCTTTTTTGTGTCCCCGGAAGAGTGGCTGGCGCAGAGACTTTTTCGCAACAACGCCACTTGGCAGAGTGGGACTGGCGTGGTATACTGACAATAGCGTATTTTTGGCTGCGGCTGGCGGCTGCATTTTCCACGAAGGGAGGAGATCCGGTTGAAAACATTCCGCCATTTCCGGCATGCACTGGCTCTGTTGTTGGTCAGTGTTCTGCTGGCGGGCTGCAATGCTCTGCCCGGAGAGAACCTGCAGGTGGAAGAGCTGCTGCGTGCCCCGCGTCTGTCCGGTGACTATGGCGCGGTGCAGACGGCCCTGAACGACTGGCTGGGCGAGAGTGCGCAGCTCAAGTACCCCATGCAGGGCGAGCTGCTGTCACCTTTTCTTTTGCAGGACCTGGACGGCGACGGCCAGCAGGATGCAGCCGTGCTGTACACCACGGCCCAGAGCACGAACGTGTGCATCGCCATTCTGCAGCGGGATGACACCGGAGCGTGGCAGGTGCGCCAGAGCGTGGAGGGTCTGGCCGATACGGTGGAGAACGTGCGGCTGGCCCAGCTCCGCGCAGGGGATGACTGCCAGCTGGTGGTGGGTTATGTGGCCGCACAGGGCGACCACTATCTGGCCGTGTATGCCTACAACGACGGGCAGCTCTCCACCATTTTGGAGCAGTCCTACGAGCAATATCTGGTGGAGGACATCACCGGCGGCGGCAGTCAGGATCTGATCCTGATGTCCACCCAGGAGGACGGCGGCGTGCAGATCGAACTGCTTACCGTGGACAAGGAAGGCGGGTTCCGGCAGGCTGCCGTCATGGGCCTTTCGGCCGACCGCTTTTCCGGCTGTGCATCGGTGGCGGCCGGTCTTGGCTCCGACCGGCGCAATTATCTGGTGCTGGACGGCTGGACGGGCATTTCCGGCAACAATCTGGCCAGTGTGCTGCTCCGTTTCGATGAGAGCACCCAGCAGATGGTGCAGGCGTCCCAGATCAGTGCCGATGAGCTGTATGAGGCATCTCTGCGCAATGTGTCCACACTGGTGAGCTGCGATCTGGACGGAGACGGCATCGTGGAGATCCCCACCCAGCCGGACGAGGCGGGCCTGCTGAACCTGAGCCAGAGCCGCCGCATGGACTTTATCGTCTGGATGGACTACACCAGCCGCAGGCCGGAAAAGAGCTTTGGCCTGCTGGATGAGGAAACGAACTGCTACATCGAGCTGCCCACCGAGTGGGAGGGCAACCTCAAACTTACCGACAGCGAACAATACGACGGCGCGGTGGAGCTGCGCACCGTGGACGAGGACCAGCCGGTCATGACGGTACGGCTGGCCCAGACTGCGGCCAGCTCTACCGGGTGGACCAAACTGGGCATTGTGGCGTCGCGCCAGATGCAGGCCCGGCTGGCCCCGGATGTGGAGATCCAGGACGCGGATTACAGCCTGTCAAACGCGTTGTATCTGCTGAATTGAAAACGGAGGAAAGACCATGGTACGAGTGCTTGTGGTGGAAGATGAAGCCAATATCCGTGAGATGATTGCACTGAACCTGCGGCTTACCGGGATGGAAGCCGTGGAGGCCGAGAGCGCCGAGGCCGCCCTGCCGCTGCTGGCCAAGAAGCCCGGCTGCGATGCGGCCATTCTGGATGTGATGCTGCCGGGCATGAACGGTTTTTCGCTCTGCGAAACGATCCGCCGCACCGACCAGAAGATCGGCATCATCATCCTCAGCGCCAAGGGGCAGGAGCAGGACAAGATCCGGGGCCTGTCCATCGGTGCCGACGATTACATAACCAAACCCTTTAGTGTGAGCGAGCTGCTGGCCCGTGTGGAGGCGCTCTGCCGCCGGGTGCACCGGGCCGAGAGTGAGGAAGAGCGGGACCCCGCCAAGGAGCTGGGCACCCTGACCAGCGGAGACTTTGTGCTGGACGAGAACCGCCGTGTGCTGCTGAAGGCCGGTCAGCCCATCGAGTTGACCCAGGTGGAATTCCAGATCATGGAGCTGTTCTTCCGCAACCCGGGCATCGCGCTGGTGCGTGAAAAGATCCTGAAGGGGGTATGGGGCGAGAACTACTTCGGCGATGTGAAGATCGTGGACGTAAACATCCGCCGCCTGCGCATGAAAGTGGAGGACGAGCCCAGCCACCCCACCCACATCATGACGGTCTGGGGCTACGGCTACCGCTGGGAAGAGTGACGGCTTTGGCAAACGCCAATATAAATGGAAAGGAGAAAAAGCAAAATGCGAAGCGGGATCACGCGGCGCTGGCTGCGGGGCAATCTGCTCATTACGGTGCTTCTGGTGCTGCTGGCCGAGGCGATGTTCCTGCACAGCTACACCCGCAGCTACTACAACAGCGTGCAGCAGACCATGTACCGGCGCTTTTCCTCGGTGACCGGTCAGCTGAAGGTCTACACTGCCGACACGGTCTACAGTGCGGCGGCCAACCGCAGCATGGCGCTGCGGCGCATGGTGGAACAGTATTCCGATAAGGACAAGTACGAATTCATGCTGCTGGACAGCTATGGCGGGGTCATTGCATCCTCCAGCGGCACCGATGCCGACGGCATCGTAAATAACCTGGACTTTGTGCAGGCGCAGGACGCTGCCGACGGGCTGGGCATGGCGGTGTACCGTACCGAGTCCGGCGAGGTGGTCATGGCGGCGTGCTATCTGGTGCCCTATGCCGCCGAGGATGTGGCCGCCCTGCGGCTGGTCACCAGCCTGACCCTGATCGAACGGCAGATCCAGAACGCCTTTTTTGCCAGTCTCGTGGTGGTGGCGGCCATTCTGGTGTTCAGCGTGTTGACCGGCCTGTATTTTGTGCGCAGCATCGTGGTGCCGCTGGGGCAGGTGGAGCGCATTGCCGCCGACATCGCCCGCGGCGAGTTCGACGTGCGCCTGCCGGTGAGCGGAGATGACCGGGACGAGGTGGACCGTCTGCGCGGCACTATCAACCGGATGGCAGAAGGGCTGGAAGAGACCGAGAAGATGAAGAACGAGTTCATCAGTTCGGTCTCCCACGAGCTGCGCACGCCGCTTACTTCCATCCGGGGCTGGGTGGAGACCCTGCGCACGCTGGACGATCCCACGGATGAGAACTACCGCAAGGGGCTGGAGATCATCAACAACGAGACGGGCCGTCTGTACAACATGGTGGAGGAGCTGCTGGACTTCAGCCGCCTGCAGAACGGCCGCCTGCGCATGGAGTGCCGCCCGTTGGATCTGGTGGCAGAGCTCACCGACGCGGTGCTGTTCTGCGAGGCACGCATCCAGCGCGAAGGACTGATCCTGAGCTACACCGAGCCGGAAGAGATGATCCCAGTGTATGCCGACCCCGACCGCCTGCGGCAGGTGTTCATCAACATTCTGGACAACGCCATCAAATATTCTGCCCCCGGCGGCCGCATCACGGTCAAGCTGTGGGCAGGGGAATACAAGGCCTTTGTGGAGATCCTGGATCAGGGGCGGGGCATCCCGCCGGAAGATCTGGAAAACGTCAAGACCAAGTTCTACAAGGGCAGCAACGCGGTGCGTGGCAGCGGCATCGGTCTGGCGCTGGTGGATTCCATCATGACCGCGCTGGACGGCACCATGGACATCCAGAGCACATTGGGCCGGGGTACGGTGGTCACCCTGGGCCTGCCGCTTTATCATAAGGCGTAAATGAGATTTTGTCACATTTCGGTGTTACAATAGAGGGAAAGTAAAAACCGTAAGGAGAACCCAATGAATCAACCCAACAAGGAACGTTTCAAGACCAGTGTAGGCGGGCAGGCCCTGATGGAAGGCATCATGATGCGCGGCCCCAAGCTCATCTGCTGCGCCGTGCGCAAGCCGGACGGCACCATCGAGACCAAGACCGAGCCTACGCCTACCCATGGTATCTGGACAAAGATCCCGCTGGTGCGGGGAGCGATTTCCATGATCGAAAGCCTGATCATGGGTTACCGCTATATGATGTACTCGGCCCAGGTCAGCATGGGCGATGACTACGACCCCGAAGAGGAAGAGACCGCTTTTGAAAAGTGGGTAGGGGAGCATCTGGGCAAAAAGGCCGAGGACGCTCTGCTGGCCTGCGCAGCCGTTCTGGGCGGGCTGCTGGCCATTCTGCTGTTCACTGTGCTGCCCACCCTTATCGTGGGCGGCGTGAACCATTTTGTCACGCTGGGCCGCTGGGCCAAGGTGGTGCTGGAAGCGGTGCTCAAGGTGGGCATTTTCCTGACCTATATGGTGGGCATCTCCAAAATGAAGGAGATCCACCGGGTGTTCGAGTACCACGGGGCCGAGCACAAGACCATTGCCTGCTACGAGGCAGGCGACCCCCTCACGGTGGAGAATGTGTGCAAGTACACCCGCTTCCACCCGCGCTGCGGCACCAGCTTCCTGATCCTGGTGGTCATCGTGAGCGTATTCCTGTACAGCGTGCTGCCCTGGGGCAGCATCGGCCTGCGGGTGCTCTTCAAGCTGCTGCTGCTGCCGCTGGTCATGGGCATCAGCTACGAGCTGCTCAAGTGGTGCGGCCGGTCGGATAACCTTGCCACCCGCATCATTCGTCAGCCCGGCATCTGGGTGCAGCACCTCACGGTGTTTGAGCCGGATGACAGCATGATCGAGGTGGCCATTGCGGCCGTGACCCCGGTGCTGCCGGAAAACCCGGAGGAAGGCAAATGGTAACGGCAGGCATGACCCCGCGGGACGCGGTGCGGCAGTTGGAAGCCCGTCTGACGGCGGCCGGATGCCCGGATGCGGATTACGATGCCGCAGAACTTTTCCGGCTGGTGACCGGGCGGGATGTCCGGCTGGCGGACGCGCCCCTGACCGAAGCGCAGGCTGCCCAGCTGGAGTCCCTCTGCCTGCGCCGGGAGGCGCGGGAGCCGCTGCAGTACCTGTGCGGTCGCTGGAGCTTTCTGGACTTTGAACTGATCGTGGGGCCGGGGGTGCTCTGCCCCCGTGCCGATACCGAGGTGGTGGCCGAGGCCGCCGCGCAGACCCTTGCGGGCGTAAAAGCACCCCGTGTGCTGGATCTGTGTGCCGGCACCGGCTGTCTGGGGCTGGGGGTCAAGCGCTTCTGCCCGGACGCGCAGGTCACCTGCGTGGAAAAAAGCCCGGAAGCCTTCCGCTACCTGGAACAGAATGTGCGCACTGCTCTGCCCGGCGCAGCCCCGGCGGTGCAGGCCGTGCAGGGGGACCTGTTCACCTACTGGCAAAGCCTGCCGGAAGGGCAGCTGGACCTGATCGTGTCCAACCCGCCGTATCTGACGGCGGAGGAAATGCAGCATTTGCAGCCGGAGGTGGCGCAGGAACCGGCCATGGCACTGGAAGCGGGCGATGACGGCCTTGTATTCTACCGGGCCCTTGCGCAGCACTACCGGCAGGCCCTGCGCCCCGGCGGGGCACTGGTGCTGGAGATCGGCTGGCAGCAGCGGCAGGACGTCATGGAGCTGCTGGCCGGGAATGGCTGGGCAGACATCGAATGCCGCAGGGATTACGGCGGCAACGATCGCTGCATCATTGCCCACCGGCCAAAATAATTGAAAAATAGAAACAACTTCTTGTTGTAAATTCTGGAATTTGTGTTATACTAAGAGAGAAAGTACAACACAGCCCGTTTTTGCGGGCAATGAGGATAAAGGAGCAGCACGCTATGGCAAAAAATCAGAACAACAACGTTGCCCCGGCCACCAAAAAAACCGGCGCGGAAGCCAAAAAGGATGCGCTGGCCACGGCCCTGGCCCAGATCGAAAAGCAGTTCGGCAAGGGTGCCGTGATGAAGCTGGGCGACAATACCGCCATGCAGGTGGATGCCATTTCCACCGGCAGCCTGGGGCTGGACATGGCACTGGGTGTGGGCGGTGTGCCCCGCGGCCGCATCATTGAGGTGTATGGCCCGGAATCCAGCGGTAAGACCACGCTGGCTTTGCACATTCTGGCCGAAGCCCAGAAGAAGGGCGGCGACGTGGCGTTCATCGACGTGGAGCACGCGCTGGACCCCGTGTACGCCGAGGCACTGGGCGTGGACATCAACAACCTGCTGGTCAGCCAGCCGGACACCGGTGAGCAGGCCATGGAGATCTGCGAAGCGCTGGTGCGCTCCGGTGCCATCGACGCCATCGTGGTGGACTCGGTGGCAGCCATGGTGCCCCGTGCCGAGATCGAGGGCGAGATGGGCGACAGCCATGTGGGCCTGCAGGCCCGCCTGATGAGCCAGGCCATGCGCAAGCTGACCAGCGTCATCGGCAAGACCAACACGGTCTGCGTCTTCATCAACCAGCTGCGTGAAAAAGTGGGCGTGATGTACGGCAACCCGGAGGTCACCACCGGCGGCCGCGCCCTGAAATATTACGCCTCGGTGCGCATCGACATCCGCCGCGTGGAGGGCCTGAAGGACTCTTCCGGCCAGTTCATCGGCAACCACACCCGCGCCAAGATCGTCAAGAACAAGGTGGCTCCTCCGTTCCGTGAGGCTGAATTTGACATCATGTTCGGTGAGGGCATCTCCAAGATGAGCGAGCTCATCGACGTGGGTGTCAAGCTGGGCATCGTCCAGAAGAGCGGCGCTTGGTTCAACTACGGCGACATCCGTCTGGGTCAGGGCCGTGACAACGCCAAGCAGTTCCTCAAGGACAACCCCGAGATCGCCAACGACATCGAGGGCCAGATCCGCGCCAACGCAGACAAGCTCTACGCCACCCGCCGCCCGGCGGGCAAAGCTGCTGCCGCTGCGGCAGAGAAGGAAGAGGGCGGCGAGACCGCTTCTGCCTCCAGGGAGCCTGTCGTCAAGGCCCCGGCCCGCAGCAGCGAGAGCGAGCTGGACATCATGGTGGAGGACTAAATGTCCTTTTACCGTAAGAGTTACCGCCCGCGCCGGGGCGGGGAAGAACCGGAAAAATGTGCCGACCCGGCCAAGGCCCGCGCCCGTGCGCTGGATGCCCTTTCGGCCCGGGAGATGACCAGCACCCAGCTGTATGAGCGGCTGTGCGCCCGCTTCACCGAGCAGGCGGCGGCCGCCGCCGTGGCCGAGATGGTGGAGCTGGATTACGTCAACGACGACCGCTACGCGGAGACACGCGCCCACGGCCTGCTGATGGCCCGCAAGAGCCGCCGGGCTGCAGCCCAGAACCTGCGCCAGAAGGGCCTGAACAGCCAGCAGATCGAACAGGCACTGGAAACCGTATACGCCCCGGATGAAAACGGCGAGAGCCCGGAGCTGGAAGCTGCCGCCGCGCTGGTGGCCAGCCGCTACCGCAAGAAGCTGGCCGACGGCCGCCGCGACCTTGTGGTGGCAGCATTGCAGCGCCGGGGGTTTGCCTATGCGGTCATCAAAGAGGCCATCCGGCGGACGGAAGAAGAGTTATAGAAAGAGAGTATTATCCCCTATGAAAATTGCATGCATTTCCCTTGGCTGCCCGAAAAATCAGGTGGATCTGGATGTGATGGTGCACATCCTGCTGTCGGCCGGTCATGAGACGGTGGCCGACCTGGCGGAGGCCGATGTCATTCTGGTGAACACCTGCGGCTTCATCGAAAGCGCCAAGACCGAAGCCATCGAGAACATTCTGGAAGCCTGCTCCTACAAGCAGCAGAACCCGGATCTGAAGGTCATCGTGACCGGCTGTCTGGCCGAGCGCTACCGCAGCCAGATCGAGGAAGAGATCCCCGAGGTGGATGCCGTGGTGGGCTGCGCCTCCAACAAGGCCATTGACACCATCGTGGAGCGGCTGTTCCACGGCGAGGACCATCTGGAGAGCTACGGTGCCAAGAAGGACTTCCCGCTGGGCGGCAAGCGCGTCATCGGCACGCCCGCCCACTATGCGTACTTAAAGATCGCCGAGGGCTGCAACAACCGCTGCCACTACTGCGCCATCCCCGCTATCCGCGGCCCGCTGCACAGCCGCGACATGGCTGACTGCGTGGCCGAGGCCCGCTGGCTGGCCGGTGAGGGCGTCAAGGAGCTCATCGTCGTGGCCCAGGACCCCACCGCCTACGGCGAGGACTGGGGCAAGCCCGGCAGCATCTGTGAGCTGCTGGACAAGCTGAACAAGGTGCCGGGGCTGGAATGGATCCGCATCATGTACGCCTACCCGGAGCGCATCACCGACGAGTTCATTGCCGCCATGAAGCGCAACGACAAGGTGGTGCCCTATCTGGATCTGCCCATCCAGCACTGCAACGACACCATCCTCAAGAACATGAACCGCCGCTCCAACCGTGCCGAGCTGCTGGACGTCATCGGCAAGCTGCGCCGCGAGATCCCCGGCATCACCCTGCGCACCACCCTGATCGCAGGCTTCCCCGGCGAGACCGAGGAGCAGTTCGAGGACCTGTGCAACTTCGTCAAGGAGGTCAAGTTCGACCGGCTGGGCTGCTTTGCCTACTCGGCCGAGGAAAATACCGTGGCAGCACGGATGGACGGACAGATCGAGCAGGAGGTCAAGGACAAGCGTGCCGAGCTGGTGATGCAGATCCAGACCGGCATCATGGCCCAGAAGCAGGCCGAAAAGGTGGGCCAGACCGTGCGCGTGCTCTGCGACGGCATTGACGAAGAGAGCGGCCTGTATCTGTGCCGCACCACCGGCGATGCTCCGGAGGTGGACGGCAACGTGTGCGTGTCCAGCGAAGAGCCGCTGTACCCCGGCCAGTTCTATGATGTGCTGGTGGACGACAGCGACCTTTACGATCTGTATGGTACAGTCGTAAAATAACGAATTGGAGGATAAAACCTATGAATCTGCCCAATAAACTCACTCTGACCCGCATTGTGCTGGTGCCGGTGTTCATGATCTTTGTGTCCCTCACCAGTCTGGACGCGGTGGCCAACGGCACCTTCCAGCCGCTGTATTACCTGCTGGCCGGCATTGTTTTTGCAGCGGCCAGCTTCACCGACTTTCTGGACGGTCATCTGGCCCGCAAGTGGAACATGGTCACCGACTTTGGCAAGTTTGCCGACCCGCTGGCCGACAAGCTGCTGACCACTGTGGCCTTCATCTACATGATGCGGGACGGCGTGTGCAGCCCCGTGGTGCTGTGCATCATCCTGGCCCGTGAGTTCGCGGTTTCCGGCCTGCGCATGGTGGCGGCCGGTGCCAAGGACGGCAAGGTGATCGCTGCCAACATGTGGGGCAAGGTCAAGACCGTGCTGCAGATGCTGAGCATCATCTTCTACTTCTTCGGCACGGCACTGTGCTGGAACGGCACGCTGGAAAGCATCACGGTGGTGGTGCTGGTGTCCATCCTGCTGTGCTGGCTGGTGGCCATCGTCACGGCTGTGTCCGGCATCAAGTACCTGTGGGACAACCGCAGCTTCATCAACACCGCAAAGTAAAAATGTGAAAAACCCTCTCCCGCCCCCGGCGAAGGCCGGAAGGGAGAGGGCTTTTTTGTTTACCGAGAGGAAATTTTTATGAAAAAATTCCTGGATACCTGCCGCAGGCTGCTATCCATTGCCCTGAACCTTTTTGTGCTGTGTGCAGAACCCCTTGCCCTGCCCCTGAGCTGGGAGATGGGCCAGGCCCAGATCTTCACCTACTACACCGAGGACTCCAACATCTTTGCCGCCGCAGTGTGCACCCTGGTGGCGTTGTGGCAGCTGTGGTGCATCTTCACCGGCGGAGAGCTGCCCCGCTGGCTCAAGCGGCTCAAGTTCATGGCCGCCAGCTGCCTGCTGCTCACCTTCCTGACGGTGGTGTTCGTGCTGGCCCCCATGAACGGCGAGGGCGGGCTGTACATGCTGCTGTGCACCAGCAGCATGCTGTACCACCACCTGCTCAACCCCATGGCAGCGCTCCTCTCCTACCTGCTGCTGGAGCGGGAACCCCACCTGCCGCGCAGCGATGTGCGCTGGGCGCTGCTGCCCACGCTGGCATATGCGGCGGTCATCCTGCCGCTGAACATCCTGCGGGTCATCGTGGGGCCGTACCCCTTCTTTGAGGTGTACCACCAGCCGGTGTATGTTTCCGTCCTGTGGGCCGTGGGCCTGCTGGGGGTGAACTACCTGTATGCCTGGCTGCTGTGGCATCTGGGCGGCGGCAGGCCCCGCAGCGCACGCTGACCGCAAAAAAGCAGCTGTACCGCTTGGTACAGCTGCTTTTTTCAGGTACAGGAGTTGCGGGATCAGGCATTGATCTCCGGGAAGCCCTCCAGCTTGGAGGTGCAGTGCGGGCAGCGCACAGCCTTGATGGGGATCTCGGTCTGGCAGTAGGGGCACACCTTGGTGGTGGGCTCTGCCGGTGCGGCGGGAGCTGCCGGCTTCTTGTGCAGGCCGTTGATGAACTTGATCACCACAAACAGCACAAAGGCCACGATAAGGAAGTTGATGACCGAGTTGACGAATTCGCCGATCTTGATGCTGGAACCGCCCAGGCTGATCACGACATCCGAGAAATCTGCCTTGAAGAACAGGCCGATCAGCGGGTTGATGACGTCATCCACCAGAGCCGTGACGATGGCCGTGAACGCACCGCCGACGACCACGCCGACTGCCATATCCAGCACATTGCCGCGCATGGCAAAGGCCTTGAATTCCTCAAAGAATTTCTTGATCCCCTTGATCTCTTTTTCTGGCATAAGAACGATCGCTCCTTTTCAAATTCTCCCTGTGTGTGCGGGAAATTTTCTTTGCCTTTATCATACTGGATTTGCAGGCATTTTGCAAGGGCTGGGGGGCAGTTTTGGCAGGGTGTAAAAAAGCGGGGCCTGCCAGCGCAGGCCCCGCTTGATGCATGAGGGAAAATCAGAACTTGAACAGGTTCACAATGCGCTGCCACAGGCGGGTGAACACATTGCCTTCCTTCACAGTCTCGGTCTCGGCGGCGGTGGTGTCCGCAGCAGCCACGGTCTCAGCGGTCTTGTACACAAACTTCACGCTGCCGTCGGCACCGTCCGGTGCACCGGCAAAGCTGTTGTAGCCTTCCAGACGGTCGGCCATGGCATCCAGCACGGTCTTGAGGTCGTGCAGCTGGTCAGCGTCCAGAGCGCCGGTCAGCTTGGAGATGCCCTCATCGTTGAACTGGTTCAGGCCGTCGTTCAGCTGCACGGTGCCGTCACTCAGCTGGCCTGCGCCGTTGTTCAGGGTGTTCACGCCATCGTACAGGGTCTGGGTGCCGGCGGCCAGCTGGGCGCTGCCGTCCTTGGCAGAGTGGGCACCGTCCGCAGCAGACTGCACACCGGCGGTGTACTGGTTCACACTGGAGACGAACACCTGGATCTGGGACAGGCTGGTCTTGAGGGCGGCGACATCGGCCATATCCTGGCTGTTCTTCACCTGATACACCAGTTCTTCGTGGGCGGTGTTCTTGGCGTCCTCGCTGGTCAGCAGCTGGACCAGACCGGTGATCATGGAGGGGTCATAGCTCTGCATCCGTTTCAGAGCAGCTTCCAGGTCGTGGTTGGTCTTGGTGGCAGCCAGGTACAGGGCCAGATCCAGCTCGCTGTCCTTGAAACTGGGCTCCTGCTCCCACACGGTGCGCACGATCTTGCGGCGGCCGGCGGCCAGGGTCTTGTCGTTCATGGTCAGGATGTTGTCGATGACGGAGGCGTAGTCGCTCCAAGTCATGTCGTTGTCGATCAGGCCGCCCTCTTTCAGGGTCTTGTTGGCGGAAGCCAGCACGCCGTCAGCCACCTGCTGTGCAGCGGAATTCAGAGCGGCGTTGTTGGAGGTCAGGGTGTCCAGACCGTCGGTCAGCTGGCCCAGACCATTGTCCAGAGCGGCTGCACCGCTGTTCAGGGTGTTGGCACCGTCCAGCAGGGCCAGCACACCGTCGGCCAGCTGGGCTGTGCCGTCCACCAGCTGGGAAGCGCCGTCCATCAGCTGGCTCATGGCGTCGTTCAGCTGGGTCATACCGTCGGTCAGCTCATTGATGCTGCTCAGGTCGAACACATTGTCGGTGCCCAGAGCCTCGGTGCTGGTGGCGCAGGCCACCATGATCTGCGGGCAGGTCAGCTCGGTCACATCGGCTTCCACGGTCACAGTGTCCTGCAGGTAATCCTCGATGCTGTTCACTTCATCGGGCAGCAGGCCGGACAGGGAGTCCTTGACGCCGGGCAGGGTGACAAAGGCGGCTACGTTGCTCTTGGCGGCGCTCTCCACCACGCCGTGCTCTGCGGTCACATTGGAGGCATCGCTGCCCAGGATCACGCCCACGGCGGTGATCAGCGGAGTGACGATGCTGCGGGTCTGGCCGTTCACCTCCACGGTGCCGGTCTCGTTGTTCTTCAGGCTCACAGTCACGGTCAGGTGGCCGCTCTTGCCGATCAGGTCCTCCAGGGCGGCTTCCTGGCCGTCCAGAGCGTAGGTGACCTTCACATCCATGGGCAGGGTCTTGTCGGTGCTGCCCTTGTAGTACACGTCGGTGTCATCGGTGTTCCACACCAGCTCGTCGCCGTTCTGGGTGAACGCGGCGCTGCTCTCGGTGTTCTGGATGTCGGTCAGGGTGGACTTGTCGGTCACGGAGGACAGGCCGCCTGCGTTGTACAGGTGCTCGCTGACGGTGGTGCTCTTGAGGGAGCCGTCGCCGTTCATCACAGCGTACACGGTCTCATCTTTGGAAAAGCTGCTGCTGCCGGCGGCAAAAGCAGGCACAGCGCAGCTGGCGGCGAGGGTCAGGGCCAGCGCCGCACTGGCGATACGAAGCGATTTTTTCATGGCAGATTACTCCTTTTCAGATTTCTTGGCGTTGGCGGATTCCGGCACCATCCACTTGAGGGTGGTGTGGCGGATGATCCAGTCGCACAGCATCAGGGCTGCGGGCAGCATCACCAGAATGACCACCATGCTGATCAGTGCGCCGCGGGAGATCAGCAGGCAGATGCTCTTCAGCAGCTCCATCTTACTGATGGCAGCCACGCCTACGGTGGCGGCAAAGAAGGTAAGGCCGCTGGTCAGGATGGACTGGCTGCAGTGCTCCAGAGACTGCTGAGCAGCCTCCTTGGGGGTGCGGCCAAAGGCACGCTCCTCATGGTAACGGGTGGTCATCAGGATGGAGTAGTCCACCGTAGCGCCCAGCTGGATGGTGCCGATGACGATGCTGGCAATGAACGGCAGCTCGGTGCCGGTAAAGTACGGGATGCCCATGTTGATGGCAATGGCGGCCTCGATGCTGGCAACCAGCAGCACGGGGATGGAAATGCTCTTGAAGGAGATGGCGATGATGGCCAGAACCGCCAGGATGGACCAGACGTTGACGTTCTTGAAGTCCACATCCGCGACCTCGATCAGGTCCTTGGTCATGGCACCCTCACCGGTGATAACGCCCTCCGGGTCTGCAGCCTTGATGAGGTCGTTCATCTCGGTCAGCTGGTTGTTGATGGCATCGGTGCCGGTCTTGTAGGAACTGTTGGCCAGGATCAGCTTGTAGCCGCCGGACTGCAAGATCTCCATGACGCCGTCCGGGATCAGCGAGGTGTCGAAGCCGGGGCCGGTGATGGAATCCAGGCTCACCACCTGGGTGATGCCGTCCACGTCCTTCAGGTCGTCGCACAGGTCGCTCACCTGGGTGGCGGTCAGGTCATCGTGCACCAGGATAAAGTGGCTGGTGGTCATGCCGAAGTCCTCACCCAGCTTGTTGGTGCCCACGATGCCGGTCAGGTCCTGGGGCAGAGAATCGAACAGGGTGTAGTAGACGGTGGTCTTGTTCTGCGCAATGGCAAAGGGGATGATGATCAGGATGAACACCACCACGATGGGCACTGCGTGGTTGGAGACGAAGTAGCTGAGCTTTTTCAGCTGGGGGATGACCGTGCGGTGCTTGTACTTTTCCACCCACTTATCAAAGGTAAGGATCAGGGCAGGCAGGATGACCACGGTGCAGATGACGCCCAGCGCCACGCCCTTGGCCATGACGACGCCGATGTCACGGCCCAGGGTCAGGCGCATGGCGCACAGCGCCAGGAAGCCGGCGATGGTGGTCAGGCTGGAAGCGGAAATGGAGGTCATGGTCTTGCAGATGGCACTGACCATGGCTTCTTCATTATTAGAGCGCAGCTCCTTTTCTTCCTGATAGCGGTGCAGCAGGAAGATGGAGAAGTCCA
>ENA-UOOC01002377-UOOC01002377.1-human-gut-metagenome-genome-assembly--contig:-C48old-NODE-2377-length-14180-cov-4.455717_pt1 | contig 14180 bp, 12 predicted proteins | sample MGYA00242469_ERZ724016 | MGnify/ENA metagenome assembly ERZ724016 | reverse complement strand
GGGCCGACGTGCTGTTGCCCGAAGGGTATAACATCCGCGATACGGAGCGCAACCTGCGCCTGATGGAGGAGTGGCTCCATGAGCAGCCCGAAGTGAAGACCGTGTCGGTGACGATGGGCTCCACGCCGCCGCGCTATTATCTGGCCAGCAGCAGCATTTCGCTGCGGCCCAATTTCGGCAATATCCTGATCGAACTGCACGACCGGAAACAGACCGAGGAGGTCGAAAACCGTTTCAATGCCTACGTCGTGGCGAACTGTCCCGACGTGTGGCTGCGCTCGTCGCTTTTCAAGCTCTCGCCCGTGCCCGACGCCGCGATCGAATTCGGGTTCATCGGCGACGATATCGACACGCTCCGCCGGCTGACGCAGGCGGCCGAGGATATCATGTGGCGTACGCCCGGCACGGCGAATATCCGCAACAGCTGGGGCAACCGCGTTCCGACGTGGCTGCCGCTCTACTCGCAGATGAAGGGCCAGCGCATCGGCGTCACCCGCAGTCAGATGGCACAGGGCATTACCATCGCCACGCAGGGCTACCGGCTCGGCGAGTACCGCGAGGGTGACCAGTTCATGCCGATCCTGCTCAAGGACGAGAATATCGACGCCTACAACCTGACCAACCTGCAGGCGCTGCCGATCTTCACGCCTGCGGGCAAAGTCTACTCCATCGAGCAGGCGACCGACGGTTTCCGCTTCGAATACCGCGGTGGGGTGGTGAAGCGTTACAACCGCCAGCGGGTGATGAAGGCGCAGTGCGATCCGGCGCGCGGGGTCAATACGATGGAGCTGTTCGCCGCCCTGCGCGATTCGGTGACCCGCGCCGTGCCGCTGCCCGAAGGCTATTCGATGAAGGTCTTCGGCGAGCAGGAGAGCCAGCAGGAGTCCAATTCGGCGCTGGCCGAGTACATGCCCCTGACGATGATCCTGATCGTCATCGTCCTGCTCCTGCTGTTCCGCAACTACCGCGAACCGGTCATCATCCTGCTGATGATCCCCCTGATCTTTATCGGCGTGGTGCTGGGGCTGGCCGTTACGGGCAAGGTGTTCAACTTCTTTTCGCTGCTGGGACTGCTGGGGCTTGTGGGAATGAATATCAAGAACGCCGTGGTGCTTGTCGAGCAGATCGGCGTCCTGCGGGCCGGGGGCAGAGGGCCTTACGATGCGCTGGTCTCCGCCACGCGCAGCCGTATCGTGCCCGTGGCGATGGCTTCGGGAACCACGATCCTCGGCATGCTGCCCCTGCTGTTCGACTCGATGTTCGGAGCAATGGCTGCGACGATCATGGGCGGACTGCTGGTCGCCACGCTGCTGACCGTCTGCGTTCTGCCGGTCGTCTACGCCATTTTCTATAATATCCGTGAATCATGAAATCGTTTCTGCTGTCAGTCATTCTGTTTTTTTGCCTGCCGCCGACGCACGCTCAGACCACGCTCGACGATTACCGCTGCGACGTGACCGAGTACAGTCGCCGGCTGAAAGTCGCCGCCGCCGGGAGCGATGCCGCCGCCGAAACCGTGGGGCAGGCGCGGACGGGCTACCTGCCGCGGCTGTCGCTCGACGGGAACTTCACGGCCACCGTCCATCATTACGACGGCGTCGAACGTTGGAACTTCAGCGTGCTGCCCCAGTTGGTGCAGGTCGTCTACGGCGGCGGAGCCGTGCGTGCGGCTTACCGGCAGGCCGAATTGGGATACGACATCGCCCTCTGAGACGAGGAGTTCACCCGGCTCGATGTCCGCTATACTGCCGAGTATAGCTACTGGAACCTTTCGGCCATGGCGCTCTATGCCGCTTCGATGCGGCAGTATGTCAGCATCATCCGTTCGCTCAAGGAGGTGGTGGACCGCCGGTTTGCCGAGGGGTATATCGCCAAGGGCGACGTGCTGATGATCGACACGCGCCTGGGCGAAGCGCAGTACGAACTGATCTCCGCCGAGCGGAATTACACCGTGGCGCTGCATAATTTCAACATCCTGCGGGGCGCCGATCCTGCGCTCGGCGTAACGCTGGCGCAGGGCATCCGCGATTCGCTTCCGCAGCCCGTGCGGGTGCCCGCCGCCGAAGCGGCGGCATTCAGACCCGACTATGCCGCCGCGCAGCTGCGCAGCGACCGGGCCGAAGCCGGCATCCGTGCGGCCCGTGCGGCCTTCAATCCGCAGCTGAGCGTCGGCATCGGGGGATCGTGGCAGCCCTATTATCCCAACCGCACGGGCGCTACGACGGTGGACGGCTCGGCGTTCGTGAAACTCTCGCTGCCGATATTCCACTGGGGCGAACGCCGCCGCGCGACGGGCGTCGCCCGTGCCGTACAGCGGCAGAGCGAATGGGACGCCGCGCAACTCTATGACGATATCGTGCGCGAAGAGATGAACGGCTGGACGGCGCTGGAGAACAGCCGTGCGCAGGTCGAAGCCATGGAGCAGAGCCTGCGCATCGCCGGCGAGAACCTCGACATCAGCACCTATTCCTACGGCGAGGGGCTGGCGACGATTCTCGACGTGCTGCAGGCCCAGCTGAGCTGGATTCAGCTCTATACCAACGCCATCAAGGCGCATTACAATTATGCCGTGGCGGTGTCTGATTACCGGCGGATTACGGCGCAGCAGTAGCCCGGAAATAAAAAATCGGAGGGTCCGGGGCGATCATGCGGAACATGCGCATGATGCCGCAGTATTTTTCGTGCGTCAGCGTCGCCGCCCGGCTCACCTTGGCCTGGTCGTCCTCGGTGTCGCATTCGATGTTGTAGACGACGTGGAACGACTTGAATACGCTTTCGGACCGGACCTCTTCGGTCGAAAGTTCGCCCGATACGCTTATCTCGAAGCGCTTGGGACGCAGGCGCTCCTTCTCCATAATCATCAGGGCCGTCATTCCCGAACATTTGGCTGCGGCATAGAGCAGCAGGGTCTTGGGATTCATCTCCCCGCAGTCGGGACCGTTTTCGGGCACGAGTTTCGAATCCCCGGTCAGCTGCAACGTTACTTTTTCAATCATATGGCTGAATTTTTATTGAACAACGCTCTTCGGGCAAGAATCGTACCTTACTGCCGCATTCCGGCCGTCTCCGCAGGCTCCCGCCGCGGAGCCGCTTCGGGCCTGCTCAGCGGATGCTGAATCGTGAACCGGGTGCCTTTGCCGGATTCGGACTCGACCGAAATGGCGCCGCCCAGATACTCGGTGATCGTGCGGCAGATCGACAGTCCGAGCCCGACGCCTTTGACGAACGAGTCGGCCTTGTAGAACCGTTCGAAAATCCGGTCCAGATGCTCCTGCGCGATGCCCTTTCCGGTGTCGTGGACGAACAGTTCGACCTTTTCGCACCCCTGCGGGGAGCGGAAGCCGAAGGTGATGCTGCCGTTGTCCGTGAATTTCGCGGCGTTGTTGATGAGGTTGTTGACGACCTGCTTGAGCCGCGACGCGTCGGTGACTATCGGTGTGTCCGCCTGCGGCATGTCGAGCCGCAAACGGACGCCTTCCGGCATGCAGAGCCGCTGAGCCTGATAAATATCCGTCAGCAGAGCGTGCAGCGAGTGCTCCCCGAAATGGAATTCCATGGTGTTCGATTCGATCTTCGAAAGGTCGAGGATGTCCGAAATCAGGCGCAGCAGTTGGTCTCCGTTGCTCGTTATGAGCCGGCTGTACTCCTGCTTCTCCGCCTCGCTGAACGGGATGTCTTCGCTGGTGAGCAGGTTGGCGAAGCCGATGATGGCGTTGAGGGGCGTGCGTATCTCGTGGCTCATGTTGGCCAGAAACGCGCTTTTCAGCCGGTCGCTCTCCCTCGCCTTGTCGCGGGCTGCGCGCAGTCCGTCTTCGGAGGTCTTGTGGGCGTGGATGCTCTGGCATATCCCCACGATGCGGTAGGGCGATCCGTCGCCGGTCTGTCCGAGGTATACGGACTGCTCCTCGAACCACTCCCACGTACCGTCACCGCGCCGGAGCCGGTACGTGAACGTGTCGGGATTCATCTCTCCTGCGAGTTGTTTTGCGAAGGCGTCGGCCAGCCTGCCGCGGTCTTCGGGATGCACGAGCCTGAAGAAATCTTCGGTGCCGATCGTGCCGTCGCCCGCCGGAAGACCCAAGTGGGCGAACCAGCGCTCGTCGATGACCATCCTGTTGTGGCCGAGGTCGAAAAACCACGGGAATATCTTCGTCTGCGACAGGGCCATGCCGAGGATGAATTTGCGGGTGATCTCCTCCTCGGTGTTGCGGAACAGAAAGACGATCCGGCGCAGTTGCCGCCGCCGGTCGTAACGGCCGACGAAACGGCCTTCGATGTAGAATTTCAGGTTGGAGTTCCGAAGCCGGATATAGCTCCATGGCGGCAGGTCTCCGTAGCGGTGCCGTTCCCTGAGCCGGGCGAAAATGCCGGGCAGAAGGTCCTGCCGGTCGTGACAGACCGAAAGGATGTCGGAGATGTTCAGCGGATGTGAAAAATCCCCCCCCCGCGGATGCGGAGTTCGTCGCATGCCCGTGCGTTGATTTCCGTAATTTCCCCTTCCGGGGTGAGCGAGACGGCGCCGACGGACAGCATGCTCAGCGGGTCGGTATCGGACTGGGCGCCGGTGCGGGAAGCTGCGCGCGGGTCCTTGTGATGAAAAAGACGCGATTTCATCGAATGGAGGTTTAGCGAATCAGTGACGCCGCAAGGTAGGGATAATTTTCGACAGATGCAAAAGCGGCGGTTTGCGGAGAATCCGGCCGCGGCATATATTTCGTTTCCCTATATGGAAAAAAGGTAAATTTTCGTATATTTGCCCTTTGTAAGAATTTAAGTGTCGTATGCGGAAAAATCTGAATTTATTGCTGGCCTTTGCCGTGTGTGCGTTGTGCGCGCCCGGAGTGCAGGCCGGAACCCCCGAATCTGCTGCCTTTATCGACCGCGGCAGGTCCCTGTTCGACTTCGGTCGCTGGACCGACGCCCGGCATGAGTTCCTGCAGGCGCGGGAGACGCTTTCGCCCGCCGACCGCGAGGCGGCGCAGACGGTCGACTTCTATCTGGCGGCCTGCGCCGTCGAGCTGGGCAGCCGTGACGCCGAGGCCGCGCTCCGCCGATTCGAAGTGCGTTACCCCGGATCGGTCTATGCCAACGACGTGCGGTTCTCGCTGGGCTCCTACTATTGCGCCGAGGGCGATATGAAACGGGCCCGCGAAGCTTTCGAAAAGACCGATTACAAAGCTCTCGGCCGGGCGCGCAAGGAGCAGTACGACGTTCGCATGGGCTATGTCGAATTCACCGACGGCGATTACGACAAGGCGTTCGGCTATTTCGACCGCATCGGCCCGCAGAGCGAATATGCCGACCACGCGCTTTATTACAAATCCTATATCGACTATGCCGAAGGCCGTTACGGCCGTGCCAAGCAGGGCTTCACGGCTTTGCAGCGCAGCGACGCTTACCGCGACGTGGTGCCGTACTACCTGCTGCAGATCGAATTTCACGAGGGCAACTACCGCTATGTCGTCGAGAACGGCGGCAAACTGGTGCAGCGGGCCGTTCCCGAACGGCGCAAGGAGTTGGAGCGCGTCATTGCCGAGTCGTGGTTCCGGCTGGGCGATTTCAACAAGACGATCGAACATCTGGACGCTTTTGCTGCGGCCGGCGGCGAGCTGGACCGCGACGGCAGTTACCTGATGGGCTTCTCGCTCTACCGCACGGCGCGCTATCCCGAAGCGGCGGAATACCTGCGCAGGGCGTGCGGCGCCGAGGATGCGCTGACGCAGAATGCCTCGTACCATCTGGCCGACTGTTACCTGCGGGCGGGCGACAAGCGGGCCGCCATGCACACTTTCGCCATGGCCGCGGACGACCGCTTCGACGCGACGATCGCCGAGGATGCGCTGTTCAATTACGGCAAACTGCAGTATGAGCTGGGCGGCGGAGCCTTCAACGGCGCGATCAACGTGCTGACGCGCTATGTGGAGCAGTATCCCTCGTCGCCGCGCGTGGGCGAAGCCCGTACGCTGCTGATCGCCGCCTACTACAATTCCAACGATTACGACGCGGCCTACCGGGCCATCAAATCCTTCCCGACGCAGGATGCCGACATCCGCGCCGCGTTGCAGAAAATCACCTATTTCCGCGGACTGGAAGCCTACAATGCCGGCGACATGCGTGCGGCGCAGCGCTATCTGGCCGAGTCTGCGGCGATCAACGTCAGCCCCAAATATTCGGCCCTCAACTCCTTCTGGCAGGGTGAAATCGCCTTTGCGCAGGGCGACTATACGGTTGCGGCGGCCAAATACAACGCCTATCTGAAACGTGCGCCCCGCAGCGAAAAGGAGTATGCCATGGCGCTGTACAACCTCGGCTACTGCGCCTTCTCGCGTATGGACATGGCGCAGGCGCGCGGCTCGTTCGAGAAATTCCTCGCCGTCTATCCCGCACGTGACCGTTACCGCGCCGACGCCTGCAACCGTCTGGGCGACATCCGCTACTCCGACCGGGAGTTCGAAGCGGCGGTAGCCGAGTACGACCGGGCTGCGGCCTTGGGCGGTCCCGAAAAGTATTATGCGCAGTACAAGCGCGCCGTGACGCTCGGCATTCTGGGCCGCACGGAGCAGAAGCAGCAGGCGCTGCGGCAGATCATCACCGCGGGGGAGGGCGATTATGCCGACGAGGCCTCCTATGAACTGGGACGCTCCCACATAGCGCAGGAACAGTACGCCGAAGGCGCCGCGCAGCTGGAGAAATTCGTGGCCGACTATCCTTCGTCGCCGCGCCGGGCGCAGGCCCTCTCCGATCTGGGCCTTGCATACCTCAATCTGGGCGACAAGGAGAAATCGCTCCGCTATTACGACATGGTCGTCGAGACGGCTCCGCAGTCGTCCGAAGCCAAGGGCGCGATGGAAGGCATCCGCGAGATTTACGTTTCGGAGGGCCGGGTGGACGACTACTTCGACTATGCGCAGAAGGCGGGGCTGGAGAGCGATCTGACCGCCGTGTCGCGCGATTCGCTGTCGTTCGCCTCCGCGCAGAAACTTTACCTTGCGGGCCAGACCGATGCCGCCGCCAAATCGCTGCGCAGTTACGTCAAGAGCTATCCCAAGGGCTATTACGTGAACGATGCGCTCTATTTCCTGAGCGACTGCTACCTCCGCTCCGATCAGCGCGACGACGCCATCGAAACCCTGACGACGCTGGCCGGGCAGGGAACGAACCAATATACGGTCACGGTGCTCGAAAAACTCTCGGATATGACCTTCGAGGACAAGCGTTACGACGAAGCTGCCGCCGCTTACCGCCAGTTGTACGACGTTACGACGACGGTCGCCGGGCGTGAGGACGCCATGAAGGGCTATGTGCGTGCGACGCTGGCCGGGGGCGATGCGGCGAAGATCGAAGCGATGGCCGCCGATGTCGCGGCGCATCCCGACGCCGGGGCCGTCGCGCTGCGCGAGTCGAAATTCGCATGGGCCGAGCTGCTGCGTCGGCAGGACCGCCGCGCCGATGCCGTGAAACTGTATAAGAAACTGGCGTCCGACGTCCGTACAAAGGAGGGCTCTGCGGCCGCTTATTACGTACTCGAAGATGTTTTCGCGGGCGGCGATATGGACAAGGCCGAGAAGGCGATATTCGCCTATTCGGAGCGTGAGCCGCAGGCGTACTGGTTAGCCAAGGCCTTTATCCTGCTGGGCGACGTCTATGTCCGCAAGGGCGACAATTTCCAAGCTAGGGCGACCTACCAGAGCGTTGCCGACGGCTATTCGCCTGCCGACGACGGCATTGTGGCCGAAGCGAAAGAACGGATCGCAAAACTGAACTGATGATGAAACGCATATTGTTTGCCGCCGCGCTGCTGGCGGTCATTCCCTGTAGCGTGAGCGCGCAGGTGGAAAAACGGGTCGAAGTGACCAAAGCCTATGTTCCGAGCGTCGAAAGCGCCGCGAAGCTGGCCGTCGTGCCCGATATGACCGATACGGTGAAGATGCGGCCCGAAATCGACTATACGATCACGCCGCTGTCGCTGCAGACGACACTCGCCACGCGGCCTATCCGTCCGGCGACGGTGACCTATTGGGAATTCAACCGTCCGCTGCCGTTCTACCTGAAGGCCGGGGCGGGTTATCCGCTCAATTCGGTGCTGGATTTCTACGCTTCGAGCCAGAACCCCGGTACGGGTTATGTTGTGGGGTACGTGAACCACGAGGGCCGCTATGCGAAGATCAAAAACGACTTCGGCATCAGAAACAACTCGACGCGGATGCTCAACCGCATCGGCGCCGCGGCCGGCAAGTATTTCGGCAAACACATTCTGGAGGGCGATCTCTCGTATGAAAACCGTATGTATCACCGTTACGGGATGTATGTCGCGTCGGACGTCACGTCGGACATGACCCCCGGCGCAATGGCCGATTACGGCGATGCGAATATCGCGGTGCGTTTCGGCGATGATTTTCAGGACCTGAGCCGTGTGAATTTCGAAATCGCGATCCGCGGCGGGCTGTTTTTCGACCACTCCGAGTGGCCGGATTATAACGACAAGGCGCGTCAGACCACGCTGGAGACCCATGCGAAGATCGCCCGCGGATTCGGCCGCCACCAGCTTGCGGCGGAGTTCGGTTATACGCGGCTGGCCGGACAGAAAGCGATCGGCCTTTATAATCAGCAGCTGATCCATGCCGCCCTGCGTTACGGTATCGAGGGCGGGGTAGTGCGTCTCGAAGCGGGCGCCGACTATTACCACGACAAGGTCAAGACCGTCGACGCGGAGAATTACATCATTCCTTTCGTCCGGCTGAACCTGAACCTCGGAACGGACGGACTTTGTCCCTTTTTCGAGATGGACGGCAGTGTGGACGACAACGGCTTCCGCTCGCTGACCCGGCAGAATCCTTACGTCGCCGCAGCGTTCTGGCAGACCAAGAGTTCGGTCGATTACAACGGCCGTTTCGGTATCGGCGGCAGTATCTGGCGCGGAAAGTTCGACTACAGGGTGTATGCCGGATTTTCGGTCCGGGACAACCATCCCTATTGGTATGTTTCCGACAATTATGCGATCGACGGGGAAAAAACGGCCGTCGCTGGAGCCGCCATGCGCCCGGCACTGGCCCGTCAGACCGTACTTTCCTTCAACGGCGAAGTGACGTGGCGTCCGGTGAGCAGTTTCCGGACGGAATTGGGCGTACACGGATATATCTACAACGACGACGAAACCAAATTGCACAACGGCGCGCCGTCCTTCGACGGCAGTCTGTCGGCGCACTACGACGGCCGCAAGATTTCGTTCGGCGCGGGAGTCTACTTGCAGAGTGCCCGGAAGTGGAGTGCGGTTTTCGAAAATACGGAGACGGAAACTGCGCCCGGAGACACCGAGCAGCGTGTTACGATGCTGTACGATACTTTCGAAGCGCCCTTCGCCGTCGATCTGCGCGTCAATTTCGACTGGAAAGTTTCGGGCCGCGTGACGCTCTTCGCCGAGGGCCGCAACCTGATCAACCGCCGCCTGTACGAATATCCGTTCTACCCCGAATACGGGGCTAACTTTACGGTCGGCGTGAAGGCGAACTTTTAAAAAGATTTCCTCTCCATGCCGGTTGGGCGCATATAAATTGTCCGTGAAGAGTATTCATGGATGTAAATTTGTTGTTTTGGGGAAATAATATTAATTTTGTCAATAATAAGCTAATTTAAACGCAATATTTCTTTAATAATATTTATGGCTACACTGAAGAACCTCCCCAAAATATGTCCCTCCTGCGGTAAACGTTTGAGCGTGCACGCGATGCATTGCAACGGATGCCAAACACATATCGAAGGCAATTACAGCCTTCCCGTGATGATGCAGTTGTCAGCCCCTGACCAGCAGTTCGTGCTCGATTTCGTGAAGAGCAGCGGTTCGCTGAAGGAGATGGCCCATAAGTTGGGATTGAGTTATCCGACCGTGCGCAACAGACTGGACGATATTATCTCTCAACTAAATAAATTCGAAAGCGATGAACAAGATTCTTAACCCGTTCGAATACCTGTCTACAGGGAAAGCGCTCGGTTGGGGCCTCGCGGGAACGCTCTTTTCCATCTGCCTGCTGACCGCGGTGAGTTGGCCCGTTGAGGGCGACGTTTCCAAGATTATCACGATTCTGTCGTCGAATTTGCTGTTGTGGCTGCCCCTCTCGCTGCTGTTGTATGTGATGGCGCTGGTGCTCTCGCCCTCCCGCATCCGGGCCGTGGATATCTTTGCCACCAACCTGTTCGCGATGCTGCCGACGATCGTTATTCTGGGAGTGCTGAGTCTTTGTGCCATGTGGCTGGGGAGCATTGTCTGCGAACCCCGCAGCGCCTGCGAGGTCTTGAAGCAGGCAGCCTACAATCTGATCGTGATCGTCCTGTCGGTTTCGATGGTCTGGTCGATGGTCTGGGGCTGTTTCGCCTACCTCGTTTCGGCCAATATGAAAGGATGGAAGAGCATCGTCGTTTTTGTGATCTGCTATGTCTTCGTGAGTGTGGTCAACCAATTGCTGATCGAATACACCAAATAGGGCGGAGTGCCGTCCGACGCTATGCGGAACCCCTGCCGGGTTCCGTTTTTCGTTTCGGCCCGACGATGGACGGCCATAAAAAAAATATGGCGCTGCAAACCGGAATTTGCAGCGCCATATATGGTTGGGTGAGCTGATTATATCGCACCGCTACAACCACATACCCTTGCTCGATTCCTCGCCTGGGGGATTCTGTAGGAGCTGGTCGTATAAGACTCACCCGGCACAAAAGTAGGAATTTTTTATATCTTTGCAAAAATTTTCGACCAGATGCGTAAAAAAACTTTGCTCTATATCTTTTTTGCGGGCCTGTCTGTTCTGCTGATCGCGGGATTCGTCCTTCGTCAGCAGTTCTACGGCAATGCCGTGAAGACGGAACGCGAACTCTTTGTCAGCAGCCGGGCCGATTACCGTGCGCTCGTCGATTCCCTGCTGCCGGAGTTGAAACACCATTGGGCGTTCGGGGTCTATGCCCGGCGCATCAATCTGGCCGAGACCTTCAAGCCCGGACACTATCTCCTCGAACGGGGCATGAGCGTCATCCGGGTGGCCCGGATGCTCAAACTGGGCATGCAGACCCCCGTGCGGGTGACGATCAACAACGTGCGGATTCCCGCCCAGCTGGCGCAGAAACTCGCCGGTCAGATCGACGCCGACTCCGCCGCGATCATGCGGGCGCTGACTTCGGACGAAGTCGCCCGAAAAGCGGGTTTCGACAGCCTGACCCTTTTTTCGATGTTCATTCCCAACACCTATGAATTCTATTGGACGGTGACGCCCGAAGAGTTCGTGGAGCGGATGAAACGCGAATACGACCGTTTCTGGACGCCGGAGCGGGGCGCGCTGCGCAAACGCAGCGGCCTGAGCCGGTTCGAAGTCATGACCCTTGCGTCGATCGTCTATGAAGAGACGCGCAAGACCGACGAGATGCCCCGCGTCGCCGGCGTATACGTCAACCGGCTGAAAAAGGGAATGCCCCTGCAGGCCGACCCGACGATCAAATACGCGATGCAGGATTTCGGCCTGCGCCGCATCCTGTACAAGCATCTGAAATATGAATCTCCGTATAACACCTATCTGAACAAGGGCCTGCCGCCGTCGCCTATCTGCATGCCGGGCATCAATGCCATCGACGCGGTGCTGAATTACGAAAAACACGACTATATTTTCTTCTGCGCACGGGAGACGTTCGACGGCTACCACAATTTTGCGAAGACCCTGCGCGAGCACAATGCCAATGCTCAGGCGTACAGCAGGGAGCTGAACCGGCGCAAGATTAAATAATTTTTCGTACATTTGTATTCATGCTGACGAAAATATACGAACAGAACCCCTCCGAAAGGGAGTTGCGGAAAGTGGTCGATGCGTTGGAGGACGGCGGAATCATCATCTATCCGACCGACAGTGTCTATGCTTTCGGTTGCTCGCTGCGTTCGCCCAAGGCCATCGAGCGGCTGCGCCGCATGAAGGGCAAGGACGCCGAGGCCTTTACGGTGGTTTTCGAAAATCTGGCTCAGGCGGCCGAGTACTGCCGGGTGGACAATGCGGCGTTCCACATCCTGAAGCGCAACCTGCCGGGGCCTTTCACGTTTGTATTGACGGCATCGTCGGGCATGCCCGACAAGGCGCTCGAAAAACGGCGTACGATCGGAATCCGTATTCCCGGCAACGCCGTTCCGCGGGTTATCGTCGCGGCGCTGGGATGTCCGCTGATCACCACCTCGGTGAAGGACGACGACGAAGTGGTCGAATACACCACGGATCCCGAACTGATCCACGAGCGGTACGGCCGCGATGTGGCGCTGGTGATCGACGGCGGCGTCGGCGACAATGTGCCGACGACGGTCGTGGATCTCACGGGCGACGAACCCGAAATCCTGCGCGAGGGCAAAGGCGAGCTGCAATGATTGGGAACTGATAATTCTGAATGATATAATGGAAAAGCAAAATTTCTGGAACGATGCCGCGAAATGCGGGGCGATTATCGGGGCCATACTGGCCGTTTCGATGGTCTTGGAGACGATGATGACACTTTCGGGCAGCATGAAGTACTATGCCCTGATGACGGTCGAATGGATCGGAGTCGTCGTCCTGCACTATTACCTGCTGCACCGCTTCACGCGAAACCGTTCGAAACTCTATTCGGCCGAGGAGGGATTCTCCTTCGGACAGGGATATCTCTTCGTGCTGGCGGTGTCGGCCTTTGCTGGCGTCATCGTCGGAGGCGTGCAATATATCTACCTGCACCTGATCATGGGTTATTCGAATTACACCTCCCGGCTGGTCGAAGCGCTGACCGACATGATGGCGTTGGGCGGCGGCGTGCCGGCGTCGATGGAGTCGGTGATGGCCCAGTCGCTGGAGCAGATTCAGACCGCGCCTGCCCCCTCGGTGCTTGCGACCGTCTGGGGCGGTATCTGGGTAAGCCTGCTCTTCGGCGCTGTTTTCGGCCTTATCATTGCAGGTGTGCTTTCGCGCGCTCCGCGGCCGTTCGATACGCAGGCCGGTGAGTAAGAACAGTAAAGCAGAAGATGAATAAACTCGACATATCGGTTGTAGTGCCGCTCTACAACGAGGCGGAATCGCTGCCCGAACTGGTCGCATGGATCGACCGCGTGGCGGCGGAGCACGGCTATACCTACGAAGTTATCTTGGTGGACGACGGTTCGTCCGACGATTCGTGGAGCGTCGTCGAATCCCTCAAAAAGCAGTATCCGGCGGTGCGGGGCATCGGGTTCGCCCGTAACTACGGCAAATCCGCGGCCTTGTACTGCGGTTTTGCGGCTGCGGAAGGGGAGGTCGTCGTCACGATGGACGCCGACCTGCAGGATTCGCCCGACGAGATTCCCGAATTGCGCAGGATGATCCTCGAAGAGGGATACGATCTGGTTTCGGGCTGGAAGAAGAAGCGCTACGATCCGATCGGCAAACGCTGGCCCAGCAAGTTTTTCAACTGGACGGCCCGCACCGTGTCGGGAATCGGGCTTCACGACTTCAACTGCGGCTTGAAAGCCTACCGCCGCAAGGTCGTCAAGGCGATCGAAGTCTACGGCGAGATGCACCGTTTCATTCCGATACTGGCCAAGCAAGCCGGTTTCCGCCGCATCGGCGAGAAGCCGGTGGAGCACCGCGCCCGCAAATACGGTCGTTCGAAATTCGGTCTCGAACGTATGCTGAAAGGTTATCTCGACCTGATTTCCGTACTCTTCATGTCGCACTTCGGCCGTTCGCCGATGTATTTCTTCGGCAGTCTGGGAACGCTGATCAGCCGCTTTTCTATTTGGCGATTCTGGCGATTATCCTCGGAGTCCAGCTGTTTTTGGCGGGATTTTTGGGCGAGCTTATCAACCGCGGCTCCTCCGACAGGAACAAATATTTGATAGATAAAACTTTATGACCCTATGATACAACGAATCCAAACGCTTTACATGCTGATTGTCACGGCGCTTATGGCCGTTACGCTTTTCGCTCCGCTTGCGTGGTTCGCCGGCGAGGCCGGAGAGTTCGGGCTGTATGCCTTTTCTTTGAAAACCGCTGCCGGCGAAGCCGTGCAGCCGACGGTTTATATGGGCGTCGTGCTGGCGCTGGCCTGCGTGCTGCCGTTTATTACGATTTTCCTGTTCAAGCGCCGCCTGCTCCAGCTCCGGCTCTGCGTGGTTGAAATGGTGCTGCTCGTCGGCTCCGCCGTTATGGAAGGCGTGT
>ENA-UOOC01002374-UOOC01002374.1-human-gut-metagenome-genome-assembly--contig:-C48old-NODE-2374-length-14188-cov-5.463384_pt1 | contig 14188 bp, 9 predicted proteins | sample MGYA00242469_ERZ724016 | MGnify/ENA metagenome assembly ERZ724016 | reverse complement strand
AAGGGAGCTATGAAAACCTCGAAAAAGTGGCGCAAGCCACTTTTTCGACAGCCTGTAAATACAGGGGCGGCTGCTCCGGGAGATAGCCGATCCGCTTTTTTGCCTCCCCCGGGTCCTCGAAGATGTCGTAGCCGTCGATTTGTACGCTGCCGGCTGTGGCGGAGAGGCAGCCGGTCATGATGTTCATGGTAGTGGTCTTTCCTGCGCCGTTGGGGCCCAGGAACCCGTATACATGGCCCTCGTCGATCTCAAAGCTCAGATCGTCCACCGCCATAAGGGAGCCATAGTATTTGGTTAGATGCGAAACGGATATCATACGCTTCCTTCCTTTGCTAATAAAACGCAGGCCCCGCCGGGCGGGGGGCTGCTCTGGTACTATGATAGCCTGGGAGCCTTAAGCTTGCCTTAAGGCGGGGGCGGGGGAACAGGGGGTATCGTGAACTTTTCGTGGCGCTGGTTTACAGAAACGTGGACAAATGGGATGCTTTGGTGACAAGGGGCCGGACCCGTGGCGCAGCGATATGCAGGAGGCGGCGACCAACATGACGGCGCTGGTGGAACGGCTGGTGGCCCTGTGCCGGATGGATGAGGCGGGAGAGGCGTTGCCCGAGGCCCCCTTCGATCTGAGCGAGGCCGCCGGGGAGGCGGCCGCCGCCTTTTCCGCCGCCGCGGCCCGGCAGGGCAAGGCTTTGCAGGCCCATATCGACCCGGGGGTGACCTATGTGGGCGACCGGCGGGCGATCGGGGAGCTCCTGGCCATCCTTTTGGACAACGGGGTGAAATACTGCGACCCCGGCGGGACGGTCCAAGTGTACCTGCGCGGCGGCAAACATCCCACCCTGCGGGTGGAAAACGCCTATGCCCAGGCCGGACGCCTGGACGTAAGCCGCATCTTCGACCGGTTTTACCGGGGGGACGACGCCCGGGCCTGCGGCAGCGGGTTCGGCATCGGCCTTTCCATGGCCAAGGCCATCGTAGCCCAGCACAAGGGTACGATTTGCGCCAGATCCCAGGGGGGCAATACGGTTATTTTGACGGTGCGGCTCTAGCGAGCGAATACATAAAAAGGCATAGTTACTTGGCAGAAAAAGGCTTGGCCATCCGGTTGCAGGATGGACGGGCCTTTTCTTTTGGGCTTGCAGTTTGTACGCATATGGAAAACCCGCCTGCATTTGAATAAAAATACGTATTATTTTGAATGTATTTTGTTTTAGCTGAAATAAAGGGATTATTTCTTGCCTAACGCATAAAGTTTTGCTATACTTTTTTTTATGAAAGAGATGGCGTGTATTTCATTTGGCGACAGAATATCGGGTTGCACAATCGGTACCGCATTTCCAAGAACCGGCAACCTTACAAAAACTGCATTATAAGCGGACGGCGCGTTTCCGTGGAACGGATAGGGAAACGCGCCGGTAAAGCCATTTATCCGGGCCCCTGGCTACATGGGCCCAGGCGCTTGTCCCGCAAGGATCTCCCCCCGCAGATTTAGAACATCAAAACGCCACGCGCGTCGCTCCCTCAATAGAATGGGCTGGGCAAACGCAAAGCGCGATACCTGGATGGAGGACAGAATACGTTTATGGAAAAATTCATTTGCAGAAAGATCCGGCAGCTGTTGCTTATGCTAATGGCCCTGATCCTATGCCTGGCCAGCGTTCCCGCCGCTGCGGTGGATGGCGCCGCCCGGCCTACGGAAGGTCTATGCATCCATCATCCGGCCCACGACGCCGCCTGCGGTTACCAGGAGGGGACCCCGGCACAGCCCTGCAACCACGTTCACGACGCGGCCTGCGGCTACCGGGAACCCATAGGGGAAGTTCCCTGCGACCAGGGCTGCGCGGATGCGGACGGCGACGGCCAGATCGACCACGCGGCGGGCTGCGCCTACCGGCCCGCCCAGGAGGCGCAGCCCTGCAACCACGTCCACGACGCCGCCTGCGGCTATCAGGCGGCTGGGACTGCCAGCCCCTGCGCCTATGCCCAAGCCGGCTGCCCCTATTGCGTCCGGGCCTGGGATTGGGTGGACCCCTTGGGGGCATTGACCCAGGCTGAACAGGGCTGGGTGTTGGCCCTGCCCGGCGTCGGCCCCGAACAGCCCCTGACCCGGGATGCGGCCGCCTCCCTGCTGCCCGCCCAAATCAACGCCACTTTGCAAAACGGCCAACCGGCGTCCCTGGCCCTGACCTGGGACCTATCCGCCATCCCGGCGGCAGGGGCCGCGGCCGGGGAGTACCCGGTCCTTGCTTCCCTGGCCGACCCTACCTATGCCTTGCCCCAGGGAGACGCCCTTTCCATCACCATTCAGGCGGGTGGCGCCCAGACCTATGCCCTTGAGATGCCTTCCGGCGAGCCGCTTTATGCCGACCACATCGTACAGGGCATTTCCCCCTTGGGCACCACCATCCACTTATTTGATTACTGGCTGGATAGCCAAACCGCAAACGACAACGGGGAAAACCTATACAAGCCTTTCCTTTCCAAGGGCATCAACAACGGCCACGCTTTACTCTTCGGTAAAGGGATGGGGGGGAACGAAAACAACATTGGGGAGTGGAATCGGTGGACCAAAGACGCGACCCCCTATCCGGACATCGTAAAATCCAAGCTGGGCGGCGACGGCTATCCCCAGCTGAATTTGTCGGATAAACTTGAAGATACGCTTCACGAATCAAAGGATGGCAACCAATCCCTGGCCTATCTGTTCAACCCGGAAATAGAGGCGGACGGCAAGGCCAGCTATCCCAATGTAAAGGGCCTTTTGCAGGTGGACGAAGAAGGCTATTATTACTACGATAGCGGCAAAAACTACGCGGTCTATTATCCGGACGTCAATTCCTTTGTGCTGTACGATCGTCCCGGGGTGAAAAGCGACGGCGCAGCGCAAGGATTCGGCCACTTTTTCCCATTCAACGCCGCCACTGCCGATCCGGTCACCGGCCTGATGAATCCGGCGGGTTCCGAGGATGCATCCATCAACCATTATTTCGGCGTGCATATGTCTACTCGCTTCATTCAGCTAAACGGTGGGCTAACAACAGCCGGAGAGCCGGTCACCTATGAATTCAGAGGGGACGACGACGTATGGGTGTTCATAGACGGCGTGCTGGTGGCGGACCTGGGGGGCATCCATGACGCGGCTTCGGTGGAGATCGATTTCTCTACCGGCGAGATTTGGATAAACGATGAAATACAAGAAAAAAAACTTGGAGCGCTTTTGAATACGGGTTCCGATACCCTGGCGAACAATACCCGCCACACCCTGGATTTCTTCTACCTGGAGCGGGGGAATGTGGACTCCAACATGGTGTTGAAATATAACCTGGTCACCCAACCGGAAAGCTCCCTGATCAAGATCGATCAGCTGGGCGATCCGGTACCAGGGGCGAAATTCAGCCTGTATGCGGCAAACGACCTCAACAATGAAATAGCCACCGGCACCACCGACCGGGAGGGCAGGTTCATTTTTCTGGATCCAGAGGATTCAACGCCCCTCACCATCCAGGAGCTGTATGACCTCTGTGGAAAACAAACAGACGCCGGCAACAACCTGATCGTGAAGGAGACCGATACCCCAGCGGGCTACCGGACCATCGACCAGGTGGGGCTGTATTTTTGCAAGTCCGTTCAAGGTGAGGTGCTGCTTTTATCCAACAGCATCTGGGACAAAGGGGCTTACGCCATGCCTAAGGTGACGGTATCCGCGTCAGACTCCATTGCGCTGCTGGGAACGAAGGGGGAAGAAGCGATCAGCCTCGAGAACGATCCCCTTATGTTTGCCGTGGTGTATCAGAAGCAGGGGGAAAATGGGAACGACTGGCGGCCGGTTTACGGCGATCCCATCCACGGCTGGCATGTGGAGCCGGACAGCAACTGGGACAGCGTGCTGCGCGCGGCCAAGGCAAACCCCTATGTGTTCCAGCTTACCAGAAACGGCTCCTACCAGGTGACCATTGAAAACCTGCCGGGGGATATCAAGACCTACTATCACATTTGCGGCAAGGAAGACGAGGCCCAATATACCGTCGCATATTATTATACGAAAGCGGAAAACCTGGACAAGGCCACGGAAGAGAACACGCGGCGCATTGATTCCCAGAGTGAAAACCATTCCTTGGAGAGAAGCTTCTCCATGGACCTGTACATTACCAACATAAAGAACCGGCTCCTGGTGCAAAAGGTGGACCAGGCGGGGAAGCCCCTTGCCGGGGCGACGTTTGCCCTTTATAAGGCCGAGTATGCGACCGAGGAGAATGGGACCGTTACCATAAACCCGGACGCCAAGGCTTACGATACCTTACAAACGGAAGGCGCCGGAGGCTCCCTGGGCCTGGAAGGCGGAGGGCTTTTCCCCACCCAGGGCAAGGTGCTGGAAAAAGGGGAATATTATCTGGTGGAGACCAGCGCCCCCACTGGATATAAGCCAAACCCGGCGGCGGTACACATCATTGTGGACGATACCGGGGTATATGCGGACGCAGGGCAGCTGGAAGATGGGATCAGCGTGCTGCGGGGCGTTGGGTCTGTGATCAAGAGCATGGTGCAGTTCGCCGCAGAGGACGACGTGGACGCCACCCTGCAGGACATCAAGGCAGCCTTGGCCACAAGCGAAACCTGGGACGAGACGAGCGGGCAGTTTACCGTTTCCGGTGATAGGATCGATTGGGCTTCCACCGGGCCGGATATCCTTCATCTGCAATATGACAACGCCAATAAGCTGCTGGACTATGGGCTATACGATGCCCCGGCAACGGTCACGCTGGACGATGTGACCCTGGAAACGGAGGCGGGCTGGTCCAAGCTGCTGATCCGGCAATGCTACCAGCATGATCCCGCTACGGGTTCCAGCCTGAAAACGAATTTAGGGGAGCAGGACATCACGGACCTGTTTTCCGGCACGGTAACGGTGCGGGTGGCCAACGATAGGGCGGAGGGGTTGACCATCGCAAAGACGGTCACCGGCAACACCGCGCCTGCCGGGGAAAGCTACCAGATCGAGATTTGCGTGGAGAATGACGAGAAGCCCATTTCCGACAGCTATGACACCGTCAGCGGGACGGGGAAAAGCGACTCCATTACGTTTATCGGGGGAAAAGCAACCGCTTCCTTGCAGGCGGGGGAGAGCTTAACCATCTTCGGCTTGCCCAATGGCGCAAGCTATACGGTAACCGAGACGCAAACCCAGGGCCAGGCATATACCACCATGGTTTCGGTAGATGGGGAGGCCCGGCCAGGGCATAAGGCCACGGGGACATTGACAGACGATGGGCAGACGGTGCGGTTTATCAATGCCTATCCCTCCAAACCCGGCAGTTCCGACCCGGGGCATGAGGACGAGCCCAAGCCGACGCCTCCGATTCCGGGAAGCCTGGAGCGCCCGCCGGCCACCGGCGACGGGAGCGGGCAATGCTGGCCCTGGGGGCTGCTGGCCGCCTCCCTGGCGGCGTTGGCCCTGGCCTGGAAACGCTGCCCACAGACCCGCTCCCGCGGGTAGATCCATCCACAAAACAAGGCCCGGTCCACCGGCGATCCGCCGGCAACCGGGCCATACGTTTGCCCTCCCGGGCATTCGTCATACCCTGGGGAGGTTGGGAAGCCTTGGGGACAAAGCGGGCCTAAAAGCCCTTGCCGCTGGCAACGGCCAAAAAGTCCACCGGCTCGTCGAATTCATTTTTCCAGTAGTGCAGGTGTAAGGCGCTGTAGTAGGCGAAATCCCCCTCTTTAAGGGTGATCCGATCCCCGCCGATGCAAACGGTCACGCCGCCCTTGAGCACATAGACGAACTCCTCGCTGTCGTGGGTCTTGGGCTCGCCGGAATCCGTATGGGGGGCCATATGCATCACGGTGACCTGCATGTCAAAGGATGCGCCCCGGGTCAGGAATTCCTGAATGGGCGGGCAGGGCTGATTGGGGTCCTCGATGACGGAAAACCGCTTGTCGCTGGGCACCACCAGGATGTTTTTATCTTCTTCTGTGGCCAAAAGGGCCTTTACGGATACGCCAAGCGCCTTTGCGATCTGATAGAGGGAAGCCACGGTGATATTGACCTTCCCGTTTTCAAAGTTGCTTAAATACGCCATGGATAAGCCGGAACGCTCGGACAATTCCTTGAGGCTCATCTTTTTTTCTTTGCGTATATTTCTGGCGTTGGCATAGGTAATATTATCCATTTATTTTCTCCCGGAAATAACTGACGTGTTTACAATCAGTTTAGCAATTTTTGATAAAATTAGCAAGGCGTAATCCAATCTACATTCCCCTTATTCGCTTTGGATGCCTGCCATCTTAAGGCCCAGTTCCTTGGTCGAGGCCTTATCCCCTTGCACAATGCCCATATTCCGGCCTTTATATAGGACCATAATGGTATCGCTCATTTCCAGGATCTCATCCAGCTCGGTGGAAACCAGCAGCACCGCCGCGCCTTCGTCCCTGGCCTGTAGGATCTGCTTTTGGATATACTGGGTGGCCCCCACGTCCAACCCCCGGTTGGGATGCATGGCAACCAGCAATCGGGGTTTTCTGGACAGCTCCCTGGCCACCACCACCTTTTGCTGGTTCCCCCCGGAAAGGTTTTCCAGCTTTTCGTCCACACTTGGAGTTTTTACATAATACCGCTGGCAGAGGGCTTGGCTTTCCTCGCGGATGGCCTGCTTGCGCAGCCAGCCGCCCCGGTTGAAGCGTGCCTGGCGAAAATCGTGTAAGATCAGGTTTTCCTGAACGGAAAGCTCTTTGAGCACCGCCATTTTCAGCCGGTCTTCCGGAATATGGGCCATGCCGTGGCCCAGCATTTCCCGGGGGGATTTGCCGGTTACGTTTTGCCCATCCAGATAGATGGCCCCGGAGGTTGGCGCTAGTAGCCCCGTGATGCAGCGAATCAGTTCGGATTGCCCGTTGCCGTCCACGCCGCATACCCCCAGGATCTCCCCGGAACGTAGATAAAAGCTGAGATGATCCAGCACCTGGATATTTTCCGCATCCCGGTAGCACAGGTTTTCCACCTGCAATACCCTATCCCCCGGGGTAAAAGGCTGCTTTTCCAGGCTCCGGGATAGGTCCTGGCCCACCATCAGAGCCGCCAGCTGAAATTTGTCCTGGATCTCGTTTAACTGTACGGTCTTGACCACCCGCCCTTGCCGCAAGATGGTGCACTGGGTGCAAATATCCATGATCTCCGCCAGCTTGTGGCTAATGAGGATCACGGTCATGCCCGCCTGGGTCAGCTTGCGCAGCAAAGCAAATAGGCTGTCCACTTCCCCCGGCGTCAAAACCGCGGTGGGTTCGTCCAGGATCAGGATCTTCACATCCCGGTATAACGCCTTGATGATCTCCACCCGCTGCTGTTGCCCAACGGTTAGATCCCCCACCCGGGCATAGGGATCGATTTCGATCTCCAGCTTGTTTGCCAGGGCGCTGATCCGCTCCGCCGCCCCCTTGGCATCCAATACCGGGCCGCCGGGCAGGCCGAGGATCACGTTTTCCACCACATTGTGGGCATTTACCAGCATAAAGTGCTGGTGCACCATGCCGATCCCATTGGCGATGGCGTCCTTGGGGTTGCGGATGTGCAGGGGCTTGCCGTCCAGCTGGATGCTGCCCTGGAAGCTGTCGTACATCCCATACAGCACGTTCATCAGCGTGCTTTTTCCCGCGCCGTTTTCGCCTAACAGGGCATGGATCTCTCCCCGTTCCACGTCCAGATCCACATGGTCGTTGGCCACCACGCTGCCAAATACTTTCGTGATGTTGCGCATCTGTAGATAAGCCATGGTTATCCCTCCTTAATCCCGCACATAAGGTATGCCGCTACAAGCAGGCGCCTTGGAGCGCACCCGGTACATACACAGGGCGGCCACGGCGAACACATAGGGAAGCATGACCCAGATCTGATAGGGGATGGCGCTGGCGGTGGCTTGCAGCTGATATTGCAGGGAGCTTACGCCGCCAAACAGCAAGCAGGCGACCAGGATGCCCACCGGGGAATAGTTGCCGAAAACGATGGCCGCCAAGGTCATATAACCCTTTCCCGCGATCATGCCCTCGGTAAAGAAGCTCAGCTGGCCCATGGAAACAAAGGCGCCGGCAAGCCCGGCCAACATGCTGCCGTAGAGCACGGAGCCATACCGTACCCGGTTCACGCCAATGCCCATGGTATCGCAGGCCTTGGGGTTTTCGCCCACGCTGCGCACGGTAAGCCCCAGCTTGGTCTTGTATAGGACAAAGGCGGTGACGGGCACCAGCAGCAATCCCAGATAGGCTACCAGGGTCTGGTCAAATAGGGAAGGCCCAAGGATGGGGATATGGGAGAGGAGAGGGATGGAGACCTTTTCAAAGGTGGCGATTTTCGGGACCACGCCGCTGATGCCGAACAATTGCCGGAACAGCAGGGAAGTGAGACCCTCCGCCACCGCGTTGATGGCGAGGCCGGTCACCACCTGATTGGCTCGGAAGGTGACGGTGAACAGGGCGAAAATGAGCCCAAAGACCAAGCCGGACCCCATGGCGGTCAGGGCGCCCACCAGGGCGCTGCCGGAATAATAGGAGCCTAAAACCCCCATGAACGCCCCGATGATCATAAAGCCTTCGTTGCCGATGTTGATGATGCCGGAACGTTCGATAAAAAGGGTACCCATGGCGCCGATCAGCATAGGCGCCGCCATGACCAGGGTGGTGATCAAAAAACGTGTGATAAGGTCGCCCATGCTTAAGCCCTCCTAGCTTGTCCTTTTTTGTGTAAAGGCCAGCCCCGCTGGAGAATCCCACGGCCGGCCAGGAAGAGGATGATGAGCGCCTGGGTGATATCCAAGATGGGGACGGGCACCTTGGCGATCATTTGCATATGGGTAGAGCCCGCGTTCAGCGCGCCATACAATACGCTGGAGAAGAATATGCCAAAGGGGGTACAGTTGCCTAACAGGGCAACGGAGATCCCCTGGAAGCTCAAATAGGAAGAAAAGCCTTGAATCAGCCGGGATTGGACGCTCATCAGCTCTACGCATCCGCCGATCCCCGCCAAGCCGCCGCCGATCAGCATGGTCAGCAGCCGGTTGCCGGCGATGTTCATGCCGGCGTATTGGGCTACGCCCTGGTTCAGGCCCACCACCCGCACCTCGTAGCCCTTGGCGCTATAGGAATAAAACAGCCAATATGCCACCAGGCAGGCGATGGCGATGAGAAAGCCGGCGTGGAGCCGGGTGCCGCTCAAAATAATGGGCAGATCCACGCTTTCCTGCATCAAGGGGGATTGGGAAGCGTTGTTGATGCTGTTTGGGTCCTTCATGGGGCCTGCAACAAACATGCTTAGGATCTGCATAGCGATGTTGTTGAACATAATGGTGGAGATAAGCTCGTTTGCGCCTAAATAAATCTTCAATAGGGCGGGCAGCAGGGCATACACGGCGCCCCCGATAAAGCCGCATAGCAGCATGAGGGGGATATGGGCCACCGGCAAAAGGGTGGAAATGCTGTAGCCGATCCAGCCGCCGAACAAAGCGCCCAAATAGAATTGCCCCATCCCGCCCAGGTTGTACATGCCGCTGCGCATGGCAAAGGCAAAGGAAAGGGCCACAAAAATCAACGAGGTAGCCTTGACCAAGGTTTCACCGATGGCATTTAGGCTGCCGAAGGCGCCCTGCAACAGGCATTGATATGCCAGGAGCGCGTCATACCCCATGAAGGCCATGATGACGGCGGACGCCAATAGAGCCAGCAGGATCGCCGCCAGGGGAAACATCCATCCCTTCAGGCTGCCCCAAGCTCTGCGGGTACAGTTTCGGATCACCATATCCATTCCTCCGTGTCGATGCTTTGGTAGTGAAAATGCGCCGGGGGCGGCCCGAAGGGGGCCACCCCCAGCCGTGGTTGTCCTTGATCGCCTGGATCAATCCAGGTTGATGGTCACCTCGCCGTTGGCCAGGGCGTCATAGGCGCCTTGCACCTTGGCGATCTGTTCCTCGGTCAGGGGGGCGAAGAAGTCCGGGTTCCATTCCGGCATTTCGATCAAGTTGTCCGCGATGCCGTACTTTTTGACTTCTTCGGGGATGCTGTTGGTGCGGAACTGCTCAAAGGCCGCATAGTAGCCCACCGCCGTATTCATGATCACGGCCGTTACCGTATTGTTGGGAGCCACGGTGATCATGCCGTCGCCATTGGCAATGGCCATGGCGCCTTCCACCTCGTTGGCGGCTTCCATCACGCCCAGGCTGGCTTGGTCCGCATTGGGGGCGATGACATCGTAGCCGTTTTCAAACAGGTTTTTGGCCGTTTCCTTCACCATGGCCACGTCTTCCGTGGTGCCTGCGATGGATACCAGCACCTCACAGTCGGGGTTTACATACTTGACGCCCGCTTCAAAGCCCTTTCCGCCGTTGATGAGGGGCGCAAAGTCGATGCCCGCGATATAGGCCACCTTGTTGGTCTTGGTGATCACGCCGGCAATGGCGCCCATGAGGAAGCCTTGGTCCTCATCCGCGAAGTAGATGGGGTATACGTTTTCCGTCTGATAGGCGCCGTTGACGATGAAGATCTGGGTGTCCGGGAAGTCCTTGGCGGTTTCGATGATATCCTCCTGGTTGGCGTCCGTGGCCACCAGAATGCAGTTATACCCGGCGGAGGCAAAGGTGCGCACGCTTTCCACCAGCATGTCCGTGGTGACGTTTTCCTGATAGGTGGCTTCATAGCCGGCTTCCTTCACCATTTCGCAGCCCAAATAGGCGGTGTAGCACCAGCTCATATCGCTGATGGGGCCCGGGATGATGAAGGCGACTTTGGGGGTCACTTCCCCTTCCTCGGCTGGGGCTTCCGCTTCCGCATCTTCCGCCTGGGGGGCCTGGGTTTCCTGCTCCGCAGGCGCGGAGGCGTCGGGCTGGGCTTCTTGGGTTTCCGGCGCCTTGCAGGCGGCTGCGCTGACCAGCAGCAATGCGGCCAATAAAAGAACCAGTAGTTTTTTCATGTTTTTTCTCCTTTTCTTTTTTATCGATTCGCCCGTTGCCGGGCAATGCCGATCTTGTTCCATTCCCGCCTTCTGAAGGTTAGCGAACCTTCGTAACAGGGAACCGATCCGGCAGCCGGATACCGGCCCGCCTATAGATGGCTTCCCCGGCCTTTTGCCCTTCCCGAAGGATGGCGTCCTCGTCCAGGGTCAGGATCTTCCGGTCCCGCATGAGCCATTTCCCATTGCACATGGTGCTTTGGACGTTGGTGGAATGCATGGCGGTGACCAGGGCGGCGATCTTATCGTGTACGGGCATCATGGAGGGGCCGTAGGGGTCGATGACGATCAAATCGGCCTTTTTGCCCGGCTCCAAGCTGCCGTACAGGTGGCCGTCCAACAGGGCCCGGGCCCCGTTGATGGTGGCCATCTGCAAAATGGCCTGGGAGGGTACCACCGTTGGGTCCAGCCGCCAGCCCTTGTGGATGAGGGAGGTAAGCCACATCTCGTCCACCATATCCATGCGGTTGCTGGAGGAGGCGCCGTCCGTGCCGATGCTCACGCAGATCCCCTCCCGCAGCATCCGGGGGATCTTGGCAAAGCCCAACACCCGCATGGCGGAGGCCGGATTGTGGGAAACCTTTACATCGCGCTTGCGGAAGAGCTCTACCTCTTCGTTGGTGAGCCACACCGTATGCACGGCCAGCAGGTTCTGATCCAGCACCCCCAGCCGTTCCAAATGGGTTACCGTAGGCTCGCCAAATACCTCCTGGCAATACGCCACCTCTTCCCTTGCTTCCGCCACATGCATATGGACACCCACCCCGTAGCGGTCGGCTAATTCCTTGGTGCGCTGGATCAGGGAGTCGGAATTGTTGAAAATGGTCCGCAGGCCGAACCAGACCTGCACCCGGCCCTCCGCGGTGTTGTGGAACCGCTTCAGGTCGGCTTCCTGCTGGTCCAATTCCTCCTGGGCGGTGCGCTGCCAGACGGGGGGCAGGCCTTCGCCGCAATCCATCACGGACTTTGCCAGCTTGGCCCGCAGGCCTGCCTGGGCCACGGCCTTGGCCATGCCGCCGACGAACTGACCCCCCGGCTCCGCAAAGGCGGTAACCCCGCAGCGGATCTGTTCCAGGCAGCACATCAGGGTGGAAATGTAGGAATCCTCCTCGGTCATATTGCTTTCAAAGGGCCACATCCGGTCGTGGAGCCAGGTGATAAAGGCCACGTCGTCCCCAACGCCCCGGCTGATCTGCTGGGAGGTATGCACGTGGGTGTTCACAAATCCCGGCAGGATGTATTTGCCCTGGAGGTCTATGATCTCCGCGTCCGGGCGTACCAGCGCCGGGTCCACCTGGCCCACCGCCAGGATGGTATCGTCCTGCACCAGCAGGCCGCCGCCATCGTAAACCTGCATATCGGGGCCCATGGTGAGGATATAGCCGTTTTTCAAATATGTTTGCGCCATGCTTGTCGTCCTCCTGGTTACATTTCATATAAGGTGCGGATCACCGGGTCCGCCACGCACTGATGGGCGCTGTCGATGAACCCGTGATCGGTAATGGCATAGCCGCCGCCAGCCGCCAGGCTGAGGAAGGAAAGGAACATAAAGGGCATGGAGATGGGGCAACCAAGCGCCTGTATGGCCTGGATCAAGGCTTTTTTCTGGGCCGCCAGGGTTTCGGCGGGCAGGTCGCTCATCAATCCAAGCACCGGGTAGGCCACCTGGGCCAGGACGCGGCCATCCTGCACGGCCACCTGCCCGCCCTCCAGGGCAGCCACCTGGTTCACCGCCAAGGCCATATCCGCGTGGTTGGCGCCCAGCACGATGATGTTATGGTTGTCGTGGCCGACGGAGGAGGCGATGGCTCCGGCCCTTAGGTGGAAGCCCCCCATGAAGGCTTTGCCGATGTTGCCGTTTTTCCCATAGCGTTCCACCTGGGCCACATACAGCACATCCTGCTGGGGATCGCATTCTACGATGCCGTCTTTTACCGGCAGAACAACGTGCCGGTCATTGGTGATGGGGATCCAATCCAGGGTGTCGATCACGTGGACCTCCACCGCCTTGGCCCGTTCATCCACCGTAAAGCGGAAGTCCTCGGGAACCACCGGCCGCTTCATCCGCATGGTGTGGAGGAGCAGTTCCTGGTGGACGGCAGGGGGGTAGGGCTGTAAAAACACGCCGTTTTCCGCCACCAGTTTGCCCCCGGCAATCACCTTTTGCACCCGGAAGTCCTCCGGCCCCGTGGTCAAAAGCACGTCCGCCCGCCGGCCGGGGGCCAGCCCACCGGTGACCCCATCCAAATGGAAGGCCTGGGCTGCGTGCAGCGTCACCATTTGGATGGCTTCCACAAAGGAGACCCCCGCTTTCAAGGCGGTGCGCACGCCGTCGTCCAGGCAGCCTCGCTCCACCGCATCCACGGTGTGCAGGTCGTCCGTGATAATGCTGGCCCGCTGTAGGCTAAGGCCTTGGGCCAAGATGCCCTGTAGGCAGTCGGTCAAATTCCGCGCCACAGAGCCTTCCCGCAGCATGGCGTGGCAACCAACCCGCAGGCGCTCTATTGCGTCCTGGCCGGAAAAGGACTCGTGGTCCGTATAAATCCCCGCCGCCATGCAGGCGTTTAAGGCGGGGCCGCTGGTGGCGGGCAGGTGCCCCTGCAAGGTGCCCCGAGCCTGTAGGGTATCCGCCATGGAGGCCAAAAGCGGAGGATAGCAGGACTGGATGTAGGTGCAAACGCATTCCGAAAGGCCCACCGCATCCGGCCTGGCCAAAGCCTTGCGGATGACCGCCTCGTCAAAAAGGCCGCCGCTGGTTTCCAGGGAGGGGGAGAAGGGCACATGGGAGGGAACCACGAAATACACCTTCAGGTCGGTTTCCTTGGCTTCTTCCAGGATGGCCTCGATACCTTCCAGCCCAGCCACCACCCCCACCTCGTGGAAGTCGGAAAAGATGGTGGTGACCCCGTGCTGCAACATGATCTGGGCAAAGGGCCGAATGGCAAGGCTGGTGCTTTCCGGATGGATATGGCCATCGATAAAGCCGGGGGTAAGATAGGCCCCCTGGGCATCCAACACCTGGGTATCAGCGCCTACGGTATAGGCCACATCCCCCACGGCGATAATGGTATCCCCGCTGATGGCCACGCCGCCGGGATAAATTTCGCCGGTATATACATTCACAATTTGTCCGTTTTCAATCACCAGATCCGCCGGCTTGTTTCCCAGCGCCGCTTGAATTCGATCAGCTATCATATAATT
>ENA-UOOC01002370-UOOC01002370.1-human-gut-metagenome-genome-assembly--contig:-C48old-NODE-2370-length-14196-cov-5.242204_pt1 | contig 14196 bp, 9 predicted proteins | sample MGYA00242469_ERZ724016 | MGnify/ENA metagenome assembly ERZ724016 | reverse complement strand
AGCGAAACCCTCTGCAAAATGGCGGAAGAAGCTGCGCGGCGACGCTGGAACCTGCTGAAAATGCTGAAAAATCGGGAAATGACGTAAATCTGCATCTGGGACAGGTGTTTTCAAAGGGAAACAACTGTTTTCATGTCGGAAAAAGAGCGGCAACAGACCGAATACACCAACGAAAACGTTGTCTGACGAAAAAATCCGTGTAAGGAACTTACAGATCAATTTCTGATTGATTTAGGCAGTTTCAATAAAGAAGTGCGGTAAAAACTTGCATAAATCTTGTAAATCATATGGTTTGAACTTGACAAATGACGCGCCAAAAGCTATAATGAATTTACAAGTGCGGAAATGTCTGCCCTTAATCCGGGCAAAGACGAAAACGCTTTCGTAAACCTCGGAGACTTACGAAAATGTTTCGCCGACAGGCATCAGGCACGATCAGCTTCTCTAAGGAGGAATCATCATGAATTGCACCAAGAAGTTTCTTGCACTGCTGATGGTGCTGGCGATGGCGCTGGGCATGACCGCTGTGGCGGAATCTCCGGTGGCGTCTCCTGTGGCATCTCCCGTGGCATCTCCCGTGGCGGGCGAAGTCGAACCGCTCTCTACGGCATTCCTGATGTATGCCGACGCCAACTGGCACTACCAGTGGTGGCACGACGGCTCTGAGCCGGCGGAGGGCATGAAGGTGACCGAGGCGGCGATTACCGGCGAAGGCTCCTACACCGTAGGCCTTGACTTCACCGGTACGCCCGAAGGCGCGGCGAGCGGCATTGCGTTTGCGGCCATCGGCCTGGAGAACGGCGAAAAGGCGCTGCCCGGCTGGACGATTCGCGTGGACGAAATTCGCGTGAACGGTCAGCCCATCGAAGCGAAGAAGGGCTACACCTCTTCTGACGACGGCATCATTACCCGCTCCAACATCTACAACGAATGGGTCAGCGAGCTGCCCGACGACGCGCGTTCCTGGGACGGCGTGACCGAGGACGCGAACTGGATAACCGTGGACAAGGCGGCGTTTGAGCGCGTGGAAAACGTCGAGGTTGATTTCACGCTCTTCCGCTACGGCGCCGACATGGCGTACATCATGTTCGCCGACTCTTCTTGGACGAGCCAGTACTGGGGCACGGACGATTCCGCTGTGAAGGCGACCAACGCGACCGTGACCGGCGCGGGCGACTACACCGTGGGTCTGGACTTCACCGCGACTGAAGCGGGCGCGGCTTCCGGCGTTGCCTTTACCGCGCTGGGCATCAAGCACGGCGAAAAGCTCTTCCCCGGCATGTCCATCAAGCTCAACGACATCCGCATCAACGGCGAATCCGTTGCGTTCACCAAGGGCTACACCTCCTCTGACGATGAGGTGGAAACCCGCATGAACATCATGAACGAATGGGTTGCCGAAGTTCCCACTGACGCTTCTGTCCGCTCCTACGACAAGGATTTGACGGGCGTGTCTCCTGTCATCGTGGACAAGGCGGCGTTTGAATCCGTCAAGACCTACGAAATCGACTTCACCCTTGTGCCCAAGACGGACACGGCGTTCCTGATGTTCGCCGACAGCGATTGGGCGACCTCCGCGTGGAATCCCGGCGAATTTGCAGAGGGCAACGCTGTGACCGTGGACGGCCCCGGCACCTACACCCTGTCCCTTGATTTCTCCGGCGTTAAGGGCGGCGAAATCCCCGGTGTTGCGTTCATGGCGGTCGGCATTGCGAACGGCGAAGCGACCTTCCCCGGCTACTTCATCGACATCACCGAAGTCAAGGTCAACGGCGAAGCAATCGAACTCGGCAAGGACTTCACCACGACCGACGACGGCATCGTGACCCGCTCCAACATCTGGAATGAATGGGTGACGGACATCCCGGCGGAAGCCCGCGTGGCGGACGGCAACCTCGAAGGCGTGACCGCGAAGATCGCGACGGCGGAAGCGCTCTCCGGCATTAAGACCATCGACGTGACCTTCGACTACATCTACGGTGTGCCGCCGGTTGTGGAAACCGAACAGCCCCTGACCGAAGATGAAGTGAAGGAACTGACCTCCAAGACCTACGGCGCGTACATCGCCGTGCAGTCTGATCCGAACTACATCTTCCGCAACGACTGGGAGGAACCCTCCTACGGCCGCGACGCGGACAACGATGTGTTCACCAAGCTGGCGAAGACCAACAACGACGGCACGATTACCGATTACGGCGCGACGTTCGAGGATGCGGTCATCTCCGGCAACGGCACCTACACCTGCTCCATGACCACGGGGGACATGGGCTTCGGCGAGGACACGGCGTTCCACTTCTTCCGCGTCTCCACCGACATTCCGTCCAAGCTGGTCAAGGAAGGCTACGTCACCATTTCTGATGTGACCATCAAGATTGGCGAAGGCAAGACGCAGTCCGGCGTTGTGGTGGATACCTCCGGCGATTGGGTGAAGCTGATTGTCGAGGACAACTACAACAACATCAAGGCGGATGGCGTTGTGCTGACCGCGCCCGCCCCGAACACCACGACGGTCTTCACCTTCACGGTCTCCGGTCTGGCGGAGTAATCCTGCACTACTTTCCTCTGGCGCGCTCTCCGGCTTCGGCTGAGGAGCGCGCCACGGGGATTCCTGCCCTTGCCTTAGTCGCGCTGATGGATGAACGCTGGACATCATCCGCCAGCGCTCATCCATCAACGCGCGGCTGGTCAAAGCAGAGGAGCGTCACGAAGAAAGAAATGAGGGGATACCATGCAGGCGACGATTTCGGCCAAATCCGGCGGACAGGCGACTTGCGTCCGGGAAAAGACGAACTGGGCGCTGATTATCATCCGCATTCTGACCGCGTTTGCCGGGCTGATGATCTTCTTCCCGGAGGTCAATCCCGGTCGACTGATGTCGGACATCAACGCGAATACTTCGCTGTTCACCGCCGCGATTTCGTACAGCACGCTGACGGACAGCTTTGCCCGTCCGCTGCGTATGGGATGGGTGCAGCCGTGGCACTTCTACCTCATCATGGGCGGCTGTGCGCTGCTGATGCTTGGCATCATCCTGAGTGCGATCGGCGCGTGCATGTCGCTGGGCAATCACCGCATGAAGCGCGCAGCCGTCAAACTGCCGCTGATTGGCTCGGTGCTGATGCTCGGCGGCATCGGAATGCTGGTGTACCTGAATAGCATCCTTCCGGCGCTGGAAAAGGCGGAACGCCTGAAGCTGATGACGCCGACCGGCGCAATCGCCTTCTGGGCGGTGATGGGGGGGCTGCTGCTCGTATTCAGCATCGTGAGCATGGTCACCATTCCCAAGGACATGGAAGAAAAGATGGAGATGGAGGAGAAATACCGCCTGTTCCTGATGTTCCTGCCTGTTCTGATTCTGACGGTCATCTTCTGCTACCTGCCGCTGTACGGCTGGCGCTATGCGTTCTTTGATTATAAGGTCGGCGACGCGCTGAGCAGCGAGAACTTTGTGGGCATCAAGTGGTTCAGCTACCTGTTCTCCAACGGCGCGACGCGCAATGACCTTGTGCGCGTGCTGCGCAATACGCTGATTATGTCTGGCTTGGGCATTGCAACGAGCTGGCTGCCGATTGCTTTTGCCGTTTTGCTGGCGGAACTGCGTTCGACGAAGTTCCAGCGCGTTGTGCAGACCCTGACGACGATTCCGAATTTCATCTCATGGGTTCTGGTGTACGCGATCGCGTTCGCGATTTTCTCCACCGACGGCTTCATCAACTCCTTCCTGCGCAACGTCATGGGGCAGACCGCCACGACAGACTATCTTGCCAGCGCGGATTTCATCTGGCTCAAGATGCTGCTGTGGGGTACTTGGAAGGGTTTGGGCTGGAGCGCTATTGTCTACATCGCGGGCATTGCGGGTATTGACCAGCAGCTGTACGAAGCCGCGAAGGTGGACGGCGCGAACCGCTTCCAGTGCATCCGCCACATCACGATTCCCGGCTTGATGCCCACTTACATGGTCATGCTGCTGATGGCGATTGCGGGTATGCTCTCCAACGGCATGGAGCAGTACCTCGTTTTCGAGAACCCGCAGAACAGCGCAACCATCGAGGTGCTGGACTTGTATGTCTATCACAGCGGCATTAAGAGCGGCTTGATTCCGCTTTCCACGGTCGTCGGCGTATTCAAGAGCCTGATTGGCGTGCTGCTGCTCTTCGGCGCGAACGGCATCTCCAAGGGCGTGCGCGGCGAAAGCATCATTTAAGGAGGCGGAGAAGCAATGAGCAACACCGAAGTCATGAAGCAATCCGCCGTCAAACTGGCGGGCAAACACCCGAAGAACAAGATTCACCGCACGGCGGGCGACATCGTGTTTGATGTTTTCCTGTACATCCTCTTTGTGGCTTTCACAATTCTGTGCGTTTTCCCATTCTATTACCTGTTCATTAACACCATTTCCAGCAATGACGCGGTGGCGGGCGGCTTGGTCAACTTCTGGCCGGTCGGCATCCACTTCCAGAATTACCTTGCCCTGCGCGATGTGGCGGACTTGGGTTCGTCGGTCATCGTGACGGTGGCGCGTACGATTCTGGGCACAGCGCTGATGGTGCTTGTCAGCGCGTGGGCGGGCTATCTGGTGACGAAGCAGAAGATGTGGCATCGGTCGCTGATGTACCGTGCGCTGGTCATCACGATGTACTTCAACGCGGGTCTGATTCCGTGGTACATGAACATGCTGATGCTGGGGCTGACGAACAACTTCCTCGCCTACATCCTGCCGGGCATGATTGCGCCGTACAACATCATTCTGGTGAAGACGTACATTGAGTCGATTCCGGCGTCGCTGGAGGAATCCGCGGTCATTGACGGCGCGAACACGCCGACGGTGTTCCTGAAGATTATCCTGCCGCTGTCCGTGCCGATTCTGGCGACGATTTCGATTTTCGGCGCGGTCGGCAACTGGAACTCCTTCCAGGATTCGCTGCTGCTGATGTCCTCCCGGCCGGAGCTGTACACCCTGCAGCACCGCCTGTATGTGTACCTGAACCAGTCCTCGAACCTGTCGGCACTGGTCAACGGTTCGGGCGGCATGTCCACGCAGGCGGCGGCGAACATGCTGAACACGCGCGTTATCAAGTACACGGTCGCCATGGTGTCAATTATCCCGATTCTGCTGGTGTACCCGTTCATGCAGCGCTTCTTTGTTAAGGGAATCATGCTGGGTGCCGTGAAGGGCTAACCCGGCTGGTGATAGTTACTTCAAATACGGAAAGGAGAATCTTGCAAATGCGCAAATTGACCCGACTCTTCGCCCTGATGATGGCGCTGACCATGCTTCTGGGCGCTCTGCCTGCGCTGGCAGAAGAACCCGACAATCCCTCTGGCATCCCGTACTACAAGGTGACCAGCGACCTGTACGATTTCATCGACATGGATGGCGCACCCATCCAGATTGAAATTTACAGCCAGCTGGCGAACTACTCCGGCCGTCAGACCGGCTGGGGCGCTGCGCTGATGAAGGATCTGTTCAACGTCGAACTGGTCATCATCCCCGATCAGGATGGCACATACCAGACCCGCACGCAGTCCGGCAACCTCGGTGACATCGTCGTCTGGGGCGCGAATGGCGAGGACTATAAGCAGGCGATCAAGAACGGTCTGCTGCTGGAGTGGGACGAAGACGACCTTGCGGAGACGTATGCGCCCTACGTTTGGGCGAACTATCAGGATGCGCTGGCGTCCAACCGTCTGGTGTCCGAAGACGGCGACAACCTGTACGGCTTCGGCATGGACGTGGCGACCTCCCGTCAGGGGCACAAGTCCTTCATGTACTCCTGGGATCTGCGCTGGGATTTGTATTCTCAGCTCGGCTACCCGGAAATCAAGAATTTGGATGACCTGCTTGCGGTCTTCAAAAAGATGAAGGAAATCTGCCCAACGGACGAGCTGGGCAACGAGACGTATGCGGCGTCCCTCTGGCCTGACTGGGACGGCAACATGGTCATGTACGTCAAAGCGATGGCGACGGCGTACTATGGCTATGACGAACTCGGCTTCGGTCTGTATAACCCCACGAATGGCGAATTCTACGATGCGCTGGACGAAAACGGCCCGTACATCGAGATGCTGCGCTTCTTCAACCAGCTCTATCGCGCCGGCCTGCTTGACCCGAACTCCATGACGCAGACCTACGACGAAATGAGCCAGAAAGTCAAGAACGGCGGCGTGTTCTGGGGCATCTTCAACTATGCCTCCTCCATGGTCTACAACACGGACAAGCATCTGGGCGAAGGCAAGATGATGTATGCGCGTGTGCCGGACGAAGCGAACCCCATCGTCTACGGCCTGTCCACGCTGGGCGGCAACCGCATCTGGTCTGTCGGCTCGAAGGCGGCGTATCCGGAACTGTGCCTTGCGATTCTGGACTTCTTCGCGACCCCCGAAGGCTCGATGACCATGTGGTACGGCCCGCGCGGTCTGATGTGGGACTATGACGAAAACGGCGGCATGTACTTCACCGAACTGGGCGACATCTGCAACAAGGACACCAAGCATGACCTGAACGGCGTTGTGTGGACGTCCCCCTACACGGGCAAGCAGTACACCCTGTCCGGCAACTTCAACGACGGCTGCATTCAGGCGAACAACACCACTTACAGCAAGGACGCCATTAACCCTGACGGCAAGCTGGGCGAAACGTTCAACAGGGACACTTGGGTTTCCATCTTGAACGCGGTTTCCTACCCGATTCAGGAGGACTGGCGCAACTGGTCCGGCGCGGTGCTGGCTGACCCGTACTTCGAGTCCATCGGCAAGTACACCATCATGCCCGACCTGCCTTACTCCGAGTCCGTGAAGGATGACGAACTGAAGGTGAAGTGGGAGCAGTGCGCCAAGAGCATCAAGAACAACAGCTGGCTGGCGATTTATGCGAAGGCGGACGGCGAGTTCAACATGCACATCCGCAACATGATTACGCAATGCAACAACTACGGCTATGCGGACTGCCTCGAATGGAGCAAGGGCGAAGCGGCGACCAAGTGGCGTCTGACGCAGGAACTCAACGCGGTTGGGCAGGAGTAAGCAATCCTTGGAAACAAAAAGCAGGGGTGCGTGAGAAGCGCATCCCTGTTTTTTGGGTGGATGTTTTGTTGGTTTGTGTTGTTGACAGTTTATGATTCGCAATTTGTCTTTTGCGATGCAGGGGTTTCGCCTCTGCGGAGGCGAGGAGGGGCAATGAAAACAGACGAAGTCTGCGGTCGCCCCCTTGACCCCTTCGCAGTGCACACCCGTGTTTCTTGGTTTTGCATGTTGCATGGGGACGAAAGGTACACTAACTAAAAACTTTCAATAAAAACCAATTAACTTGGGTGGCACCGAAGGTTTCCAAAGGGCGATCGGAAAGCCCTTTGGTCGCGTCCGCAGACGCGAAACCTTGCATAAACACGCGGACACAGTATGCAGAAGTCACCAACTGAATCGCGAAAAGGGTGTCGAGAGGGTCGAAGACCCTTCGCAGGTGCAGGGCAGCGCCCTGCTGGGGTCAAGGGGCAAAGCCCCTTGGGTCTCCCTTACAGCTCCGCGCCGTTCTCAATTGCCGTAATCATGTCGATGCGGCGCTGGTGACGGCCGCCTTCGAATTCGGCGGTCAGCCAGTGGGTCGCAATCATCTTCGCTAAGTCAACGCCGACGACGCGCGCACCCATCGTCAGGATGTTGCTGTTGTTGTGGCGCTTGCTCAATTCAGCACTGTACACGTCCGAACAGGTGCAGACGCGCGTGCCCTTCACCTTGCTTGCCGCAATGCCAATGCCGATGCCCGTGCCGCAAATCAGGATGCCGCGGTCGCACTCGCCGGACGCAACCGCCTTCGCCGCGCGGTAGCCGTATACGGGATAATCGCAGGAAACCGCCGTGTCCGTGCCGAAATCCTTCCATTCCAGCCCCATCGAGTCCAGCAGCTTCATCATTTCCTTTTTGAGTTCAATGCCGGTGTGGTCGCAAGCCAAAGCAATCATGAGAAAATCCTCCTTTATCCTCCGAAACCGCCCATGCAGACGATTCGCTCTTCTTTATGATAATACGCGAAAAAATGCGAAACTCCTGCCGATGGAAAAAGAAAAGGGTAGAATCCGCGCGGAAAGCATGGTATACTAACATGGTGCAAGAATCGCACGAATCTCCCAAGGAGGGAAACAAAATGGCAGATAATTGCAAGCTGTGCCGCATTGCGCTGGAGAATGTCTCCGTGGTGCGCGGCGGACAGACGCTTTTGCAGGATGTGTCAATGCACATCCACTGCGGTCAGCTGACGGTGCTGATCGGCCAGAACGGCGCGGGCAAAACGACGCTCATCCGCGCCCTGCTGGGGGAATACGCTCACGGCGGTACGATTCGCCATGTGGACGGCGAAGGGCGCGACGTGGCGCACATGCGCACGGGGTATGTGCCGCAGCATCTGGAATTTGACAAGGAGATGCCTGTGACGGTGGAGGATTTCCTCGCCGCCAGCCTGACGCGCCGCCCGGTGTGGACGGGGGTCGGCAAAAAGACCCGCGCGCAGGTGATGGAGGCGCTGAAAATGGTGGAGGGCGAAAAGCTGCTGCACCGCCCGCTCGGCCGCTGCTCCGGCGGCGAATTGCAGCGCGTGCTGCTCGCGCTGGCGCTGCATCCCGCACCTGACCTGCTTGTGCTGGACGAGCCCGTCTCCGGCGTGGATCAGAACGGCTTACAGATGTTTCTGGATACCGTTGTGCGCCTGAAGGAGCATCACCATATGGCGATTCTGCTCGTCAGCCACGACCTGAATGTCGTCCGCCAGTACGCTGACCATGTGGTGCTGCTGGACAAGACGGTGCTGAAGCAGGGCAAGCCGGATGACGTGTTCGCATCGCCGGAATTCCAGAAGGTGTTCGGGCTGGGCGCAAAGACGCTCAATGCCCAGCGGCTGCATGGCGCGGAACGCTGGATGGGGCGCAAGGCGGAAACGCCCGAGGAGGAAATCGCCCGTGCCGCCGCCGTGGTGGACGACGAGACGAAAGGAGGCCAGGCGTGATGGATGCGATTCGCGCGTTTGTGCAAACGCTGCTGCCCTTTGAATTCCTGCAATTTGACTTCATGGTCAATGCGCTGCTGGCGATTCTGCTGCTGACGCCGCTGCTGGGGCTGCTCGGCACGATGGCGGTCAACCAGCAGATGGCGTTCTTCTCCGATGCCCTGGGGCACAGCGCACTGACGGGCATCGGGCTGGGCATCCTGCTCGGTGTGTCGAGTGATTTGCTGGCGATGCTGGTGTTCGGCATCGTCTGGGCGCTGCTGATTTGCCGCATCAAGCAGACCGGGGCAGCGTCCACCGATACAATCATCAGCGTCTTTTCGTCCACGTCAGTGGCGGCGGGCGTGCTGGTGCTGTCTATGGGCGGCGGATTCGCGAAGTATTCGTCTCTGCTCGTCGGCGACGTGCTGGCAGTACAGGACAGCGATTTGCTCTATCTGTTGATTGCGCTTGTGGCGGGCATTGCGCTGTGGGCGGTGATGTACAATTCGCTGCTGCTGTCGGGCATCAGCCCGTCCCTGGCGCGCAGCCGAGGCATCCATAATCGGCTGGTGGAGTGCGCGTTCGTGGTGCTGGTGGCGGTCGCGGTTATGCTGGCGATTCGCTGGGTCGGCGTGATGCTGATTAACGCATTGCTGATTCTGCCCGCGGCGGCGGGGCGCAATCTGGCGCGGTCAAGCCGTCAGCACGCGGTGTACAGCGTGCTGATTGCGCTGGTGTGCGGCGTGGCGGGGCTGATTTGCGCGTATTATCTGGATACGACGGCGGGTGCGGCAATTGTGCTGTTCGCGGCGGTGTGCTACGCCATCTCGCTGGGCATTCGGGCGCTGAGAAAATAATACTATTTTCAGATTCACCTGCGCCATCTTGGCACATGTTCATCTAAAAATAGTATAACGGAGGAACGATATGGAGCGAATCCTGATACTGATGCAGGCGGCGAACTGGGCGGAAGCGACCGAGACGCTGACCTCCGCGCGGGAGAACGCCCTGCACCGCAATGCGCTGTCGTACGCGCTGGTGCTGCCGGAAGCCCCGACATCCCCCGAAGAATGCAATATGGCGGCGTTCGGGGCGCTGCGATACCTTGTCAGCCCGGAAATGACTTTTGCTGCGATGGAAACGCTCTGGCACGGCGAACGCTATGCGCTGCTGGCGCATCCGGCGATGCGCTTTGAGCGCGATTGGGAGAAGAAGCTCCTGCGCGCGCTGAACGACTGCCCGGTGGAAAACGCTCAGGCGGTGCTGACGGGCTATCTGCCGGCGCAGGATGACCCGATTGGCGCGGTCTGTCCGGTTGCGGCGGAGCGCATTGACCCGGACGGCACGCTGTGCTTTGCGCACGGAATGCCCCTGACGCTTGCGGCGCACCCGATGCCGGGCGCATTTCTGCATCCGAACTTCTTCTTTGCGCGCGCGGGCTTCATCCGGGCAATGGCGCAGGGGAGCGGTACAGCGTTCCTGCGCGCGATGGTGCAGGGCTGGCAGTGCTGCACGCTGAATCAGCCCGTCATCACCCTGACGCACGATTTGCCCGTGCCGCCTGTGCGGATAGACCCGCAGGAGGATGGCTTGGTGCAGCTGAAGGAAGAATACGGCGTTGATTTCGCGGCGGGTACGCTGTCCGCAGCGGCGAAGCGCGGCTTGAAGTCAAACAGCCTCGACATGACGCTGGCGGTGACGCCGCTGATGCGTATTAAGTCGGCAGTGCAGCGATGGCGCAGGAAGCGCACCGACCCGATGCCACTGTGCGTGACGGTCTGCCCGGCCTCGCTGGACGAAGAGGGGATGCACTGGCTGCGCCAGCTGACGCAAATGCAGGATTTGGCGCTGCTGTGCTATGCCGAAGGGCTGAAGCTGCGCGAAGTGGCGGAGTTCCACCCGAACGTGCTGGAATACAAGCCGCGCTATGCTCTGCCGATGCCGACGGGCAAACCGCCGCTGTTCAGCCGCGCGGCGATGCTCAGCGCGGCGCGCGACCGGGTACTCTCCAGCACGCACTATATCTGGATGGCGCCGGACTGTGTGCGCTATCCGCTCTATACCGGCATGGCGCTGCCGTGGAAGCGGCTGTGCGGCGAGAAAATCGTGCTGGCAAGCGTCAGAAACCGCCTCGACCTGTCCATGGTCGTTGTGCCGGACAAGCAGATAAAGCCGCTGATGAGCGCCATTGGGGAGCAATTACGGGCATTGCTGGCGGCAGGGACGATTCCGGAGACGGAAGAGGCGCTCTGGACAGGCATTGTGAAGGAACATCCGGACTGGTTTGAATTTCGGGCGCTGCCGGTGGAAAAACAGCTGTTCACATTCTTGCTCTGAGGAAAAATCATGCAGACGATTGCGTCTCGGCTCATCAAGGGGATTATGCTGCTTCCGGCTGATGGCGGTGCTGCCACCGCAGCGGTCGCTGCTGGATTTCCGGGGTCAGCGGCTGCTGCTGGAGGAGTAATCCGATTTTCAAATTCATATGCGCACTCCCCGCAGACAAGCGCATAATACGGACAAATCTGCCGTATCAAGCGGGGAAAGTTCGGGAACGCAGAAAAAACGTTTTTTCGCCCGATTTTCGCCGCCAGTGGAAGCTGTTCTGTTTACCGGGCTTGCGGCGCTTCGGGCGGTTTTCGGCTATCCATTTCGACCAGATTCAGCATTGACAAGAGCGGCTCCAGTGGTGTATGATGGCTTTCGTTCCTGCCTTGCAGACACTATATGTAGCATGGGCAGGAGAAAACATCCACAACTTATGCCGAATGAACGGCTGGTTATCAATTGGTTCTCAAATGGGAAATAATACGGATAGAATAGAGAATGATGGAGGCACCGACCATGGGCATTGATATGATTCGCAAACGCGACGGACGCGAAGTTCCTTTTGATCAGGACAAGATTGAGCAGGCCATTTTCGCGTCTTTTCAGGCGTCGGGCAGTGCGCGCGGGCATGAGACGAGCCGCAAGCTGACGGAGGAAGTTGTCCGCCTGCTGGAGAACAACGAGAACATCAGCGCCATCCCCAGCGTGGAGCAGGTGCAGGACACGGTGGAGCAGGTGCTGATGCGCAACGGCTTCACCCGCACGGCGAAGTCCTACATCCTCTATCGCGCCGAGCGCAGCCGCGTCCGCGAGATGAACTCCCGTCTGATGCGCACGTTTGGGGACATTGTGTTCAAGGACGCCAGCGAATCCGACATCAAGCGCGAGAACGCCAACATCAATGGCGATACTGCCATGGGCGCAATGCTCAAGTTCGGCAGCGAAGGCGCAAAGCAGTATTACGAGAAGTACGTCATGGATCCGCGATTTGGTCAGGCGCACATGGACGGCGATATCCACATTCATGACATGGACTTCTACACGCTGACGACGACGTGCTGTCAGATTGAACTGAAGAGCCTGTTCAAGGGCGGCTTCTCCACGGGGCACGGCTATTTGCGTGAGCCGCAGGACATCACGTCCTACGCGGCGCTGGCGTGCATTGCCATTCAGGCGAACCAGAACGATCAGCACGGCGGTCAGGCGATTGTGGACTTCGACTACGGCATGGCGCCCGGCGTGAAAAAGACGTTCATCAAGCGCTACCGCATGAACCTCTCCCGTGCGCTGGAGCTGCTGCTGAATGACGCGGAGTGTGACGCGCACGCCAATGAACTGGTGGCGCAGACCAAGGCGGAGAACCTCGAACCCACGCTGGAAGAGAACGCTGACCATCGCGCACGCATGGCGGAACTGCTGACGAAGTATGTGGCGGACGAGCAGATGATTGCCCGCATTCTCGACTTCACGCAGCGCCGCTCCGAGCAGGAGACAGACAAGGCGACCTATCAGGCAATGGAGGCGCTCATCCACAACCTGAACACCATGAACAGCCGCGCGGGCGCGCAGGTGCCGTTCTCGTCCATCAACTACGGCATGGACGTGTCGCCTGAAGGCCGTTTGGTGATGAAGAATGTGCTGCTGGCGACGGAAGCAGGTCTGGGCGGCGGCGAAACGCCGATTTTCCCGATTCAGATTTTCCGCGTCAAGGAAGGCGTCAACTTCAACCCCGGCGACCCGAACTACGACCTCTACCGCCTCGCCATCCGCACGAGCGCAAAGCGCCTGTTCCCGAACTTCTCCTTCGTGGACGCGCCGTTCAACCTCCAGTACTACAAGCCCGGCCATCCGGAGACCGAAATCGCCTACATGGGCTGCCGCACACGCGTGATGGGCAATGTCTACGACCCTGATCGCGAAATCGCCCCGCGCCGCGGCAATCTGTCCTTCACGTCCATCAACCTGCCGCGCATCGCCATCGAGGCGAACGGCAACGTCGATGTGTTCTTCAAGGTACTGCAGGAGCGCATGGAACTGGTGATTGACCAGCTGAACGAACGCTTCCGCATCATCAGCAACAAGCGCGTGAAGAACTTCCCGTTCCTGATGGGCGAGGGCGTGTGGATTGACTCCGAGAAGCTGAGCTGGAACGACAAGGTGGGCGAAGTGCTCAAGCACGGCACGATGACCATCGGCTTCATTGGTCTGGCGGAAGCACTGGTTGCCTTGCGCGGCAAGCATCACGGCGAGGACGAGGAAAGCCAGAAGCTGGGGCTGAAAATCATCCGCACGATGCGCGAATACACCGACAAGGTGTCCGCGGAGACGGGGCTGAACTACTCCGTCATTGCCACGCCTGCGGAAGGCCTGTCCGGCCGCTTCATTCGCCTCGACAAGCAGCGCTTCGGCATCATCCCCGGCGTGACCGACCGCGAATACTACACGAACTCCTTCCATGTGCCGGTTTACTACCACTGCACGGCGTTCCATAAGCTGAGCGTGGAAGCGCCGTATCATGCGCTGACCAACGGCGGCCATATCTCCTATGTGGAGATGGACGGCGACCCGCTGAAGAATCTCGACGCGTTCGAGAAGATTGTGCGCTATATGCACGACATCGGCATCGGCTACGGTTCGATTAACCACCCGGTTGACCGTGACCCGCTGTGCGGCTATAATGGCATTATCGACGATACTTGCCCGTGCTGCCACCGTGGGGAAACCACCCGCGTGACGGAGCGCATCAAGCGCATCAAGGTGGACTAAACGCCCCCTTTATCCAGAGCGTTTGGTAGTGCGACCAAGCCGGGCAGCCCAAAAAGGGTCAAGGGGCAATTGCCCCTTGCGGAGTCCAGAGGCAGCGCCTCTGGTAGGGTTTGGGGCAACGCCCC
>ENA-UOOC01002359-UOOC01002359.1-human-gut-metagenome-genome-assembly--contig:-C48old-NODE-2359-length-14239-cov-4.574591_pt1 | contig 14239 bp, 12 predicted proteins | sample MGYA00242469_ERZ724016 | MGnify/ENA metagenome assembly ERZ724016 | reverse complement strand
CGGACTTATGGCTGCGCTAGACTCACACCAAGACCCCAAGAAGCAAAAGAAAAACAAGCGAGAAGTGCCGCCGCAAACCATTTGCTTCTACTTCTTTAAGGCGCGAAGATCGTCTTCGGAGTCGCCGACGGGCTTCTCAAAGGATTGGCTTCCCATGCTTTCCAGAAGAGCATTCCTCAGTCATTCGGCTCTGCTCGGCTCATCGGCAGGGCTTTCTCTGTCTCCTGTCAGTCAAGCGGTTGCCGCAGCGGCAACCGATGCCGAAACAGTTACTTGGTCTGCCTGTTCCATCAACTGCGGCAGCCGCTGCATTCTGCGCTGCATTTCGAAGAAAGGTCGCGTGATTCGCATTGAAACCGACAATACGGGCAGTCCCACTGCCGGCGCCATCGGCAAGGACTTTCCTCAAGTGCGCGCCTGCCATCGCGGGCGCTCGATTCGCCAGCGTCTCTACGCGCCTGAGCGCTTGAAATATCCCCTGAAGCGCGTCGGCAAGCGCGGCGAAGGCAAATTTGAAAAGATCACCTGGGATCAGGCTCTCGACGAAATCGCCGCTCGTCTCAAGAATACGATTGCCAAGCACACCAACGAATCGATCCTGTTGATGCACGGTTCGGGCAACTACAGTCTCTTTAACAACCGCAACTGCACGTTCCGCTTCTTCAATTTAATCGGCGGCAATATCGGCTGGTATTCGGACTACTCCGCGGCCTGCATCCAAAATATTTGGCCGTATATGTTCGGCGGCTTCAATTACGGTGCCGTACGCTCCAACAATCCGGGTGTTGGTTCTTACATGAGTCAGATCCGAAACGCCAAGCTTTATGTCACGTTCGGCAACAACCCGGCCGTGACCCGCGCTTCGGGCGGCGGTCAGACATGGGAGCTGGCTGAAGCTCTGCGCATCGGCAAAGCGAGAATGGTTGTGATCGATCCGATCCGCACCGATTCTCTGGCAGGACGCGACAGTGAATGGGTGCCGATTCGTCCGGGCACTGACGCGGCACTGGCTGCTGGCATGGCCTACGTCATGATTACGGAAAACCTGGTCGATCAGAAGTTCCTGGACACTTACTGCATTGGCTACGACGAAAAGACGTTGCCGAAGTCCGCTCCCAAAGGAAGCGACTACAAGAGCTACATTCTCGGCAAAGGTGCGGACAAGACACCGAAGACTCCGCTTTGGGCTTCCCGCATCACCAACGTGCCGGTTGAAACAATCGAGCGCCTTGCCAAAGAAATCGCCACCACCAAGCCTTGCTTCATTTCTCAGGGCTGGGGGCCGCAGCGCCGCATGAACGGCGAAACGCAGTCAACCTCCATTGCGATGTTGGCTCTTCTCACCGGCCAGGTGGGTCTGCCCGGCACAAATACCGGCGCCCGTGAAGGCGACTCCTACGGCATCGATACCGGTCTTCCCACGGGCAAGAACCCGGTCAAGGTCTCCTTCCCGATTTTTCTTTGGCCCAAGGCTGTGATCGACGCCAAGTCAATGACCTCCAAGAACGCGGCTGTGCGCGGCGCAGATCACCTGTCGCACAACATCAAGTTCATTTGGAACACTCAGGGCAACACGCTCATCAACCAGCACGGCGGCATCAATCAGCTCAGAAAGATCCTTGAAGACGATAAGCTCGTCGAAACGATCGTGGTCGTCGATAACCAGATGACTCCGAGCGCCAAATTTGCCGACTACGTCCTGCCCGACACGATGAACCAGGAAATTGACGAGCTCGAAGGCGACGCTTACGCCGTGGGCGATTACAACTACCTTATCGCCTGTCCGAAGGCTGCCGACATCCTGTGGGACCAGCGACCGAACTTTGAAATCATGCGCGAAATGGCCAAGCGCTTCGGTGTCGAAGACAAATACACCGAAGGCCGCACATACAAGGAATGGCTGCGCTGGGGCTACGAGCAGACGCTGCAAAAAGCCAGGGGGCTTGCCGATGCCGACAAGTTCCCTAGCTTCGACAAGTTCTGGGCTCAGGGATTCATCAAGTATCGCATGGGCAACGACGACGGAATTGTTCTCAAGGCCTTCCGAGAGGATCCCAAGAAGAATCCGCTGCCGACGCCGTCAGGCAAGATCGAGATCTATTCCGAGCGGCTGGCTGAAATTGCCAAGAACTGGGAACTGCCTAAGGAAAAAGGTCAGGAAATTCATCCGATTCCGCAGTTCATCGCCACGAAGGAAATGCTGGGTCAAGGTGACGCAACCGAAAAGAAGTATCCGTTGGAACTTTACGGATACCACGGTGCCGGCCGCACGCACTCGACTTATCACAACGTACCGTGGCTGCGTGCCGCTCACCCCGATCAGCTGATGATCAATCCCATCGACGCCAAACCGCGCGGCATCAAGTCGGGCGATCGCGTCCGTGTCTTCAACGACCGCGGCGTGCTGGAAATCGAGGCGTTTGTCACCAATCGCATCATCCCGCATCTTGTCGCCATGCCGCAAGGCGCTTGGTATTCACCCGACAAGGACGGCGTTGATAAAGGCTCTTGCATCAACACGCTGACGATGTTAGACGCCACGCCGCTGGCCAAAGGCAATCCCTCGCACACCAACCTTGTGGAAGTCAAAAAGATCTAGGACGGGAGAAGTCAAATGAAACAGTACGGATTCTATTTCGACGCATCCCGCTGCACCGGATGCAAGGCTTGTCAGATTGCTTGCGCAGACAAGAACGGCCTCGAGGACGGACGCTTCTTCCGTCACGTGCTCGGTTACGAATCGGGTTCCTGGAGACAGGATCGCATGACGGGCGCATGGCACCAGGATGTCTTCCACGGCTATGTGTCAGTGTCGTGCAATCATTGCGACGATCCGGCCTGTGTGAAGGTTTGTCCCACGAAGGCTCACGCGAAGCACCCCGAACTCGGCGGCCTCGTTTTGATCGATCGTAAGAAGTGTATCGGGTGCGGCGCCTGTGCCATGGCTTGTCCCTATCACGCTCCGCAACTTGACCGGAAAGCACACAAGATGACGAAGTGCGATGCCTGTTTGGACCGCATCTCCAAGGGCGGCAACCCTGTTTGTGTAGAAGCCTGCACGCAGCGCGCTCTGGACTTTGGTTATGTGGAGGATCTTCGCAAAAAGTACGGTGAAGGCGCCCACATCGCGCCACTACCGTCACCGACTCAAACCAAACCCAACCTTGTGATCAATCCGGCCAAAAAGGCAACAATCGTGAAGTAAACGATTTCCGCCCATCGGTTAACCCAAAGCCGTCCGAAGATCGGGCGGCTTTTTTAGAGCAGGCTTTCTATCAATTTTTCCATAAAACCTCGTTTTTTCTATCACACTATCAGTTTTGCTGATAGAAAGATAGAAAGAAGCTCACTTGACTGCCAGGAAGCTGCGCAATCAAAAGCGGACAACACAACCTCTTTCTCATCTGTTTAGAGTCGCCTGGAACGTATCAATAGCTTGCGATACTCTTTACAGGTAGCAAAGAAACTCGGGAACCGCTCAAGGTCGAGTTCGCACTTGTTTGCAAGGTAAAATTTGCCTTAGTAGAATTATTTTTACTAAATTCTTTTCTACTGAAGGAATGCCATATGCAGTTCATTGGACGTCAGGCAGAGCTACAGCAACTGTCCCGGTTTCTCGAACGATCTCCCGATTTTCTCGCTGTGGTTTACGGGCGCCGTCGTGTCGGCAAAAGCGAACTGTTACGCCAGGCAATCCGCGCAAGCAATCTGCCCTACGTTTTCTTCGAATGCCGTCAAACCAGCGAGTCTCAGAATTTGGCTGCCCTTCAGGAGAGCATCAGCACTCAATTAAACGAACCTCAGCTTGCCTTTGAATCACTAGAAAACACTCTCGTGCAGCTCTTTCGGCGTGCCGAGGATAAACCTATGGTGGTGGTTCTCGATGAATATCCGTACCTACACAGTCTTGTCAAAGGCATAGACAGCATTTTCCAAGCGTTGGTCGACCGATACGCCGGGCGCTCGAAGTTAAAGCTCATTTTGTGCGGCAGCTATATTGACATCATGACCGCAATCCTTGACTATGCCAATCCTCTGTATGGCAGAGCGGGTCTCGTGATGCATTTGAAACCAATGGACTATCTTGAGGCCAGTGGTTTTTATCCGGTCTATTCCGACGAGGACAAGGTTCGTCTCTACAGTGTTTTCGGCGGTATTCCCGCCTATACACGGAAGATCGACAACCTTCTCTCTGTCAAAGACAACATCCTTAATCTCATTGGAGCGAAGGACTCTCAACTCGCAATTGCCACCAATCATTTTCTCGTCAGCGAGATTTCCAAAATTAACAACGCCAATCTGGTATTTTCAGAATTGTCAAAGGGGGCTCTGCGGTTTTCTGATCTTCTGGCTAAGACGAAGCTTGCTAATGGCGCTACGCTCACCTACACACTCGACAAATTAATGTCGATGGGATTGATAGAGAAACGAGCTCCTATCAACGATGAAGGAAACAAACGCCGTACCCTCTATCGCATCAGCGACCCGCTCACTAGCTACTACTACCGTTTCGTTGAACGTTATCAGGACTCGATTCTGTTGATGGGTGAACAAAAGGCGTTCGAAACCTTCGTTGAGACTGAATTCGAAACGCAGTACGTGCCCAAAGCATTTGAAGAGATTTGTCGGCAGTTCTTGATTCGACGCAATCGTATGGGTCGGATCCGGCCTCCGTTTTTCAAGATCGGTCGCTACGCCTACGATCTGCCGAAGGAACGTCGTAAGGGTGAATTCGATGTCGTGACACAGGATACTGATGGCTTTATCTGTTACGAAGTCAAATTCCGCAACCGCAAGCTCACCCAGAGCGACATTGACAACGAAATTAGACAAGTGGTTGAATCCCCCCTGCCCTGTTCTCGATTCGGATTTGTTGCGCGATGCGGTTACGAGGGCGTTAAGCCCGCCGACAATCTCAGCCTCTATACGTTGGCTGATTTGTACGATCCGGAAAACTTTGACTAAACCGGAGAACGGCACACACGGCCGACACACAAGGACCTTATTTCTTATCCTTCTTGCCGGCTTTTTCCTTATTGCTGCCTTCGGTCTTACCTTTGTCGCCGTCGGAGAAGCCGTCGCGGAAGGCATGGCCGACTTCGCGGGTGGCGTCGCGAGACACATGACCGATTTCACGAGTTACGTCGCGCGTGGTATGCCCGATCGTGCGGCCGGCTTCCTTGATGGAGTCGAAGAATGAGTCGGCGGCTGAAACAGCGGGAACGGACAGCATCAGAGCAATGGCGGAAACAACAGCGGCAAGTTTGTTCATGTACAGGACCGATCAGTTTCGTTGTTGGTGGCCTCAATTATGCCATTGGAAAACCGTCTGCTTCAGAACTCCGAACTGCCACAAAGAGACGGGGAGACACTTTCTTGAAAGCATCTCCCCGCAGTCTATTGCCGCTCAAGCCTGTTAGTAGACAGTCCCTTGAGTGCTTCCGACCGGCTGAGAGCCTCGCTTGGGCAGCCTCAATACGAGATTGGGCTTGGTACTCGGTTCAGGCAAGGGAGCAACAGCGTCAACCTTGCCGTATTGCTTTCTGAGTTCATCAATCGGACCGAATGCGATGGCGCGCTGCGGACAGGCTTCCACGCAAAGCGGAGCCTTCGATTGGCTCAGGCGATCCAGGCAGCCGTCGCACTTGCGCATCTTCTTTGCTTGCGCATCGAGCACCGGCGCATCGTACGGGCAAGCCTTTGCACACATGCCGCAGCCAATGCACTTTTTGGTGTCGATGACCACCAGTCCGTCTTCCTTACGCTTGAAGTGTGCACCGGTCGGGCAAACCTTCACGCAGGCAGGGTCCGAACAGTGGTTGCAGGAAAGACTGACGTAGTACGCAAACACATCCTGCTTCCAAGCGCCTTCGTTTGTCTTGCGCCATGTTCCGCCGCTGTATTCACGAACCTTTCTCAGATTCATGCCGGGCTGAGCGAAATGTCCGTCCTTACAGGCCACCATACAGGTCTTGCAGCCGGTGCATTTGCTGACATCCACGAAAAAACCGTATTGCGTCATTTTATTGTCCTCCTCCCGGTTACTTCGCAAGCGTCACTTCGACAAGGTTGGTATGCATGGGGCTTCCCTTTGAAATCGGAGAAACCAAGCTGCCCGTGAGCGAGTTCATGCATGCGCCTTCGTCAATGTCCGTCTTCGGATTGGGCTTGTACCAGCTGCCCTGCGGCAGAGCAACAAGACCGGGAATGATGCGCGGCGTCACCTTTGCGGGAAGTTGAACGGCACCGCGATCGTTGCGAACGACTACGATGTCACCGTTTTTGATGCCTCTCGGCTCGGCGTCAATCGGATTGATCCACAGAAGATCGGGTTGGACTTCCTGAATCCAAGGCAAGTTGGCGTACGAAGAATGAACGTGTCCCTGACCATGGAAGCCGTAGCACTCGAGCGGATACTTCTTTTCAAGCTTATCGCCCTGACCCAGCATTTCGTGCGAAGCGATAAATGTCGGAATCGGACGAATCACCTGGCCCTGGGCCTTGGGCAGATCAGTGTCTTGAGCCAATTTGACGAGCTGCTCGGAGTAGATCTCGATCTTGCCCGAAGGAGTCTTCAACGGATGCTTGGCAGGATCGGTGCGGAAGCTTTGCATCGTGATGCCGGTGTCTTCCTTTACCTTGTACTTGGCGATGCCCTGCTTCCAGAATTGCTCGAAGCTCGGCAGTTCGGGCACTTTCTTACGTGTATCTTCATAGCACTTGCGCAGCCACTGATCGTAAGTCTTGCCCTCGGTGTATTTGTCTTCAACACCGAAGCGCTTGGCCAATTCGCGCATGATGTCCCAGTTGCGCTTCTGCCCGTGACGCGGCTCGACCGCCTTGTGCATCGCAATGAGGTAGCAGTTACCGCCGACAGAATACGAGTCACCGGAGAAGTCGTCGTTTTCCTGTCCGGCAACGTCAGGCAGCAGATAATCGGCAAACTTCGCGGTCGGCGTCATCTGCGTGTCGACCACAACAAAGCACTCGACCAACTTCGGGTCTTTGAGCAGCTTGGCCATCAAATTGCTGCCGGTGTGCTGATTGATGACATTGTTACCCTGCGTTTCCCACATAAATTTGATATTGGTCTTCAGGGCGTCGGTCCCCCGGATAAGACCGGTGCGCTTGGTGAGCTTGTCGGCTTCATAAATGGCGCGATGCCAAGCATTCAAGCAGACGGAAGCCTTTACCGGATTGGCTCTGGTCGGAAGCGAGGCCGCAAATCCGTTTTGATCGGCCTCTCTGGCACCGTTGTTGGTACCGGGCAGCCCCAATTGACCGGTGAGAATCGGCAACATGGCAATGGCAAGACACAGGCTGTCACCGTTGGCATGACGCTGAGGTCCCCACCCCTGCGCAATAAAGCAAGGCTTCGTCGTTGCGATTTCTCTCGCCAAACGAATGATCGTCTCACTCGGAACACCTGTGATCTTGGCGGCCCACTGCGGTGTCTTGGCGACACCATCGGGACCCAGACCGAGAATATGGCTCTTGTAGTCGCTGTGAGCGGGAGCGGATTTCGGCAGCGTCTTTTCGTCGTATCCAATGCAGTACTTATCAAGGAAAGCCTGATCAACCAGATTTTCCTTGATCATGACGTAGGCCATGCCTTCGACCAGAGCCGCGTCCGTCCCGGGACGAATCGGCACCCATTCGTCTTCGTTGCCGAGCATCGAGTCCGTGTAGATCGGATCAATCATGATGACGCGCGGCTTGCCTTTGCCCAATGCGCAGGTCAGACCATAAGACTGACCACCGCCCGAAGCACGCGTTACGGCTGGGTTGTTGCCGAAAGCGACATAAAGTTTTGCGTTGGCAATCTGCTCCATGTAGGAGCCGACATTTGTGTCCTGACTCAAGGCAGCACTCGTGTAGCCGGTGGCGCTGAAGCTGCCGTACAGATACGGCCAAGCCATTTGGAACTGACCGGCTGAATAGTCGGAATGGAAATTGAGGTTGCCGCCGATCAAATTGAAGAAGCGTTGGGCGCATTTGCGTGAATTCATCGCAATGCCGTTGTTACCCGAACCGTGATTGATGAAGACGGCTTCGTTTCCGTACTTCTTAATCACGTCCTTGAGTTTGTCTGCGATTTCGTCGAGAGCCTGATCCCAGGAAATCCGCTCGAACTTGCCCTCTCCTCGCTCCCCGACACGTTTCATCGGATAAAGCAGGCGATCTTTGGAATAGACACGTTGCTTAATGGAACGACCGCGCAGACAAGCACGCACCTGAGGCTGATCGTTACCGAAATTACAGGCCTCGGGACGCCCCGTATTGTCGGTTTCGATTCGGATGATCTGCTTATTTTTGGTGACAACACGAACCGGGCAACGGCTGCCGCAGTTGACGGTACATGCCGACCACGTCACGGTTTCCTGGTCATCCATGGCTTTTGCAACGGCCGTACGCAGCGTTGAAAACGGCACGGCACCGAGCGCCGCCGTGCAGGCCGCGCCTTTGAGTGCACGCCGTCTCGAGACGAGTGCTTGCATGGTTTTTCTCCTGAGTCGATTTGCCGAAACGCACGACAGCGTTCGGTCATTTATCCGCGGTATCTCGTTATCGCGATACCGCTGTTTAATAGGATTCATTCTACGACTGAATCAAAATCAAATTCAAAAAGAAATGCAAGAGCGATCGATGCCTTCGTTGATTCATGTGCGACAACAAATGACGCATATACAGTTATTGTTCCAATGTCGCCGCAAGGAGATATATCGAAGCAAAATAACCCGAAGCTTTCGGAGACTTCAACATCAGCCGAACAAACGGCAAGGAACCAAAAGACAAACGCACCGACATCGAGGACAGCATGTTTTCGTACAAACTCTCAATTAAGAATCGAAAGAGCCGCAAGGCCAAACTCGAGAAGTTTTATGACGCTCTCGAATCGAGCGATCTCACCAAGGCCGAAAAGACCCATATGAGAAAGCAGATTTCCTCAACCGTAAGGAACTTTTATGCGCTAGCAAAGAAATTCAATTGTCTGCCGATGACCATTAAGAGAACGTACGAAAACGCAAAAATCAGCATTCGGATTAAGCTCATGCACGCTGGCACATTGGATGCTCTGGGTGATCATCTCATCCGACTGTTTGATATGAAATACTATACGCCGGTTCAATTGACGGTCACTTTCCCGAATCCTGCAGGCGACGACCTGTCAGCTGCGATCGAATTGACAAATGCAGTCAAACAGAAAACATAGAATCAATATATAACGTTTACGTATTGACTTAGCCTCCCTGCCGCCGAGAGAGATTTACTCCTTTGCTCTTTCGGCGGCAGTTTTTTTGTCGCCGGCCCCAGCTATCCCGTGCCTCTGTTGACTTGGCACGGACCAGCACCGCGCAGTCTGACAACTTCTACTTTATCGACAAAGTATTGCTCTGAGTTTCGACAAAATATTTCCAGAGACTCGAAACAGCAACAGTCAGCAATGTTCGCTTAAGTGAGGATGAAAATATCGGGCTTGATCCTAGCGTGAATTGCTTATTTGAAACAAAATTGATTATTTAACCTCATTTATTCATTGACAATTACGAATAAATACTGTTAAACTCGCCACATCTAACTAGGAGGCTACGCTAACCTGCAGCGTCAGCAGGAAGAACTCAAGAAGCAGGCTCAGGAAGCCAAGGCTGAAGCCATCGCTTATGTTCAGGAAATCATTACCGACTTTCAGATCAAGAGTTCCGATCTGAAGTTTGCCGATGATCCCGTTGTCGTTACCACGGTTAAAAAGACCCGCGGCAAATCCCCGATCAAGTATCGCCTTCCCAACGGCGTTGAATGGACCGGCAAGGGCAATATGAAGCGTGAAGTGCGCGCTTTCCTTGAAGCCAACAACATGACGCGTGAAGACCTTGATCAGTTCCTGACCGAACAGTTCAAGAAGTAATCCGCCTTCAAGCGAAATGAAAGCCTCCTTGGGAAACCTCGGAGGCTTTTTTGGATTGCGACAAAAGTTACTTCAACTGTCTGGCAATAATCGTACTGAACCTCGGACAAAGTAGTCGACAAATTCGAGCCAACGGCTTTGGCCAAGAACACTTTGACGACTACTCGAGACCTTCCAGTGTTTCGGCAATGAACGGATCGTCTGATTGCCCGAAAGTCTCGCGCAAGAGTCGGGAGATGCGATTGCTCGCGCAACCGTATCCGAAAGCATCGTTCAACAACCCCGGATCGCCTTTGATCAGGTTCAGGATGTCTTTGTCCGTCAGCTCTGTCAAAACGTTTTCATTCCCGAGAAGCGCCTGACGAACGTCATATGTCGTATCCGTACACAAGGTCTCAACAGCCTCAGTCGGCAGCGCATCACGGCGGGCGACTTCGCTTCGCACTGCACGTGACGGATGCTTGGCCAGTCGGATCACAAACGGTGTCGTTTCGTTGTTGGCAGGAAGTTCACGGGCTACGTTCTCGAGCCCATCGACCGGGATCATCAGTTTTGGAGCGTCGCTTATCGCAATCACCGCACCAGTCTTTTCTTCTATCTTCAGAAAAACTAGCGCATAGACATAGTCTTCAGGCCGGCCGTATAGATCAAGACCGAAGGCTGAAGCACTGCGGCGGCGTCGCGGAATCGGCATGCGCCGCTTTGGCAGATCGTCGTCAACGTCCCCCAATCGAGCCTGCAGAAGCCGTGTCTGCTGGCGAACGCTCAAGTCCGGATAATCATAAAAGTGAGCAATCAGACGACGCGCTTTTTCCAGAATCGTTTGAATCTCTTTTTCGATTGAATTGATGCGCTCCAATTCTTCAACGGTACGTGGTCGATCACTGCACTGCTGCGCGCAGTTGCGTTTGGCCTGAATCGCAGCATCGACCATCGAGTCCATTGTGTTTTCAATGAGCTGACCGTCTTCGCGGGCAAATGCCACGGCCTCGTCAAAAGTAAGACAAGCGATTGCCGGAGCGTTGAGTGAAAGATTGTTCTTGACGTCGTGAGAAGCGTCGCCGGCCAATCGTCTGACTGTTTCAGCACTCAGGTTTGGTTCGCCGGCAGCTGCAGCACGCAAACGCGCGTCTGGATGACGAGCAAGCAGATTCATGAAAGAGGCTCGCTCGGCCGCCTCTTCCGGCATGGAGGCTTCCACGCCTCCCCAGCGAACCAAATCCGTCACGAAGTCCGTTGACACCGCTACGGTGATCGACTCGATCCAATCGGTTACATTGGCCTGTCGCTTTCCGCACATCAAACCGATGCCGCATGGGGCAAGCTTGAGCAGATCGTTGTAGCCGGGAAAACCGGGCTGCAGGATCAGCGGCAGACTCCGATCGGATTGTTGCGTGTTTATTGGGTTTTGAAACATAGTCGATATTCCTCTCGAACACCTTGTTTAGCACTCGACAAATTTTTTGTCATGTGCATCGTAACGGAGGATGCGTCGTTTTGCGACTCACTCGCAAAATAAGCCAACACATCGGCCTTTCTGACGAAAAAATACATCCCGCCAAACGGAACTCAGAAGCGACAGTCTTTGACGCACAGCCTGTCACAATGATCGTATGTCAAATGCCCTTTCAAGGAAATGCAATGACCGATCAAATCCAATCTTCATCCGTCGGAGCCCCTGACTCATCCTCCGAAAACGCCCTCGCCCAATGGCAGGAACTGCCGCTCTTCCTGTTTCGAAAACGTATCAATTCGCTTGCCCTACTGCGTTACGGCGACACCTCCGTGCGTCTCAGCTCACCGGCAGTGGACTACATACTGTCTGCACAATATTCGCCTACGCGTCACACGTCCGACGGCATCTCGCCTGCCGTCATCATTGAAGAGACGGAAATAACCTACACGGCAGAACCCACGTCGGTCCCGGAACCGCAGCGCGCCGTCTGGGAGATCCTTGCCAAAAGCCCGTCTTACGAAATGCGAAAAACGGCAGCCAGCCGCGGCCTTAAGGTAGAAACTTTCATCGAACTTCTCTCCGATCGGGCCTTCTCTGTACGCGAAACCGTGCTCGACAACATTGACGGACTCGAGACGCTTGCTTCAACTGAAGGCGGCCGCAAGGCGCTCGCTCTTGCCCTCAAAGATCGAACGCTACGCAATACGGTGCGTCACCGCATCCGTGACATTGACGAACGGGCTGCCGCCGTCATCCGGCCTTTACTTATTCGTGCCGTGACCGAAGGCGACGCCGTTGATGGCGAACCGACTCCTTTTGAGCTGGTGCTCAATCCAGACACTGATCCCTTTACGGTCGTTCTTACCGAACCCGATGCTCTTGAAGCGACCATCGACTGCCTGCTCGATGATGACGACTTTGACGATTCCTACGGCAAGTGCGTTTCCGGCTCTTTTGTTGTCAACGCAGATACCTCCCATATCATCGAAAAACTTGCCTCAGACCCTCGTGAACCCGTTCGCATGTTCGCCGCCCATTACGCCCGTCCTTCCTCACCCGCGCTGCGCAAGCTTGCGTTTGATGTCAGTCCGGCAGTTCGTCGTTGCGTCACTTCTGAACCGGCGGGCTTTACCAATGAAGAGCGAATCGCCTTCTATGGAAATGATCCGGAGCGCCTCATCGAATACGTCGACAGCCTCGTGGAGCTTCCGGCAACGACCGACTTTATCCGCTCACTGCTCGCCGATTCCGATCCTACGGTCGTTCTGCACGCCACGCGAAAAATCGAAGCCCTGATTGCACAGGCGATCGAAGATGCCGAGGACTTTGGGGACGATGTCGACGAAGAGGATGAAGACGATTTCGAGCTGGAAAGCAACGGATTTGACCCCGACTGGGACCTGGACTATCGACATCTGTACGGTGACTCCGAGGAAGATGACGATAATGACGAAGAGAAGGACGAGGAAGACATCAACAAAGAAGTCGACGCGCGCAATCTTAGGTTGCCGCTTTTCGACGACAAACCCTAAACCAACCAATTAACACACCGGTTCACTCTTTTTTGCCCGTGTTTCCTTAGATGCGAAACCGGGCTGTTTTTTTCTTCAACTGGTGTAGTTACTGAAGCTGTAGAAGCTTCCAGATCGGTCAACAATACCTTGTTTGACTCGCATAACTCATTAGTTTTGTCACACCACGCCCAACTAAAACCTCTCACTTCCGCATAATTTTCTTCCACCATTCTTCGTGTCTGTACTTGACCGACGAGAACCGCACCTTACCGTCTTTCTCCATCGCCCAGACATCAGATACTTCACGGGGCAGAAGCAAATTGAATCCGGCAAACGCCTCCTCGACGTCTTCTGACTCAGTGATTCGTACGGCAGCGTTCAACACGGCGCGTTGCCGTGCCCGCCAGGCACGATGCCAACGCTGCTTGTCCTTCTTTTCGCTTGCAACTTTGACAAAGGATGTAATCGGGTTGTAACGGTGGGATCGAGACATTTTTTCAACCAGACCTAAAGTTTCTTTTCCGGCAAGCCTAAGGTCTCTTGCGTCAGACTCAGACGCAATCAAACAATCGTGATCATGCGTCATAGAATGACGCATTAAGCATTACGTTACTTCTCGCAACCAATCGATTGGCAGGACTAACAGAAGTAAGGAGACCCACGCATGTGGTCGCAAATACAACGCAAACTCTACGATCTCATTGATCCCAATCTCAAACTGCAAGTGCACTGTGCCGTATATCCGGGCGGCGGCAGGACGTGCCTAAACGGCATTCCTCGTTTCTGGGTAAAGCTTGGTGGCGAAGTCATTTTCGATTGTCTGCACGACTATATGTTTATGTGGCAAGACAAAAACTTTGACATCGGCAACCTTCCTCTCGAAGACGACATCGCCTGGTGCTGCGGCATTGTCATACGTTACTTTCAGGCGCCTGTCGACTGCCTCATGACACTGCACGACCGTTTCGGCCTTACGGACATTCTTTTGGCAGCAGACCGGCGCATCGGCAAACGCCGATGGCCGGAAATCTACGCAACGCGCTCCGAAGCGGCACAAAAAGTTTTAGTCGCCCGCGGCTACGTACCACCCGCCGAGAATGTGGCCAAGCTCGAAGCGGAAATTCGGGACGTTTTGGACACCTTCGCGGCAAGCAATGCCGCTCTCAAATCTGTTTAGGAGCCGACCATGCACCTTCTCAAAGCCGAAGAAATCCTTCGCATTCACGATGCCGTTTTAGAGCGATTCGGCGGCCTGAAATCTCAGCCGATGACAGCTGACGCGGAGCTTTCCAAAGCGCAAGCGCTTGTCGGTCGAATTCGTACTACTATGAGTTACAACACAGCCTACGACTGGAACAACGT
>ENA-UOOC01002351-UOOC01002351.1-human-gut-metagenome-genome-assembly--contig:-C48old-NODE-2351-length-14262-cov-4.707398_pt1 | contig 14262 bp, 24 predicted proteins | sample MGYA00242469_ERZ724016 | MGnify/ENA metagenome assembly ERZ724016 | reverse complement strand
GTTAGGTGATAGAAACCGCATAGAGGGCAGAAATATACTCTCTGGTTATATTTCATTGCCCTCTGTTGTGCCTTCGAATAATCTTTAAATTTAGATTTTTTCAGGCAGCTTCTAAACATATTAAATGCGTTATACTTCATATCAACATCTCACTAAGTTGTAGCATTTTTCGAGTTGTTGAATTCGTTCTAATCGTTGTTCTATAAGCACTTTTAAGAATTTTAGTTTGTTTATATTGCCAACTATTTCGAATTTAAGAATAAAACCCTCACTACAAAGAGGTTCATAATCATAAATAACATAACTGTTATATTGACTTTGCCAAAATTTTCCTCTTATTTTGCAATAGTTTTCTTTTATTATATCTTCGATTATTTTTTCTTTGTTAGGTTTTACTGCCATCAAAAGAACTTCACCTTTTATCTCAATGCATTCTGCTTGTTTGGTTTTCATATTAATCTCCTATATGTATCCATATCGTTCCATTTCAAATTCAACTTGGTCAATATAATCTTGTTGTTCTTTATCTTCCAAGTCTTTGTCATATTCTTTTTCTTTGTCCATATCTACACCTTTATTACTACGCTAGTAGGTATTACATCTGTTTGTGCTTCTATGTGTGTAAATGGCTTATCATTACCATTCTCGATTTCTCTGATTGCAGAGAAAACAAAGCTTGAAGCATACTTATAAATATCAATGAAATTCTCCCGGACACAGGAACTTTCTTCTTTTATTTCAATCTTAGGCCGGGCTTTTTGAAATAATCCCCATAAATAGTCGCGGCAGCTTGTTTCGTTGCAGTAGGTAGTGCAGCTTCCATATTCTTTAAACAATTCTTTTTTTGCGTTCGCACATCCCCTGAGGAAATAATTTTTGTATTCCCAATATTTCATTAATTCCTCTTTGGTTGTTATATATTTTGTCTTGGCTTCAAAAGACTCCATATCTGCTGATAACAAATTTCTGTAGTACTTAACCTGACTTTCATCCTGCAAATCTACAAAGTAGATACTGCAAGAATAGTCTAAGTATCTTAAATCAATTAAATATCTTGTTTCAAATGAAGTAAGGCATTCGTTTAGCAGTTCCAGCCGGCATTCCAGATTATCAAAACCGCTTACAACATATTTTGATTTGTAGGTATTCAAATTTACATTTTGGAATTTACCCACATATGCATAAACACTTGCACTCTTTATGTTTTGTATTCTTTCTTTTGAGCTTATTGCTTTATAACCGCCTGCTTCATTTCGCGTGTACCATTGATTACGCAAATTTTTTTCTTCAATTTTGTCAAAATCAATTAAAAGATAATTTTTGAAATATGTGCTTCTTGCTGCTTGGTCAAGAATACCAGTTCCTGCCGAACCTAAGCCTATTACTGTAAAGTCATATTCTGATTTAGGCATTTTAGATATTAAATTTTCACATTCTTCGTGAGTAATAATTGGATAATAAGCGCTTATGTTATCTTTATTCTTATCGAGCTCATCTTTTTTTATAATTGTGTAGCTGCTATTTGATTTCAATTTTACTGCTATTTCATTTCTGTTTGGAATTTTAATATCTTTTAGCTTATTTAAAAGATATTCTTCGCCGTTATTTGCATTACTTCGTGTTAATAGTTCAATAATAGCGGCGTTGTTTTTGATGCATCTGTCGTTGTTATCTCTGATAACATAATCATAACCCTCGTTAACAACATTATTTACGGTTTGAAATGCCGAGTCTGAGTTCTGCCCCATCATTTGACCTTTTATAATTTTGTCAACTCCATTTATTCTACATATGTGATATCCTGTCACAGGACTACAAAATTCCTGGTAATTAATTAATAATACACTGCCGTTATCAAGTTCTAATTCATCTGTTTCTATATCGCCGCTTAAGTTAACGTGACTAAGAAATTTATGTATTCTAAAGAATTCTCCATCATATTCTAATGAATTTATACACTTAATTCTTGTACATGAATCCTCATAACCCATAAATAGCAAGTCTTTTATTGTTTGTCTTCTTTTGGTAATAACATTTGTCCAGTTCGTTTTATCAACGTGGACAATCTTAAAATGACCGGCATTATTATTTATTTCTTCAACAACTTTTAAAAGTTTTGTTCTTTTTGCAGCATCCATCGTATTTCCTTTCTTGCAAAAGAGGGAAAGTATAAACTCTCCCCCTTTTTTGATTACTAATAAACTAACCGTTTTTCTTTGGTGTTGAAGTGAAGTATTTGCCATCTTCTTCAAACACATCATTACTTCTCATTACATCACCATCTTCGTCAACGATTTTTACATCTTCTAAACCATGAGCATCTTTGAATTCTTTTACTGTCATACCGGCTTCAATTGTGTAATTTTGAATACCTGACAATGTAATCAATTCAATTTTTACTTCTTCTTTTTCGTCTTCTACTCCGTTTTCTAATGCATCGTTTACTCTGTTGAAATCTACCATTTCACATTCCTTTCTTATTTAACTATTCCTACTGCTCCTTCACAATCTTCACAAAAGCCAGTAGTCAACTCGTGTGAATTAATAAGAGGTATTCCGCAGCTTTTACAATGACAATCATCAAAGTCGTCTTCTGCGTTATAGTCATAACCGTAATAACCGCTGTAATAATCCTTATGCGTTGGATATGTAGCTTTATTAGGTTTTGTATCTTTAATAAAAATTGTTTTAGTGCAATTTGCTTTAATATCTGCTTCTGCTTCTTTGTATATTGCATCTATTTCCGCTTTTTCAATATCTTCATCTGTGATATATAAACCAATCGAGTCGTGTTTGTTTTCTGAAATATAATTAATCAGAGTGAATTGCTGTTGTTTGTTTACAATCATTGCCGGGAATTGTTTATGTCCTCTTAGTGCACTCATACTCTTGTAATTATCCCAGTCTGTGCCTGATGGAGTAGTTCCCATATCTACGTGTGAATGCCAATCTAATTCCCATTCGCTTAGCTGTTCTGTCGGAATGCTTCTGACAAAATCCATTACAGCATCTTCACTGCATTCTACATAGGCGCTTTTAACTTCTTGTTTTAGTATCTTAAAGTCTGTGATTATACCATCTTGAATTCTTCCAAATCCTGATATTTCGTAATCACCAATTAAGTTGATATAGCACATAAGCTTAATATAAGCCTTCTTGGTAATGCTTAATTTATCATATTTAGGTTTTGCAAAAATATTGTAGATTATGTTCTTGCATTCTTTTAATGTTACCGGAATTACACTTGATTTTGTTTCTTGTTTCTTTGTTTCAAATAAGTTGTTTTGTTTTCCCCAATTATATTTCTTCTTTTGTTTCATTTTATTCCTTTCTAAAATAAAGAGCTTCCTTTTTATCGGAAGCCCTTTAAGTCATTCTATTCATCTTGTCTACTTTCTTGCTTTTCTTTTTGGTTTTACTTCTGCTTCTAGTGCTTCTTTTTCAGCAAGTTCTTTTGCAAGGTTGTTTCTAACACCTTCTGCATATTTAGGATATGGAATATTTTCTTCATCCAATCCTTCAACCATTAAGTCGCAAGCTGTTTCAACTGTTTCACCTAGTTTGAAATCTACAATGTATTCTTTTTTCTTGAAGTAGCTTAGAATACCTTTCCATTCTCTTACGTGTAGATTTGTGAAAACAAACTTGTCAGCTTTACCCGACTCTAAGAAACCTCTGTACATTTGACCATAAGCGTATTTGAATACGTCAAATTTTCTGTTGTTTGTTTGTTGTGCTGTTGTCATAGTTGACCATCCTTTCTTTGTGTTAGCCGGTGCATAAGCACTACGGCATTGTTGTACTAACTGTAATAACTTTGACAAAATCTTGTTCATTTTTGTCTCCTATTCTTCCAATTCTTCTATTGGAATTAATTCTTCAATTACTATTTTGTTATTTAGTTCTGATTTATTTTCTTGATTTCTGTCTATCGAAATTTGTACAATCAGAATTATGTTTGTAATTATCAGAGCAATTATTAGTTTTTTCATTTCTCTTTCCTTTTCAGATATCCTACGATTGCACCTATATAAAGAAAAATCAGAGAATAATATTCTCCGATTCTCCCAATAAACCAAACTGCCGTAATTAAGAATAAAATCATTAATAATCGTTTATTCATTTTTCTCCTTTGTTAATGTTGGATGCCATCCGTTTCTAACATAATGTTTTTTGTCATATTCAATTTTGTGCTTTTTATATTCTTCATCAGGAATGTTCATCACATCTATGTTGTTTTCTATACAGTAAAGCGCAAAACCTATTGCATCATTTTGCATACTACCTTTGTTGCAATAAATATTTAATTCATCCATTACTGCCTCACTTTCATTAGAATTGCTTTGCATTCTTTAATGTCTTTTGTTGTTTTGAATTTAGAAACGCATAATTCATTGATTTGCTTTTCTTTTTTATTTTCTTCAATTTCCATTGGAAGAATTGCTATCATTGGTGCGAATAGCATTGCTACTATAAATACCGGCATTTTTGCTCCTTTCTTTTAATATCATTTGTTTTTGTTTATTTCATCTTTCATTTCCTTTACAGTTTCTTTTATAAAATTCTTTAGTGATATGTATTCAAAGCTATTTAACCAAATGGCAATATCACCATCTTTTAAGTAGAAGCTATCTGCGCTAAGTTTTCTGTTTTCAAGTTTCATTTGTTATTCTCCAAATCTATATGCTATTTTCACATCTGTGTTATGTATTAACCACTTTGCTATTTCAGGTTCAATTTGATATTCTTTGTCTATTAAGACTAAAGTTCTTTTATTGAATTCACATAGTAATTCTTTTACTTTTTCAGTCTTATTAATTAACCATTCATAGTATTGTTGTAATATATACATTGAAGGGTTCTTATTGTATAAGCTTTCACCGGAACTGATTGAGATATCCATATATGCTTCTACTTCTTCATCAGTAGTAAATATTGGTAATTTCATAATTATTTCCCTTTCTTAATTGTTACAATTTTTAACTTAATATATCTTATTGTTTTGTGATTTATGAAATTATTTATGGTATAAACCTTACTAGGTTTTTACCATACGTTTTAAGGTTCGTACTTGGTTAAACAAGAAACAAAAGAGCCGTAAAAGATAAGAGTGTAAGTGAAAAGTAATCGCTTAGGCTTAACCCCTAAAAAAATTGTAGAGGTATTTGAGGTATTTTCGAAGGGGTAAGTTTACAAAAGAAAAAGCAGAAGTCTTTGAAGACCTCTGCAATTTTGGGATTAAGAAGAGATTTAGTATATATAACCTTCTTTAGTTGTGCCATCCAAATATGATTGGCTTTCAACTTCATTAGCTAAGAATTCTTCGTATTTCTCATCTATGATTTCAGATACATCTTTAGATTGAGTTTCAATGTATTTAGCAAAGTCATTGTAATTATCAAATCCTAGCTTTTGAATGAACATTTCAAAAGTACAACTATCAGCCTTTTCAAGATATTCATTATCTAAACCAAATCTTTTGTAATCAAAGTTAGGGCATTCTAATTCAGCTCTGTATTTATCATTTGTTGCTAAAGCTTTTTCAACCACGCTTAGATGGTCAAATTCATGTTTCTTATTGTACTTAGCTATTTTGTATTCTTCCTTTTCATAGGCAGGTGCTATGAATTCAGAAGCAGTATTCAAGTCTTTGTATTGGATTGTATATTCACGAATACCATTATTATAATCGGCAGTTACTTTGGCTATCTTAAACGCTTTAGCTTTCATCGTAATCCAAGTTATTATCTTTTCAGGGTAATATCCTTTGAGCTTAAATGAGTCTTTAGCTTCATTACCTCTTAGCTTTTGTGTTTCATTATATACAATTTGATTTCTAATCACGTTAAATATGTTATTTGTCATTTCTTAATCCTTTCCAATTTATGTCTATTACTCAAAAAGCCCTAGTATTACACTAGAGCTTTTGTTACTGATTTGATTGCTTTTGCTATATCAAAGCTATTAAATACATTGTATTCTTTTCCGGCTTTTGATTTCGCTTTAGCTCCTATATTCAAGTCTTTTATTTTGACTATTGTTTGCACTCTTCCATATTCATCTATTTCAGTTTTCCATTCTACGAATTTCATAGCTCCTACTTTATAGAAATATGTACTCTTTTGGTTGTCAAAGAATTTCACTTTTACCTCTAATTCATCTGTTTTCTTACCTGCTAGTAAGTTCTCATAGTAAGTTTTTAGTACTTGAAACTTGAAGAAATCAAAATAATTGAATTCTTGTTTTTCTTCTGTGTTTGCCATAATTGACCTCTTTCTGTGCTATGCACGATTATGTAATATCATTTGAAAACCCCTGCTTGCTTCGTGTTGATAGGCTAAGTAGCTGATAAAATACGCCAGATAACAAATAAGCCAAGGCTTTCACCCCTAGATGAAGCCTTGGCTATGCTTATATGTATCGTTTAGATATATATTGATTAGTTTTATATTTATATTTCTAGTTCATGTTCTATTTGTTCTTATTTGGGTTAATTGTGTTGGAATGTGCATGGGGATTGAGTTAGAGATGGAATTGGGGAATGGAGAGTGGATAGGAGTTCCAAACATACCTTTTCCTCACACAACGCACAAGCCCATTTAGCCGTGGTCACACTGCTCCATGATAGTTTGTACCTAACTTTGATTTAACATGGCTTAATGGGCATTCTACAGGCTCTAACGAAGCGTAGTCTGTCTGCCTTATCCTACAAAACAATTAGTGGTATAACAAAACCAACTAAAGACAGGCAAGCGAAGTGAGTAGTAAAGAAGCGCCAAGAGAACGCACGAGGAGCGAGCGACAAAGGTGGCAAGGATAAAGCAAGGGGGAGAGGGGGTAAAGCGAGCGACAAGTAAAGGAGAACATCTCCCCTAACACTACCGGTATTTTCTAACGCACAAAAAAATACCTTCTCTCGAAAGAAGGCATTCTGTAAAATATTATGTAAATCACACATAACCTAAATAGTTATTACAACTACATTATAGCATATTTTAGGCTTACTTTAAAGCTTATTCTTCAAATCTTAACTGTTCTTAAAAACAAATTGACGTTTATTAGAAAATCATAAAAAATGAGTTTGTATTCGGACATTTAAGTAGGTTACGAAAGATATTGCCGAAAATGAGGAAGGGAAGTTATCTTGTTAGTGCATTGTAATTCTAAATTCAGACCTTACGTTATTTGGTTTTTATTTCCCAATGAAGGTTTTTATAACAGGAAAGTAGAATTTGGCTTTTGTCCTCATTGTAACAAAGACATTGCCTGTTACGTGGAGTATAGAAAATCTGATGATATGAAATTTGTCACCTACTGCAAGAAAAGACAAGCCGACAAATTCAGAGAAATGTACAAATCAGAAATCGAATACAAGAGCACTGATTTAATTATTAACAAAGGTGCTCCTTACGGATGGGTATATGGCGAAAATAAACAAATTATTGATAAAAAGACCGGTGAAATCGCTTATAAGCAAATAGCTTGCGATTTCTACGGCAACAAGGAAGAAATTAAAAGATTTTCACAGGCAGAGTAGCACTAGCTCGTTTTTAATCACAAATAGGATGTTTCACCTTTCTCTCGACTGTAGTACTTACAATCTCTGCCATTTTTTTTATTTATGGTTAAAAAAGCTGATACTAATAAAAAGCATAAACCACTTGCCAGGGATTGGGATAAAATCCGTATGATGTGGTTAAGAAACGAGGATTTAGATTATATTCTAGATGCTCTGCCTGATGTTGATGTTACAAAGAATACAATTGTTAAAAAGATGTCAGCCGAAGGCGTCACCGCTAAAAGGAGAGCTATTCAAGAGCGGGCAATTGATGATGCTACTAAAATAGCTGAAAAAGATAAACTTTATGTTAATTCACTCTGCATAGATTTATACAACAAAGGGGCAGATATTATCCAATTCATTCTTGGACAGTATAGTCAAGAGCTTATGGCGGGTAATGTCGCTAAGGGGCAGGCGAGAGCTACCGCTTATAACGTTGATATGCTTATGTCTGGCCTTACAAAAATTCAAAAAGGTCTAAGAGTTGCCTATGGTTATGATGACAAAGGTAATTTGTGTGAAAAAGAACCGGAAGTAATGATTATTGAAGGTTTTGATAAGGACAAAATTTAGTGGAATATATAGTAGAAAAAACACAAAAAGTTAAAAAGCTTTCAGAAGAAGATAAACTCACTCTTTCTAAAAAGATTTCAGAGGAGTTTAAAACTTATGATAACGCTAGAGCATCTCAATTAGAGAAGGCACAAAGGCTTATTGACGAAGTTTACTTTAAGAAAGTAGTAAAACAAGAAGAAGGTTCTACTAAAGCTTGGAAAAGCAGACTAAAGATGGGTAAAGCCTTTATGTTCCATCAAATCTTGAAGGCATTCATCTGGAAAAATATCTATGCCAATATGAATTCTATGTTTGATGTTTCGGGTGAAAACCTAGAAAGTGATAACAATTCAAACAAACAGAAAACAATGCTTGTTGATATCTGCGAAAAGATGGAATACAGTAAAACTTGCGACAAAGTTATTGACAAGTCATTGATTTATGGCGAACTTATAAGCTTCTGTACATGGCGCAAACTTGCAGAAGAATATAGAAGACCTATTAGCTTTTTTGATGGCATTAAAGAGCCTTCTAAGTTGCTTAAAATAACTACCGCTGTAGCTAAAGGTGAGAAATTCTATATTGATGAAAGAATGACGTATGATAATCCTTTTATCTACTGTGTCGACCCTGCTAACTTTGTGTTTGATACTACTCAATTAGATATGAATTGGGAAACTTGTCCTAAGATTAACAGGACATGGAGAACTCCGGAAGACATTATTAATAACAAGTATTTTGAAGTCAGTAAAGAGGTTGCTAACGACCTCAGAGAGATGATTAAAACAGGTGCTGATGATGGCAAATTATCAACTCAAAATCCAACATCACTAAAACAAGAAACCAGAAATGGTACTACTGTTGAAATGCTAGAACATTGGGGTGATTTAATGCTTCCTGACGGTACTGTTTTGAAGAATTGGTATGCCGTAGTGGTTGCAGGTAAGTATTTAGTAAGATTTGAGAAAAATCCATTCATTATAAATCCATTTTCTTACGGCACATACTTCCAAGACCCTGATACAAAAAGAGGAATTTCTCCTCTATATTCAATTCTTGATATTGCAGAAACACAAGAAGATATTCTTAGAAGGACAATGAACCTTCAATCACTAACAGAAAACCCACCTGTTTTAGCACCTAAAGGTTTCTTTGGCGATGATACAGATGATATTGATTTATATCCCGGTAAGATTATTGAATACGACCCTCAATTGTATTCAGAATCAAAAGTAACACCTCTTGAATTTGCTGTTAATGTATTTAGTCAGGATATGGACTACATTGACGATTTAATGTCTGAAATTTCAGGTGTATTCCCTAATATGGCAGGTGCATCTGAAAATGATAGAACTACTGCAACAGAGATTTCTACAAAGGTAGAAGGTCAATTAACACGTCTTAAAATGCTTTTAGATGTAATTAATCAAAACCTTATCTTATCAGACGTTAAAAAGATTGCTAAATTAAAAGCTAATTTCACTTTTGGTGATGAAACAGTCTTTGTAAACAATGAAAACAAGCCTGAAAACGTAGTAATCAATGATGAAGTCAGACAGGCTGATTACAGATATACTTATGCTGATAGAAGCGCCACTAATGAAAGATTTAATTATGTTGATATGGTGGCACAAGCTGTTCAAATGTTTGTTAAAACGGGTCTACAAGTTAATATTGAGGAATTCTTTACTTGGTATATGGAACAGAAAGGTGTTGAAAACCCTGAAAGGTTCTTGAATATTCAGCAATTCCTTTCTCCTGAAGTTCAACAGGCACTTTTAAACAATCCAACCTTAGCACCTGTTATACAAGAAATGCAAAAGAGAGTTGAGATGGCTAAACAAGGTCAGCAATTGCCTGATAATGAGCCAACACCTCAAATACAAGAGCCTGAACAGCCTAAAACATTACCTGAAACACTAAATGCACTTCCGGGAAGGAACTTAATGAATGCTTAAAGAAGATATTTTAAGAGAAAAATATGATTTAGTTACCGGTGAAGATTGCACAAAGCTTAGAAAACTTGAACTTGATTTTATCGTTGAAAAAGCCCACTCTCAATTAAGTTCAGAGATGCTAAGAGGTATGTTATTGCTCATTAATGAGCGTGATAGATGGGAAAGAGAATATCTTGCACTATGCAAGTCAGCTAACAAGGAGTAATTATGGACACAGATTTTGAAAATACGACAGTTACAGATAAGGCAGATAACTCTGCTAGTGATGAATTAAATCTTGATGAACAGATTGAGAAAGCACTAGATGAGCCTGCAACAGAGCCTACAAATGCTCAAAAAGAAGAAAAAGTTACTACTACTGAACCTAAAAAAGAAGAACAGGATAACATCGTTGAATGCCCTGATAAGTTCAAAAATGAAGATGGTTCAATCAATGTTAAAAACCTTGCAAAGTCGTATAAGGAATTAGAACCTCTTTTAAGCCAAAAGAATTCTTGGGAAAAAGAACGAGCAGAGCTTTTGAAATTCAAGGAACGCTTGGATGCTTTAGATAAGCAAAAAGAAGAAAATGCTAAACAAGCAGGTTTTAATTCAGCTTTGGATATGCAACAAACTTATGAAGTTGCACAGTACGAAGCAAACGAATATTTAAAGTATTTGCAATACTTAGATGATGAGACTAGAGAAAATGTACAAAACTTATTGTACAGATACGCTAACAATCCATCAGAAAAATTAATGCGTGAAATTGAAGTAGAATTTGCACCGGATGTTAATAAACGTATTGCAGTACAAGCTGATAGAATGAGAAACAAGTTTGAGCAAGACAAACAAGCTATGGCTGAAACAACCAAACTATCTAACATAGAAGATGTTATTTCTAAGTCCGTAGATGCTCACAATGAGTTATTCAACTATGAGCCATTCAAAAATATGTTCGTTAATACATTACACAGATTTGGTGATAAGTTTACTTTTGAAGATGCTCAAGTATTAATGAACACTGTTGTAGAACTAAAAAGTGCCTTTGAGGAAGAATTTAAAAAGAATTCTGCTTCTGATGAAGCAAACAAACAGGCTACTGATAAATTAGCTTCTATTTCAGGTTTAAACTCTGCTCCTGTGTCTAGTCAGCAAATGGATAGAGTCGATTTAAACAAATTAACTAACGTCCAACTAGACAAACTGTTAGACAAGTACATATAGGAGAGTAGAAAATGGCAATAGAACAATTAATAATTGGTACTTTTAATAAGTCATTTAACAAGTATATCTATGATGATTTAATCATAGGGCAGTTGGCACATACTGAATTCAAAAACGGTGTTAAAAAAGGTGATGAAGTTGATATTGAAATGCCTGTATTACAGAGATTATTTGATTATACAGGCGGTGACCTTCCTGATGCAGAAGTCGTAACTTCTTCTAGCACCAAAGTTCGTATCGACAGAGGTAAAGCTTTCCACTTTGAAGTTAAAAAGCTTGATGAACAGCAAATTGAAAATGCACCTGATATGAAGCAAAAAGTGGATTTGGCTAAAAGATATTCAGAAGATGGTATTAAACAATTCGCTTCTGCAATTGACCAGGCTTATGCAGGTTTATACACAAGAGCAGGGCATTACTTAGATGATGATGGTGATGCAATTGCATTAGATGCTAACACTGCAAAGGATATCTTGGCTTATATGCAAGCTAAATTTCAGAGAGGTGATGGAAAAGGTCATACTTCTTGGGTTGACGGTCAAATGATTGTTATCGTTCCACCTGAATATCAATTCTATCTAGGTAAACTAGAAGACTTGAAATATGTTGAGTCTGGTCATAAGAAGATGGCTAAAGGCTTCATTGGACAGCTTTGCGGCTGGGATATTCATGTATCTAATAACATTGCTCAAAATGAAGATGGTGCTATGTACCCATTGTTCGGTATCAAAGGTAAAACTTTGGCAGGTGGTGTATCTTCTGATTTGAACATGCAACACTATATCCCTGAAAAGAACTTCAACACTAGATACAAAGGTTATGGTTTGTATGGTGTAGGAGCACCTAGAGCCGATTACTTCGGCACTGTTAAGATTAAAGCACCTTTGACTTTAAAAGCTTCTTAATGGGTTATATAAGCATTAGGGGATTGGCACATAATTAATCCCCATTTTTAGAAATTTATAGGAGAATAATAATGGCACAAGATGTTATAAAAGTTCAGCTTCCTGTTCAAGAAGCTACACAATCTGTTGAAGTTGTTGCTTTTGCAAAACAAACAGTTACTCCTGCTAATGGGATTAAGATTGAAAAAGCACTTGCCAATAAAAATAACTCTTTAGTTATCGTTATTGAATGTACGACAGCAGGCGCTGTAACAATTAAGGCAGGCGACAATTATCCTAACGCTATGCTAGGAGATTTGACTATCACACCTACAAAAGATAAAGTAAACGCAATCATTCTTGAAGATATTTCAAGATTTGAAAACAGAGATGGTTCTGTTGACCTTGCATTTGCTTCAACATTTGCGGGCACTATTTACGCTGTTGCTAAAAGGGCTGGCCTTAGACCGGTTGAATAATAAGAGGGGGATTATTCCCCCTCTCACTATTATTTATTCATATCTTCCAGGTACACCGTCAATGCCACCCATATCTTGCATATCATAATCTCTTATAGGTTTTTCTATATGATTTATACAATTTACAATCTTGCAAATATGATTAGAAAATAGCATGGCGTATTTTGCACTAAAAACCGATAAACTTATAAATACTGCTAAATAAACGCAAGCATGCAACACTAAACTATATTTATCATCTCTGATTGTAATTTTTATCTCATAGATACTTGCTATTTTAGCAAATACTAATATTTCAAATAAACAAAATAAAAGTAAACAAAAAGCGTATATTAGATTATGACCGAAGGACATGTCATAATCTATAAAAAATATAATCAATAATGGCATTATAATGGCATAGTAAATCATAGGGAATTTTTCCTTAAATTCATATACTAAATCGCCGAGATATATCAATAATTTCATATTAGACTCCGCAAACAACATCCTTATTGTTCTTGAGTATTCAAACAACTTCCTGAATTTAATACCGTTTAATTAATCTGTACGTAGCGTTGCCAGTGATTTTAATAAAGAATAGTTTTTTTCTCATTTAAAAATCCTTTACTGTCATAATTAATCCATATCAAAAGCACGGTATTCACCTGTGCTATAATCATATACTTCCACCTCATCATCGGAAATACTCTGAACTTCTACCGTTCTATAGCCAGCGTGTCCATAATCGTATATTTCAATATCCCTTCCCGGCCTTACCAATTGACCACTTTCAATTTCTATATAATTACCAGTTTCGTAATCAAAACCATCCCAAGCAAATGCAAAATTGCATGTCAATGTAATAGATATAATAATTATAATCTTTTTCATTTCACCTTCCTTTTAATTCAACCATGTTACATGCTCTTTAATTTTTTAACAATTAACCACCTAGCCCATGTATTTTACATTACAATAGTACTTTTTGCAATATATAACATGCAAATGTGTTCGATACTAATTTCATAAGACATAATATTGATAAGGTAAGATTATGGAATTAAGAAAAAGATTTGGGAAACGAATTAGAGAGTTGCGTATAAATGCCGGTTTAAAACAAGCTGAGCTGGCGGAAATAGTAGGAATTGCGACAAAAACTCAAAGCAGTATTGAATGTGGTATCAACTTCCCTAAACCCAGGCTAATTGAGAATTATGCCAAAGCATTTAATCTAGATGTTGCCGATATCTTCTACTTATATGATACACCTGCTCCAAAAGATGATTATAAAGAAGCTCTTTGTGAACTACTAAATGAAGCCAACAACAAGCAAATAGAACTTATTTATAAACACGCAAAACTTGTTATGGAAGGTTAGTTAACACAAAAAATAAAGATAACAAACCAGCTGTTTTTAAGATGGCTTTTAATAAGCCTGTTTTAATTTCTTTATTTCCATGCACAGGCACTACTATTCTAGCGTCTTCCCCATCTTTAATAAATATATGGTGAGAACCAGATATTCTTACTATACTCCAACCGTTTTCTTCCAATATTTTACAAAGTTTTTTACCGGAAATATTTTTCATAATATAACTGAAATTACTTCCCCATCACTAGGTGTTTCAACAGAAAAC
>ENA-UOOC01002346-UOOC01002346.1-human-gut-metagenome-genome-assembly--contig:-C48old-NODE-2346-length-14281-cov-5.156123_pt1 | contig 14281 bp, 9 predicted proteins | sample MGYA00242469_ERZ724016 | MGnify/ENA metagenome assembly ERZ724016 | reverse complement strand
GTACCGCCAAGAAGGTCATTGTCTCCAAGGACGAGACCACCATCGTGTCCGGTGGCGGCTCCAAGGAGGATGTGGCTGCCCGCGTCGCTCAGATTCGTGGCGAGATCGCCAATACCGATTCTGACTACGATCGTGAGAAGCTGCAGGAGCGTCTGGCCAAGTTGGCTGGCGGCGTCGCTGTCATCAAGGTCGGTGCTGCTACCGAAGTCGAGGCCAAGGAACGCAAGCATCGCATCGAGGATGCCGTGCGCAACGCCAAGGCCGCCATTGAGGAAGGTCTGCTGCCTGGTGGCGGTGTCGCTCTGGTTCAGGCTGCGGCCAAGGCTCAGAACGATGTCAAGCTTGAAGGCGACGAGGCTACCGGCGCGGCCATCGTGTTCCGCGCCATCGAAGCCCCGATCAAGCAGATCGCTGAGAACGCTGGCCTGTCCGGCGATGTGGTGATCGACAAGGTTCGCTCCCTGCCTGACGGCCAGGGCCTGAACGCAGCCACCAACGAGTACGAGGACCTGCTGGCCGCAGGCGTCACCGACCCGGTCAAGGTGACTCGTTCCGCTCTGCAGAACGCAGCTTCCATCGCTGGACTGTTCCTGACCACCGAAGCCGTGGTGGCCAACAAGCCGGAACCGCCGGCAGCCTCTCCGTCAGCTGGCGCCGACATGGGCTACTGATCGAAATACCGGAATCTTCCATAAGCTCAAATCGCTGATATGAGGCCCGCTTCCCGATGGGGAGCGGGCCTTTGCTTATCTGGAAGGCGCCTTACGCGCGCTTTCTACTGCGCGAACAAACGCGACGCCTGCATTTCGGTCTCCGAATACAACGTGGAGGCCTGCATCAATGCGCGCTGGATTGATTCAAGCGACTGCTCCATCTGCTGCTGCGCGGCACGCCACTGTTCGGCGACCGCTGTGAACTGCGTCGCAGCCCCGCCGCGCCAAACGCTCTGCAGATTGTTGAGATTGCCGTACATGCCCTGCACGGCCTGTCGGATGGATTGGATGGAGGCGTTGACGGCGGCGCTCGAGGACTGAATCTGCTCGCTGTCGACTTGATACTGTGGCATGTGCCGGTCCTTTCAATGATGATTGGTGTGTTTCTCCATGCGATCGCGGTTGGCGCAACCGGACGGTACAGTGGATGCTATGTCATCAGTGAGCGTGTGCAACGAAAAAAACGGAGCTGTGGTCGGAGAACATATGCATTTGGGTTCCGTCGGCGTGTCGCGAAACGGCGGCAGAACGGCAAAAGGTTGGAATATCGCGATTTGCATGTTGCTGGCGAGCGTGCTGGGTTTGTGTTTGATGCTGTGGATAACTCCGCCGGTCCATGCGGATGACAGTGCCGGATTGGGCATTACAGCCACGGACGACATCACCGACACGCAGAATCTGCTCGGTTCGAATGTCTCGGAGATCACGGACGCCATCAACCAGACGAAAAAGGAGACCGGCGTCACCGTCCGTTTGGTGTATCTGGACAGTTTCAACGCCAAGGGCAAGCCGGATAAATGGGTGAGCGCGCTGCTGGAATCGTTGAACCCGAAACCGAATACCGTGATGTTGGCGGTTGCCTCGAATGACGGCAATCTGGTGGTGGCCGTGTCTTCGAACTCGGAGGAATGGCTGAAGAAGAAGTCGACCGTCGACGCGCTGTCCGATGCCGCGCAAAAACCGTTGATGGAAAGCGATCCGGACTGGGCGAAGTCCGCGACCGACATGATGAATCAGATTTCGGTGCAGAAAAAGACCTCGACTTCGTCGCGGACCATATGGATTGGCGTGGGAGGATTCGCCGGCGCGCTGCTGCTTCTGGTGGTGCTTCTGGTGGTGTTCCATATCCTGCGCAAGAAGGGCGTGATCGGGCATCGGCGTAAGGGCCGCCATAGCGGCCGTCATGGTGCGGTCGCCGAACGTATTCAACCGGTCAAAGAGTGGGGCGCCGAATCGGAAAACGAGGATTATGTCAATCCGGATACCGCTTCAACGCAAGATTCAGAATCCGTTCAGGAAACATCCAGTGAAGCGAGCGATGCTTAAGCCATGAGCAAGCCTATTGAAGCATCCATTGTCGTTGTCGATGACGAGCCGTCCATCCGAGAGCTGCTGGTGGCATCCCTGCATTTCGCCGGTTTCGAAGTGAACACGGCCGCTTCGGGATCCGAAGCCATCGAGGTCATCGAAAGGCTGCAGCCGGATCTGATCGTGCTTGATGTGATGCTTCCGGACATCGATGGGTTCACGGTGACCCGACGCATCAGGCAGGAAGGCATCACCACGCCGGTGCTGTACCTGACCGCTCGCGATGACACCCAAGACAAGGTCATGGGGCTTACCGTGGGAGGCGACGACTATGTGACCAAGCCGTTCAGCCTCGAAGAGGTCGTGGCCCGAATCCGCGCCATCCTGCGTCGCACCCAGCAGCAGGTGGAGGACGATCCGATCATCCGTGTGGGCGATCTCGAAATCAACGAGGACTCGCACGACGTGTCCCGAGCCGGACGGCCAATCGACCTGAGCCCCACCGAATACAAGCTTCTTCGCTACCTCATGGACAATGAAGGCCGCGTGCTGTCCAAGGCGCAGATTCTCGATCACGTGTGGCAATACGATTGGGGCGGGGACGCGGCCATCGTCGAATCGTACATCTCCTATCTTCGCAAGAAGGTCGATGGCATCGTCATCGAGGATGAGAACGGCGACAAGCACAAGGTAACGCCGCTGATCGAAACCAAGCGCGGCATTGGCTATATGATTCGCGCTCCCAAGAACTAGATTCAGCCATGAGCAAGAATCCCAATTCGCCGTCCACGGGCCACGCCTCCAATCCTTCGGCCATTCCGGCCCCCATACAGCCTCCCCGGTCGCTGCCGAAGCAGAACAAGGTATGGAGCCGTTTCACCCGCAGGATTCAAGCGATTCCGCTGAGCACGAAACTGGTCACCTGCATCATCGTGCTGCTGACCATCGGCACCATCGGCATCTCCTTTTCCATACGTACGTTGGTGGGCAATTATCTGCTGCAGAAGACCGATACGCAGCTGATCAACCAAGCCCAGCTGATTTTCAACAGCATGGACTCGCTCAGCAGCGACACCGGCGATGACGGGCGCAGCCTCATGAACACGTATTACGTGGAGGTGCGCGACAGCGAATACAGAAGCACGGGTGCCGGATCGGTGCCCATGCTCCGTGACGGAGTGGTTTCGGAACCAAGCCTGCCGGCCGACGGCAGCATCGACGGCGTCACTCTTGGACAGCCATTCACGACACGTGCGGTGGTGCACATCACCACAAGCCGCACCCCGGATCATTCCATCATGCAGGCCGCGCAGTCGCCATGGCGTGTTGTCGCGTTGCCTTGGAACGAGAAGACACGGACCGGGCAAGTCAAGGACAGTGGCGTCGTGTTCATCGGCCTGTCGCTGAGCGATCAGATCGACACGGCCAACACATTGACGCGATTCTGCGCGATGGTGGGCATCGCGGTGGTGTTGATCGGCGCGATACTCGGCACCATTCTGGTGCAAAGCACGCTCGCGCCCTTGAAGCGGATTGAAAAAACCGCCGCGAAAATCGCCGCGGGAGATCTCAGCCAACGTGTGCCAGACCTGCCGGAAAGCACGGAGGTCGGCTCTCTGTCCATGTCGCTGAACACCATGCTGACACGCATCGAGGAGAGCTTCCACGCGCAGGAAGAGACCACCGAAAAAATGAAGCGGTTCGTCTCGGACGCCAGTCACGAATTGCGTACGCCGCTCGCCGCCATTCACGGGTACGCCGAGCTGTACAAAATGCAGCGCGACATGCCTGGGGCTTTGGAGAGGGCTGACGAATCCATCGAACATATCGAGGCATCCAGCGCGCGTATGACGGTTCTGGTGGAGGACCTGCTGTCTTTGGCTCGTTTGGACGAAGGACGTGGCATCGACATCACGCAGCAGGTGAAGCTGACCTCCGTGGTGTGCGACGCAGCCGATGACCTGCATGCGCTCGACCCCGACCGCGGCATTTCCTGCGGACAGGTCGTGCTCCAACCAGGTACCGATATGGACCATCCCGCCCAATTCGCCTTCCAAAATGGCCAGATGCCCCAGATTGAGTTGAAGGGTGATGCTTCGAGACTGCGTCAAGTGGTCACCAACATCGTGGGCAATATCCACCGGTATACGCCGGCGGACTCGCCTGTGGAGATCTCTATGGGTGTGCTCCCCGCGTCGATCAGTCCCGAATCCCTATCCCGTATGCCGTCCAATGAGCAGTCGCTTCGCCATCTGGTCGAAGCCATCGAAGTGGGGCAGTCCATGCAAGTGGGTATGAACTACGCGATTGTGCGATTCAGCGACCACGGTCCCGGCGTGCCGCCGGAGGCACGGTCGAAGATCTTCGAACGTTTCTACACCGCCGACCCGTCGCGTGCGCGTCAGAAGGGCGGTACGGGACTCGGCATGGCAATCGCGCAATCCGTGGTCAAGGCGCATCATGGATTCATCTGCGCATCCGGCAGCGAAGGAACGGGACTGACCCTGACGGTGGTGCTGCCGATCGCCCCGGTCGAACCCAAGCCGCAGCCGATTACGGCGAGCGAGAATCGAAAAAACGAAAAAAAGAATCGCAAATCAAAGAAATAACGCTCTTTTCCGTCGGGAAAGCAGACGCTATCGGCGCGGAAGGATGGGTGCGGCCCACCTCTTGCGCTAAACTGTATCTTTGGTTTGAAAATGGGCGAATGGTTTTACCTATTCGCGTGAAGGTATCTGATCAGCAAAATGTGAGGTGACAATGCCGAGCGGACGTGTTCGTTGGTTTGATGCGAACAAAGGCTATGGTTTCATTCAGACGGGTGAGAGCACGGATGATGTGTTCCTGCCCGCTGCCGCCCTTCCCGAGGGCGTGAAGACGCTGCGTAAGGGCGCCAAGGTCGAGTATTCCGTCATTGATGGTCGTCGTGGGCCGCAGGCGATGGGAGTGACGCTGGTTGCCTCGGCCCCGTCGCTGGTTAAAGCCACCCGTCCGAAGCCGGACGATATGGCCGCCATCGTGGAGGATCTGATCAAGCTGCTTGACTCCGCGGGCAATCAGCTTCGTCGACATCGCTATCCTTCACCGGCTGAAAGCAAGAAGCTCGCCACGCTTCTGCGCGCGGTCGCCGACAATTTCGACGTACAGGAATAGAGTTTCATGTCCGATACCACAATGGATCCCAAGGCAATCGCCCAAGCGGTCGCTGTCACAGTGTCCGACGAGGACGGTCAGGTCGGCGACTTCGTGGAAGCCATCGACCTGGGAGACAACGTCACCGATTTCCGCTTCGAATCCCGAGTACGCGGCTACGAAGGCTGGCAATGGTCGGTCACGTTATACCATGATGTCGAACTGGACCATTGGACGGTCAACGAATCATCCCTGGTCCCGACCGACAAGGCCCTGCGTCCGCCAAAATGGATTCCTTGGAAGGACCGTCTCGAGCCGGGCGATTTGGCGGTGACCGATTCAATCGGCACCGATCCCGATGACCCCCGCATGGAAGAGGGCTTCCGCAAGACGCAGGATGCCGAGACATCGGACGATACGGACGACAAACCGTCAGTCGCGGATGAAACCGTACAGGAACCGGCGATGGATGGAAACGTTTCGGATGAGTCTGAGAAGACGGACGTTTCGGAGGATTCCGAACAGCCTGTGACGTCCGAAGAGGATGTCGAAGAGGCGGTCGAGGAATTCGACCTGTCCCGCAGGCACGTGTTGACTCCGCTTGGCCGGTCGCAGACCGCAAAACGTTGGTACGAAGGCCCACATGGGCCAAAATCGCTATCCACCAAGACGGCCGACGGCAATCCTTGCTCCACATGCGGATTCTTCATTCCGCTGAAGGGTGAGTTGAACCTGCTGTTCGGCGTGTGCGCCAACAAGTGGAGCCCGGATGACGGCAGGGTCGTGTCCATCGATCATGGCTGCGGAGAGCATTCCGAAATCGATCCACCGGAGCCGTCGCATCTGTGGGTGCAGTCGAAGCCGGCGTTCGACGACATGCATATCGATATCATCGCCCAGGCGCCGCGTGACGAGCGGGGCTCCGTGGAGCTGATCGAACAGCTTTCGTCCGATGACGACCATAATCCGAATGAGGATGAGGAAGGTTCGGACGCGGACATCGAAGCCAACACCATCGACGACGACGCCAGCCAAGAGGATGTGCTTGAGCATGTGGCCTCCGACGATGCGCCTGAAGTAGAGACCACCGTCACCGTGGTCGACGAGAATAAGCCGGAAACGTCGGACGATACCGAATCGGCTGATACGGCTGAGCCGACTGAATCGGACGAGCCAGTCGAACAGGCTGAACAGGTTGATTCCGCCGATTCCGTCAATTCCGCCGGGTCGGTTGAGCCGGTTGAACAGATGGATGAGACGGTAGTTGAGCCGACTGCTGAAACCACCGAGCAAACGGAAAACAAATCGATGGAAGACGAATCGGCGGAAACCGAGTCAACAGAAGCCGAGTCGGCGGAAACCGAACCGGCGGCGGCTGAAACAACGGAAAGCGAAATGACGGAAGCTGATTCGTCGGCTCAAGCCGAATCCGACGAATAATCGTCATCGTATATGAGAGGGCCACGTACCTGAATGTGTACGTGGCCCTCTCATATCTTGTTTTCTTTTTTATGCGGTCAGTGCACGACGGTGACGGTGCAGTCTGCGAAGTTGATGATTTGCTTGGAAACCGATCCAAGGAAATGCGCGTCCAGACCGGACAAGCCGCGCGAACCGACCACTAGATGACGTGCGTAGCGGGAAGCCGCGATAAGCCCCTTCGAGGCGGGAATATGGAAAGCGTGCGATTCGATTTGGAAATCGTCGGGAATGTTCGCTGATGAAACCTGAACCGAATCGAGCAATTCATCAAGCATGCGTTCCGCCTGCGCCTGGCCGACGGAGATGGGAGCGACGGCGTTCTCATACCCTTTGACCACGCCCAAATCTTTCAGCTGCCAGCAGAACATGACCTGCAGGGGAGCGTGATGCAAGGCCGCGAAATCGATGGCGAAACGCAAAGCGTGTTTGGAGGTCTCCGAACCATCAACGCCTACAACCACCGGACGCTGGTTCCGAGGCAGGGGAGAACCTGGCATCGTGTAGGAGACCGTTTCCTCGGTCGGCGTAAGCGCATTGGCGATGGCGTCCTGCACGGATGCCTCTTCATCATCGAGGATACGCACCACGGTGACGGGCACCTTCGCCTCCTCTGCAAGAGAAGCGGAAAGCGATCCCAGAAACCATCGTGCCACGCGTCCAAGCGAACGACGTCCGACGACGATCTGTTGGGCGTCCTTGCCGATTTCCAGAAGCGCTGCCGTTCCGGTGGCTTTGACGGAGGTGAGTTTGACGCGGTTCTCGTCAATCGTCATGCCTTGCGAGGCCTGGGCCACCCATTCGCGCAGCCGACGGGCGATATCATGACGCATCTGCGCCCATTGCTCCTCATCTTCCGGCTGGGATCCCATATCCCATGAATGGGTCCATGCGTAGACCGCATTCACCTGCTGTCCGGTCAGCGATGCTTCGCCAAGAGCCCAACGCAGGGCTGCGAAGGATTCATCGGACCCGTCGACGCCGACGACGATGTCGCCTCGGTGGGAATCCATCACATCATTCGATTGCAGGATGGTGTCGCTCATTTGGTGACCTCCTTGGTCGTTGCCATAAGTCAAGCATATCCGTTCCTTTGCGTCCATAGCGCAATTTACGCGCCGGCGGAATAAACGTCACCGCGAATCGGTAGAGTGTTGAAGGACTAACAAGAGTGGAAGGACAAGCATGTTCGAACGGTTTACCGACCGTGCGCGACGCGTGATTGTGTTGGCGCAGGAAGAAGCTCGGACCCTCCAGCACAACTACATCGGCACCGAGCATCTGCTGCTGGGCCTGATTCGTGAGGGTGAAGGCGTTGCCGCCAAGGCATTGGCCTCGAAGGGCGTGACCTTGGACGACACCCGCAAGCAGGTCGAAGAGATGATCGGCAAGGGAAATGCGTCGCCGAACGGCCACATTCCCTTCACCCCGCATGCCAGGCAGGTGTTGGAGCTGTCGCTACGTGAGGCGTTGCAGCTGGGGCACAGCTATATCGGCACCGAGCATATCCTGCTCGGTCTGATTCATGAGGGCGAAGGCGTCGGCACACAGGTGCTGATCAAGATGGATGTCAACCTTGGTGAACTGCGTAGCGCCACCATCGATTTGATCCGAGGCAATTCCAGCGACGGCAAGAACGATGGCAAGGGCGAACTCGCCAATGCCGGTGGCGTGCAGGACCGTCGCAATCAGACCGGTTCCGCGATTCTCGACCAGTTCGGCCGCAACCTTACGGCTGAGGCTGCCGCTGGGAAGCTCGATCCGGTGATCGGACGATCCAACGAGATCGAGCGTGTGATGGTGGTGTTGAGTCGCCGCACCAAGAACAACCCGGTGCTGATCGGCGAGCCTGGCGTAGGCAAGACCGCGGTGGTCGAAGGACTCGCGCAGAAGATCAACGCCGGTGATGTGCCGGAAACGCTGAAAGGCAAGCAGGTCTACTCCTTGGACCTCGGTTCCATGGTTGCTGGTTCCCGCTACCGTGGCGATTTCGAGGAACGCTTGAAGAAGGTTTTGAAGGAGATCAAGACCCGCGGCGACATCGTGCTGTTCATCGATGAGATTCACACCATCGTGGGCGCAGGCTCCGCGGATGGCGCCTTGGGCGCTTCCGATATGTTGAAGCCGATGCTGGCCCGTGGCGAACTGCAGACCATCGGCGCGACCACCACCGACGAGTACCGCAAGTACATCGAGAAGGATGCCGCGCTGGAACGTCGTTTCCAGCCGATCCAGGTGCACGAGCCGACCATCGCCGAGACCATTGAGATTCTGAAGGGCTTGCGTGAGCGTTACGAGAACCACCATCATGTGACGATCACCGATGGCGCGCTGCAGGCCGCGGCGGAACTTTCCAGCCGCTACATTCAGGACCGCCACCTGCCCGACAAGGCCATCGATCTGATCGATGAGGCCGGCGCCCGACTGCGTATCCGCAGGCTCACCGCTCCGCCGGAGCTCAAGGAATTGGACGCCAAGGCTGCCAAGCTGGCCGAGGAGAAGGACCAGGCCATCAAGGACCAGGACTTTGAGAAGGCCGCCGAGCTGCGTGACAAGCAGGAGAAGATCGAGTCCGAGCGCAAGGAGAAGGAATCCGCTTGGCGTGAGGGCGAGTCCGATGTGAAGATGGTGGTGGATGAGGACGTCATCGCTGAGGTGATTTCCCAGACCACCGGCATTCCGGTGTTCAAGCTCACCCAGGCCGAGTCCAAGAAGCTCATGGGCATGGAGAGCGAACTGCACAAGCGCATCATCGGTCAGGATGAGGCTGTGTCAGCATTGAGCCGTTCCATCCGTCGCGCACGCGTCGGATTGAAGGATCCGAAGCGTCCGGCTGGCTCGTTCATCTTCGCTGGCCCGACCGGCGTTGGTAAGACCGAGCTGGCCAAGGCCCTCGCCGAATTCCTGTTCGACGATGAGGATGCGCTGATCCGCGTGGACATGTCGGAATTCTCCGAAAAGTACGCCGCGTCGCGCCTGTTCGGTGCGCCTCCGGGATACGTCGGCTACGAAGAAGGCGGCGAACTTACCGAAAAGGTGCGCCGCAAGCCGTTCTCCGTGGTGCTGTTCGACGAGATCGAAAAAGCCCACCCGGACATCTTCAACACGCTGTTGCAGGTGCTGGACGATGGCCATCTGACCGACGGCCAGGGACGCAAGGTGGACTTCAAGAACACCATCATCATCCTGACCACCAACCTCGGCACTCGTGACATCGCCAAGGCCGCCAACACCGGTTTCAACCTGGGCACGAACACCGAATCGAGCTACCAGCGCATGAAGGAACAGGTCTCCGCCGAACTCAAGCAGCAGTTCCGTCCGGAGTTCCTGAACCGTCTGGATGACATCATCGTGTTCAAGCAGCTCACCGAACCGCAGGTGCGCCAGATCGTCGACTTGGATGTCAAGCAGCTCAACGACCGTCTGTTCGACCGTCACATGTCGCTCGAACTGACCGACGCGGCCAAGGATCTGCTCGCACAGAAGGGCTTCGACCCGCTGCTGGGCGCCCGTCCGCTGCGTCGCGTGATCCAGCGCGACATCGAGGACGCCATTTCGGAGAAGATCCTGATGGGCGACCTCGAAGATGGCCAGCGCGTGAAGGTGGACGCCGAAGGCGAAGGCATTCTGGGTGAGTTCACGTTCACCGGCGAGGCCTTCGAAGAGCCGAACCAGAAGGATAATCCGGCGGAGGCGACCGAAACGGCCGCTGAAACCGATGCCGCCACTGAACCGACGGCATCGACGGAACCGGCTGATTCCGCGCAGTCGCAGAACTGATTTCCAACGTTGCCGGGGTAAGAACCCCGGCAACGCGTATGCAAAAAGACCGGTGGGTTTCATGATGGAATGTCATGAAACCCACCGGTCTATTTTACATATGCCTATTCGTCCAGCTATTCGTTCAGCTGGACGGTTGTGGTTCCGCCCGCTTCCAAGCGGAACCACAACCGTATCGCTCTATGGGAGCGTCATTACTTGATGGCGTTCAGCCACTGTTCCTTGGTGGCCTTCTCCGCCTCAAGCTTGGCCTTCTTCTTCGGATCGGACTCAGCGGCGATCTGGGCGTCAAGTTCGGCGAGCTGGGCGTTGAGCTGCTCCTCGAAGGAGGACTTACGGGCGTCGGCTTCCGGATCGGACTGCTTCCAGGCGGCATCCTCAACAGCCTTGATCTGCTTGTCGACAGCATCAAGACGGCTTTCGATGCGGTGCATGTCATCGCGCGGAACGTAGCCGATCTGATCCCATTCCTCCTGAATGGCGGCCAATGCCTGGCGAGCCTGCTTGGCGGCCTTCTCATCCTTGACCGGCACCAAAGCCTCAGCCTTGGTCAGCAGTTCTTCCTTCTTGGCGAGATTTTCCTTTTCGGACGAGCTAATCTGCTCGCGATCGGCCTGACGGGCGTTGAAGAACGTGTCCGCCGCAGCACGGAAACGTGCCCACAGCGCGTCATCATCACGACGGCCCGCACGACCGGCCTTCTTCCAACGATCCATCAGCTCGTTGAACTTGCGGGAGGTTTCCACCCAAGCGGTTGAATCCTTGATCTCCTCGGCTTCGGCGATGATGGCCTCCTTCGCGGCCTTGGCGTTGCTGCGCTCCTCATCGCGGCCCTGGGCCCACTTGCGGCGGGCGCTGTTGAACGTAGTGCGGGCGGAGGAGAAACGGGACCACAGGGCGTCGGCGTCGGCCTTGTCGAGACGGACGCTATTGTGCTGGTGATCCTGCCACTGCTGGAACAGCGAACGGAACTTGTCCGCGGTGGAACGCCAGTTGGTGTTGTCGCCCAGGGAATTGGCCAGAGCCTCGGCCTTCTCCACAATCGCGGTACGTTCGGCCAGCGCCTTGGCGACGGCGGCCTTGTGAGCCTCGCTCAGCTCGGCCTTCTTGGCCGCTCCGGCCTCCTTCAGTGCTTCGAACTGGGACTTGAGCGCCTCAATATCTCCGACGACGGCCGGCTGCTCGATTTCGGCGGAAAGCGTCTTGATGGACTCGTCGATCTCACGGTTCTTCACATTGCTGGACTTGAGCCTGTTGGCGAACAGGTCGAGCTTTGCCTTCAGATCGAGATAGCGACGGGCATACAGTGCCAGGGCCTCTTCCTTGGAAGCGTCCGGAAACTGTCCGACCTCGCGTTCTCCCTCGCCTTCCTTCACGAACACGGTGCCGTCATCGGCGACACGGCCGAACGCTTCGGTGGCCTTGATATCGGCTTCGGAGAATCCGGTGGAGGTTGCAGGACGCTGCGGAGCCTTCTTGGCGAAGGCCGCGGGGCTCGGCGCATGCGGCTTCATGGCCGCTGGGCTCGGGACGGCCGGTTTGCTGGCCTGGGTTGCGGGCGTCGCTGCCTGCTCGTTGGTTTCAGTGGTGTTCTCGGACGCGGTGACATTCTCGTCGGCCATGGCCAGCTCCTTACGTAAGCTTCATGTAGTGCAGAGGTGACGGTCCGTGACGTGCGCTTCCACACCTTGAAAAACGCGCGGCATTTTCCGTAACCTCATTTATTATAGAGAACCGTGGCTAAAGGTGCATCTATTTCAGGATTTCCAGAGTGGCTCCCCTCTGAACGTGTTGTGGAGCAGCGTGTCATCGACACGCTCCGTAATGTATTCGAGCTCAATGGCTTCATAGGCATTGAAACCCGTGCTGTTGAGCAGGGTTCCAGCCTGCTCAAGAAAGGCGAGACCAGCAAGGAGATTTACCTGCTGAGCCGTCTTCAGGAAGTCGGACACGAGTCCGACACTCCGATTGAGGATCGTCTTGGTCTGCACTTCGATCTGACCGTTCCGCTGAGCCGTTATGTCGTCGAACATTCCGGCGATCTGGCGTTCCCGTTCAAACGTTGGCAGATTCAGAAGGTCTGGCGTGGCGAACGCCCGCAGGAAGGACGTTTCCGCGAGTTCGTGCAGGCCGACATCGACGTGATCGGCAATGGCGATCTGCCCGACCATTACGAGGTCGAATTGCCGTTGGTCATGGTGTCCGCATTGGAACGTCTGCGCGAGTTCGGTCTGCCGAAGGCCACCGTGCATGCGAACAACCGCAAACTCTCCGAAGGCTTCTACCGTGGTTTGGGCCTTACGGATATCGAAGGCGTGCTGCGTGAGATCGACAAGCTCGACAAGATCGGCGCCGATGAGGTGGCCAAGCTGCTCGTCGAAGGCTGCGGCGCCGACGAAGCCCAGGCCCGTGCCTGCCTCGAACTGGCCGAGCTGACCGCCGCCGACGGCAAGGAACTGTCCGACAAGTTCGACGCATTGTGCGCCAAGCATGACATCGCGTCTGATTCCGACGCCTACGTGTTGGCACGCCAGGGACTCGACACGCTGGCGATGATCGTCGACGAGGCCGCGCGCATCCGTCCGGGCTCCGTGATCGCCGATCTGAAAATCGCCCGTGGTCTTGATTACTACACCGGTTCCGTGTATGAGACGTTCCTCGACGGCGCCGCCGCTTTGGGCTCCATCTGCTCCGGCGGCCGTTACGACAACCTCGCATCGCAGGGCAACAAGAAGTACCCGGGCGTGGGCCTGTCCATCGGCCTGTCCCGCCTGGTCTCCTACATGCTGCACACCGCGGGCGCGCACGCCAACCGTGTGTCTCCGGCATCCGTGCTCGTGGCGGTATGGAACGAAGCCGACCGCTCCGCGTCCAACCTGATCGCCAACCAGCTGCGCTCCCGCGGCATCGCGGCGGACGTGGCGCCGACCGCGGCCAAGCTCGGCAAGCAGATCAAATATGCAGACAAGCTCGGCATCCCGTACGTCTGGTTCCCGGCCGACGCTTCCGAAGAGGGCGCCCAGGACGAAGTCAAGAACATCATCACAGGAGACCAGCGGCCGGCTGACGCACAGTCGTGGGAGCCGGATACTGTGTATGCCCAGCAAACCGTTACCGTTGAAGCCTGAAATCGCAAGACTTCGCAACATACAAGAGGATAAGGAATAGGGGAAGCATGAGCCAGACGGCTTACAGAACACACCATGCAACCGAAGTGACCGAACAGCTCGTCGGTCAGAAGGTGACGCTCGCCGGTTGGGTCGATCGTCGCCGCGACCACGGTGGCGTGGCCTTCATCGATCTTCGCGACAACACCGGTCTGGTGCAGGTCGTCATCTATGACGAGGAGATGGCCCGTCCGCTGCGCTCCGAATTCGTGATCCAGGTCGTCGGCGAGGTTCGTCTGCGTCCGGACGGCAACGAGAACGAGCATCTGGCCACCGGCAAGATCGAAGTCGTGGCCGAAAGCATCGAAGTGCTGGCCAAGTCCGATGCTCTGCCGTTCCAGGTCTCCACCGCTCTTGAGAACGAGTCCGAGAACAAGCTGCCGGGCGAGGACGTGCGTTTGAAGTACCGTTACCTCGACCTGCGTCGTCCGTCCATGCAGCGCAATCTGAAGCTGCGCGCCCAGATGTCGAAGGCCGCCCGCCATGCGCTGGAGGAAATGGGCTTCGAGGAGATCGAAACCCCGACCATGATCAAGTCCACGCCGGAAGGCGCCCGTGACTTCGTCGTGCCGGCCCGTCTAGTGCCGGGTTCCTGGTACGCTCTGCCGCAGTCCCCGCAGCTCCTCAAGCAGCTGCTCATGGTCTCCGGCGTCGAGCGTTACTACCAGCTGGCCCGCTGCTATCGTGACGAGGACTTCCGCG
>ENA-UOOC01002337-UOOC01002337.1-human-gut-metagenome-genome-assembly--contig:-C48old-NODE-2337-length-14320-cov-4.280617_pt1 | contig 14320 bp, 7 predicted proteins | sample MGYA00242469_ERZ724016 | MGnify/ENA metagenome assembly ERZ724016 | reverse complement strand
GTTGACTGCTTTTATAAGATTTTGAGCATCATTTTCGTTGCCGATGGCATTTACACAGACTATACCGGTAAACAAATTTTCTCTCTGAATGGCTCCTATACCTTCTTTAATATTATTTCCCAAAGTGATTAAAGCCCGCATACGTTGGGAACCTCTGATACCGGAGAGTTGCTTTTCTATATCAGAAATTGTTTCTGACAGGTCTGTGTTAGCTTTTACGAAACAAAGAACAGCAGGCCATGTTTTATTCTCATCTACCATTTGATGAAACTGACTGACGAGAACCTTTTGCTGTTGTTCGTTGATTTCTCCCTGTACATAGATAATAGGATATTTTCTTGTGCTTCCTTGAGCCTGTTCCGGATAATAGACCGTTGCATTGGCTGTTTGGATAAACGGAGTCTCATTCGGAAGACTACTCTCACTATTTCCTGACTGCTTCCCATTGAAATATTCGTTTATGAATCTGAATGCTTTGGGCAGTGCAGTATTCCAGCAGGCGAAATCATGTCCTCCTGAACGTACTTCCCATTCATGAGGTATTTGTCTTTCTAGTAATAATCGGTGCAGTTCTTCATTACTTTCGCAAAGAGTACCTTCTTTATCTCCAATATCCAGCATGATGCCAAATCCTTTTAAATCGGAATTGCGGAGGGTGGAAAGAATGTAGTAGGGTGAATGTTGTTTATAGTAACTGGTTAGGCGCTGCTTACCATTCTTTCCCACTCCTCCGAAAATCCGTCCCCATTGATTGTCCCATCCTTTTTGTGGCCCTTCTTCCATGTATTGTTTTTCTGTACGGATGGATGGCGATAACGCAACAACAGAGCCGAATAAGTGGCGGTTGCGCAGACTAACGGATAATGCTCCGAATCCTCCCATAGAGAAACCAATGATCGAGCGTCCATTAATATCCTTGCGAGTGCGATAGTTGTTATCTATATATGGAACCAGTTCTTTGATAAAGAAAGTTTCATAAAGGGAGCTGCCATCATAAGTGTCACTGTAATAAGACAGGTAACCGTCAGGAATAACCATAATGAAAGGTTGAATCTTTCCTTCTTTTATCATTTTGTCCATTACACGGGCAACGTTGCCGTATTCGAGCCAACTGGTATAATCACCTCCTATTCCATGAAACATGTATAAGACTGGATATTCTGTTTCTGAATGTTCATAACCTTCCGGTAAGATAATAGAGTAGGAGACTTCTTGCTTTAGGGACGGACTGTAAATACTCATCCCTTCTTTTTCTATGGGAAGTGCCCAAGCTCCATCTATACCTGATAGAAATAGGATAATATATAACAGTATCTTCTTCATATTATTTCTTTATTAACTGTTCACCAATATAATAACTCATTGAATAAATACCTGTTTGGGCGGACTGTTCACTATCCAGTCCGTTTCTGACACGATATTGCACCGGAGCTTCTGCACCTCGCAATCCATTGAACAGAGTAAAGATGCTATTGTAGTTGCTGCCTTCGTCTGTTATGTCCAAATAATAGATTTTGGCACGATTCTCGGCAGAAAGGTTGATAATATCTGCGTCTTCTGCAAAGAAAAAGTTGATAGCAGGGGCATTGCCTGTTGACTGATTGTATAAGTAATCAGCTTCTGAACCGTATGTTAATCCTAATCTGAAATCTGCATTGTTTTCCGTATGAACCGTCTTTTCTACTGCATCGGTAATAGCTGAAAAATTTGTTTCATTTTGAATCATTTCTTTCACATTAAAACCTGCGATTATCATACGTTTGATTTGCATAAGAGAATCTAATGCCACTGCTACCTTCTTTGTTGTAAGATCAACATAACCTTCTCCTTTGCTGTAATAAAGAACTTTGTAAGTTAGTTCGGAATTGTAGTCATCCGGTAACCATAGTTCGATATTGGAATTACCTACTTTTATGTTTTTATTAGTAGCATGTAGTTCTTCTGTGAATTTTTTCAGAGTTTCCTGCGGATAGTTTTCTCCTTTGAATGAACGTTCGATAAAAGGCAATGCCTCTTTCATGGATTCACGCCAATAACTGTCGGTGTGGGCACCATTCCGTACACGATATTCGTGTTTGATGTTTTTGTCCCGTAATAGAGTATGTAATTCACCGTTTCCTGCATATAGTCTTTCTTCATCATCACCGCAGTCTATGTAATACCGTACTGTTTGAAATGTGGAACTTGGTTTATCCTTGAAAAAGTGTAGCGGACATTGGCTTTTATAATAGCTTGTCAGCCTGCCTGTTCCTGTTTGGCCGCTTCCTCCGAAGTTGTTTCCCCATTGAAGATTCCAACCGTCTTGTGACAAAGAGATGTATTGTTCATCTGTATTTAGGGAGGGACTTAATCCTATTGATACCGAGAATGTTTCAGGATGTTGCGATGCTATACTTAATGCCCCGAAACCTCCCATAGAGAATCCGGCAACAGCTCTTTCCGTCTTACTGGCTGTTGTTCGGAATCGCTTATCAATCAGGGGTACGAGTTCATTAATGAACATATCCATATAGTTGAACTTTCTGTCATAGCGGTTACAAAAATAAGAGTTGAAACCTTCCGGCATGATGTAGATCAATGGGCGAATACTACCATTGCTGGTTTGCGCATCAGCTATGCTTTGAATATTCAGACCTGAAGGTCCCCATGAACTTTGGTTCCCTCCCCAGCCATGTAGAAGGAAAACTACTCCATATTTACCCGTACTTTCCGATAGATACTCTTGAGGCAGTAATACGGAATATTTGATTTCTTGTCCTAATATTTTGCTGTAAAAACTTTGATCGGGATTATAGCGTTTGGTAAACAGTTCCGGTGTCTCGGTCTGTTCGCCTTCGGACGGACTGTTATCATCAGACGAACATGATGACAATCCGTAGGAAAATAATAATAAGGCTAATAATAGGAGTAGTTTTCTATTCATGGCTTCTCTCTTTTATTTATAAGGATTGATTGGCTCTGCCGGTGTGGATGAATAAACCACCATGTCTTTACATTGAACGGCATATTTTTCATTTGGATTAATCCATTTAATAACCAGTTTGTGAGGTCCTTCCTCTAAATCATAATTATAGAAAATGTCATACTTTCTTTTTATGTAGTCATAAGGCATTTCTATGGTTTCTACTTTCTTGCCGTCAATGTAGGCCTCCAAGATGGCGATGTAATTGTCATTACTATCTTTAACATCTTGTCTGATCCCCATTAAAACAACTCCCTTGCCATTGAACTCAAATGTTTTTTCTGTACCGAGATCATATTTGATAACTCTTCTTTCAGAAGGATATAAGCCTTCAAAAGAAACTTCCCATGCTACGGTTTTTGGCTTTTGAATCGTGGTATAGTATTTATCTCCTTTTATTTTTCCTCCGTTTGCTTTTAATACGTCACTCAATAGTTTGAGATTAATGTCGTATACAGAACTTAAAGAGATATCTGTGTAAGGGAACTTAATATTTTCACATCTTTCGAGTGCCGGTTTCCAGTATTCGGGAATAGCCTTGTAGCCTTGTATGACTCCAAGAATTCCTGCGGCAGTTGCCGGGTTACAGTCGGAATCTTGTCCGCAACGAGTGGCTATATCCATTGTTTTGAAAAAGTCGCCGTTACCATATAAAAGTCCCATCACACAGTAAGCCGCATTGATAGTGGCGTCAATGTTAAATGCATTGAATACCCCTTCCGGGCAGCCAATCTCAAAAGCATGGCGGTTTTCTATTTCCAGCCAGCATTTACGCCAGTCATCGGGATATTGTTTCCAATATTTAATAACGTCTGTGATGCAACGGTGAAATTTACTTTGTTCGGGTATTGTTTTAAGAGCTTCCGTGACAATTGTATAAATGTCGTTATTTACGTAAGCTAATGCATACGTTGCTCCCATGTATACACCTCCATACCATCCGTCGCCGTAGTTCATGATATGCCCTATCTTGTCCGAAAAATTGGAGGCGGTATTTACCATCCCCGGACATATCATTCCAATGAAGTCTGCTTCAATCTGGAAATCAATATCGTCAGCGTGCGGATTATTTTTCCAATGTCCCGATGCCGGTGGCATAATACCGTGTAATATGTTATATCTAGCTGCCTGGTTGGCATGCCATAATTTGTAATCTGCATTTGCAAAGGCTTTGGCGAATGATTCGGCAGGGGCATTTATCCCTTCTTTTTGCATTACTTCCAGAAAGGTAAGATCCATATATACATCATCATACAATCCCGGATCTTCTGCAAAGATGTCCTTGCAATAGTCATCATACCAGATTATTGGAGTTTTCTCATGAATGATCGCTCCTCTGTATTTAAATTCTGTAGGACCGCCATAGGTGCACCCTATGGTTTGTCCGGCCCAGCCTCCTTTAATTTTGTCGAGCAGTACCTCTTTACTTATTTCAACTGTTTTTCCATATTCTATTTGTGCCATTCCCGATATGGAAAAGGTAAATAGTAGAATGATGTTAATCAGGACTTTTTTCATCTTAACTTATTTATTAAAGTAAAATCTATCATGTTCTTTTTTCTCTGAATAATACATTATGTCGTTGATACGAATAATGTAGTCTTTTTTGCGGTTCAACCATTTCATTTTAACGTGGTGTCTTCCTTCCTTCATGAGGTATTTCCAGGCTGGTTCTACTTTGCGGTCTGTGTTTCTCATGGGTAAAGCTGCTACATGGTCCAGTTCTCCGTCAATCCATATTTCCACTTTAGCAACGTAAGGGTCATTGGGCTCTGCCAATCCGAACACCTCGGAACCGATGTGGCGTGTAGATACACGATTGATATAATCGGGAGTAATACTTCTTGTGCAGCAAATGTTGCCCCAGATAACAAATCCGTTACCATTGAAATCAAATTCAAATGTATCTGTCAGGAAGCAGTCTTTGCGTTCTCTATAAAGTGGATAGGTGTTTTCGAAATTTTGTTCTAAAGGAAGTACATTCGCCTTTTTGATTGGAATTTCTATTTCCTCACCAGATACTTTTCCACCTGTTTTGACTATGAGTTGTTTAGCTTGATCGAAACTCATTTGGTATGCTTTTGCCAACGACATATTCGTTCCTTCAAATGTAAAGTCTTCTACTTCTTTCAAAGGGTTTAACCAGAATGAAGGGATTTTATCATACCCATACATGACGCCGAGTACACCGCCAACTGTAGACGGATTACAGTCAGAATCTTGTCCGCAGCGTGTTGCAATATCGACAGAGTTGGTGAAGTCTCCTTTACCGTAGAGCATAGCTAATGCTACGAAAGCGGAATTGAGCTTGGCGTCAATATTAAAGTTTAGAAATACGCCTTTGGGACATCCTACATCACAGTTCCATTTTTCTTGCAGGAAGTACCAGCAATCTTTCCAGTTGTCCGGGTGCAAAGAATGGAAATTGATTACATCCTGAATACATTGATGGAATGTACTCTCTTCAGGTATGACAGAGATTGCGGTTTTTAGGATCGCTTCAGGACTCTTTTCATAGAAAGCGGAGCTATAAAGAGCTGCTACGAAAGCACCACCATAAAAACCATCACCGCTATTCATAATGTGGCCTACTCTGGAGGCGATATCCAATGCTTCCGGTAGCATTGCCGGAGCCATCAGACCAATGAAGTCTGCTTCGATCTGGAAATCCAGATCGTCTGCATGTGGGTTATTCAACCAATGACCGGAAGCCGGTGGCATGATACCTTGGCGGATATTATATCTGCCTGCTTGGTTAGCATGGGCCAAATGATAATCAGCGAATGCAAATCTTTTGGCAAGTTCTTCTTGTGAACAATCCAGGCCAAGTTCATCAAATGCCTCAACAAACGTGCAATCGTTATAAATATCATCGAACAATCCGGGCTTCTTTTCCCACCAATATTTAACGTAACCTTCCGCCCAGGGGATCGGCTGGTAATCTTGAATATAAGTTCCCGTGAACTTAAACTCTGTAGGTGCTCCGAAAACAACACCAATGGTTTGTCCGGCCCATCCTCCTTTAATCTTATCTAAAAGTTCTTTATCAGATAACTTTAAAGTTTTTACAGGCTGGGCTTGTACGTTGAGAGCAAAAAGCCCTATAATACATATCGTAATTATTTTCCTCATTTTTCTCTTCCTTTATTTCTCGTAAACTCCTAGTTCGGTGATAGAGATGAATGATGATACATTCTTTGTGTATTTATGCCAGTGTTCCTGCACTTTTGCATCCATTAGTACGCGTATTCCCTTGGTTTTTACTGCCGGGAATTCCAAAACATATTGTGCAAATGGAGGTTGGAAAAATACAATATCAGTTTCGGGAAGTGCCGGAGTTGATTTGAATTTACCTACGTCATACCAATGTCCGTCATTTCCAAGATATTGAATGTTCAGAGAAGTAAACCATCCTCCGAATTCCTCCAGACAGCCCATGTCTAAAACAATCATATTGATGTTATGCTCTTCTTTCCAACCGTATCCGAAATAGTCTATTTTAGGCAGATTACTTTTGGCCGCTAATGAATAAAATACAGATCCTACGCCATCTTTGACTCCGTCATTAATTACTTCTACATTTGTTGCGTACATCGGTTTTCCAAAGGTAATCCAGCAAGAATCGAGTACTTCTTCGTTTAGTTTGCGGATATTTGCGTAAATAGTGTCAGCCTTGGGGGCTATATTCTTGGTTTTAACCAATAACTCAAAGTCTTTAGTAATTGAGTTCTTGTTATTTGCGCTTAATTGAAGGGTAATCGGATATTTGCCGGCTTCTGTAGGAGTTCCTGCCAGTTTACCGTTTTGGAATGTAACTCCTGCCGGAAGTTTACCTTTTACCAGTTCCCATTTGAAATTAGCATTTGTTCTGCAGGCAAATGAGTAATCGGTAGGCTGTCCGATTTCCAAGTCCGGATTCGGGCCGATACAGAATTCCATCGGGGGAATGAATTGTGCTTTAGGGTTAACATATACCATATCACCTTTCACTTTTCCTCCTTTGGCACAAACCAGTTCGATTGCTTTGTTGTAAGTACGTTCAATCATGTCTTCAATGGAAGCATCGGGCATATCAAACCTGGTGATATTGATATACCGGTCGTTGAAGGGTTTTTCCCATCCTTCGATAGGTTTAGTCAAACTTTCGGGAAGAGACTTTGCGCCATACATTACTCCTAGAAGTCCGGAGATAGTGGCTGCCTGATTATCGCAGTCAAATCCCATTGCACAGCTTAAATCCAATGTCCGTTGGAAATCTCCTTCGCCATACAACATAGCCAAAATCCCGCATAATCCGTTCAGATTAGCATTCCAGATTGTTTTTGTCATGGCCGGTTCATCTATGTAATATTTTTTAGCCATGATTTGACGTGCTTTTACCCAATCTTTAGGATATTTGTCATATAAAGCAATCATCTCTTTTACGGCTATCGCATATCTGTCATCAGCTGGCAATTCTTTTAAAGCGCGTGTAATAAGCTTGCGGATATCCTTGCAGAAAAAGGCGTCAGCGTACATTGCACCGTATAGAACAGTGGGAGATACCGCCCACGAATCGCTTGTGATACGGGCTGCCCAATCACTTTTTCCTGCAGCATACGAAATCATTCCCGGTGCTGTATACGCCCATATCTCGTTAATCAATTGAGGGTCGATCTGATACCAGTGCGGATTCAGATTTTCGTCACCTGTGAACGGAGGGGTGAATCCAAGATGCATTAATCCGAGTGCAGCCCTATTGGCTAGCCATACACGGTCACGGATATGATACATCCATCCTTCGCGCATATTAGCATAAGTAGGTTCTACACCATATTTCTCCATTAATAGTAAGTAGATATACTCAACATCAGTATCATCATCAGAGAATGCACCGTTATACTTCTGCAATTTATCTATGTTTTTAGTGTAACCGAATGGAAATCTGGATTCGGGGGCAGGTTCATCTACAAACTTGTTCTCAAAAGGAAGTCCATATATGTTTCCTACCATTTGCCCGATCCAAGCTCCGGCTATTTTGTCTTTTAACTCTGTCTTTGAAATTTTCTGTGCAGAGATAAATAAGATGTTAGTAATTAAAACAAGTAAAAAGATGATTGGTTTTTTCATACTTATCAGGGTTGATTTGTTGGAAGGTACACTTTTCTATGTGAACCTTCCAATTGTGGTTAATAATCTTTGTTTTGAGATAATTTTGGATTTGCATTTAAAATATCCGTAGGAATTGGAAATACATTTCTAAAAGTTTCTGAACTTTGGTCAGGGTGTGCCCAATATTTTTTCAGATATTTTCCGAAACGTATCATATCTTCATGGCGCCATCCTTCCCATGCCAGTTCTCTGCCTCGTTCTGCATAAAGTTCATCAATCGTCAATTGGCTTGTGGTATATGCATCAAGACCTGCTCTTGTACGAATCTTCTTGAAGTCTGCCAGTTGGATAGCTTCACTTGTTCTGTTTTGTCGTACCAAAGCCTCTACGTACATTAATACCACATCGGCATAACGGAAGATGGCAAAGTCGTTGTCCATACTAACTGTATATTCTTTTAAAGAACCATCAGTCTGGTAATGCCATTTCCAGCAGCGTGCACCGTCGTATGTACCACGTCCTCCGTTGCTATTGTAATATTTTTCTTCGGGGAAGACAGGAGTATATTCGAAACCAAGATCCTTTCCGCTTAAGTCTACTTGAGGACCGTATAACCAGCTCTGACTTCTGCGAAGATCTTGTTCTGCGTATGTTTGGAAAAAGTCCGGTTGGCAGAGAAAACCCGACCATGGGGCTGCCGGAATATTAAATGTTGCTTGTGATGCAGCTTCCAATGTCAGCGTATGCAAATAAAATGAGTTACTGTCACCGCTAGTATATACTCTGTCATACAGGATTACAAAGATGTTCTCCTTAGAATCTTCATTTTTAATATCAAAATTAGTGGAATAAGAGTCTTCAATGCTGTAAGCACCTATATCCATAATGTCTTTACAGGCTTTCTCTGCTTTGTCATACATTGGAGTACCGAACCATGCTTCTGCATTCAGATACATTTTCGCAAGAATGCAATAAGCGGCAGCTTGTGTGGCCCGTCCATAATTAGTATCTGAAGGCTCCCTGTCTAGGAACTCGATATTGTCATTAATCTCTTTTTCCAGATAGTTGAAAATATATTCACGACTTTTTTGTTCCGGGTATCCGGTTTCTGTGTAGTCAGTTGTGAAAGGTACGTTTCCCCAACAAGAAATGGCTTGGTAATAGTAGAAAGCACGCAATATTTTCATTTCGGCTATAATCTTCTCTTTTCCTTCAAACTGAATAGGTGATAGTTCCGTTTCGTAAATAATTTCATTACATGCAGCAATACCATTAAATATCCAGTTCCAGCCCCTTGTTAATAATTTATTTGCAGGTGGAATTTTATTCGTCTGGATTTCTTCATAACGTCCATTACTGTACCAGGAACCACCACAAGCGGGAACAGCACATTCATCAGAAGCTTGTAAAAGCAGTGTCCATAAACTTTGTTCGGAATTGTATCCTTGTAATTTCGTATATGCTCTACCTGCATTGGCTACCAGTTCCTTCTCGTTTTTAAAGAAGTCATTCATCGCTACTCCTGTGTATACAGTTTCGCTAAGATCGGTACATCCGTATAATAATATACAGATAACGAAACTTAATATTATATTTGTCTTTTTCATGGTAATCTTATTTTTTAGAATACTATATTAACTCCAAAAGTAAATTCTGTTGTACGCGGATAATAGCTCAAACTTTCCATACCGGGTTCCAGTCCGGAAAGGGCAACTTCTGGGTCGACACCAGAATAACCGGTGATACAGATTACATTCTGTGCAGTAAGAGACAATCTTAGTCTTTTTATCATTTTAGATGTGAAATCCCAAGTATATCCAAAGGTAACATTATCTAGTTTTAAATAAGAAGCATCCTCTATATATTTGGAGGAATATTTATAGGTCGTACTTGTGAAATTCGTTTGAGATAACCAGTTTGATGAGATATTTCTAAGTCCGATGCTGCTTAGATTTTCATATTCCATCGCATAGTTGTTCAGAATTTCTCCGCCGATAGATGCACGCAGTGAGAAACTCAAGTCGAATTTCTTATATCTGAAGGTATTACTCCAGCTAAGAGTGGCATCCGGATAAGCACAGCCAATTTTTTCCCATTGTTCTTCCGGTACGGAACCGTCTGCATTTTGTCCTAGCAATACATCTTTTCCATCTGTATCAGTTCCTAACCATATAGGACCATAGAAAGTACCCAATGACTGTCCTTCTATCAGACGTTGAGTGTAGCAGGCAGCACTTGTAGACCATCCCACTTTGTATGTTCCGTTAGTGAATTCATCATTGGTGAATTTCACCAATTTGTTTTTATTGTGCGAAACGGTAAGTGAGGTATTCCATGTAAAGTCTCTAGTGTTAAAAGGTGTACCGGATATTGTTAATTCAACTCCTTCATTAGTAACTTTTCCAACATTCGTAAACAAGGTATTATATACATAAGGAGGTGTTGGCACGATGTAGTCATATAGCAAGTTTGATGTAGTCCGTTTGTAATAATCGAAAGTGAACGAGAGGCGGTTATCAAACATTGTCATATCAACACCAACGTTGAACTCTGCTTTTTTCTCCCATTTTAGATCCGGATTTGCATTACTCGCAGGTTGATAAGTATTGATCCATTGGCCATTGTAATAGAATTTACCGGCTGTAGTCATCATCATCAAAGATTTGTAGTTTGAGAAATCCTGGTTACCGGTAACTCCGTATCCGGCTCTCAATTTTAAATCATCGATCCATTTGACATTCGAGAGGAATTTCTCTTTATTAATACGCCAACCTACGCTGACAGCCGGGAACCATCCCCATTTATTATTGTCACCGAAACGGCTGGAGCCATCACGACGTAGTGAAGCAGACAAAAGATATTTATCATCGTAGTTGTACATAAAACGTCCGAAGAATCCGATATATGTATTATCTTCTTTATTGGACGACATGCTGGCTTTGCCTTCAGTTAGATTCGTTCCTGTTCCGATGTTATGAGTCTGGTTGTCATCGAAGTCGAAACCGGAATTTGTCATGGATGCAGATGTGCTATAAGTATACTGGTATGTATATCCGAGTAATGCCTGAATGGAATGTTTTCCGAAAATATTCGAGTAATTTAAAGTAGACTCATATTGTGTATCGTTTTCCTGATAGTTTTCAATATAGGCTTGCCCGTTTGTTCCTATTAAACTTGGATAATAATGTGTGTAGTATTCACGTGTCTCATATTGTTCCTTGTCGTATGAAACAAAGTTCTCCCATTTTAATCCTTTTATAGGCAAAATGTTTAGAGTAGCACGAATATTTGCACCATAATTATCATTCTTACTTTCCATGTTCCTTTCGTTAATGATCGCTACCGGATTGTAATATTCCATTGCTTTGATACGGCTATATCCTCCGGCATCCGGATCGCTGTCGTCATAAACAGGCTCTGTTGGATTATGGGTAAATGCCTGCATAAAAGCACTTGTAGAGGAAGGGCTGTATTTGCGATGAATGATATTCAGGTTATAATCCAAATCGACCCATTTATCTAATAATGACTGGCGAATATTGGTACGTGCCATTAGCTTTTCGGAGCTATTGTGCTTTTGCAAGCCATCGCTCTTTTCATAATTGAAAGAAGTGTGATGTGAGAACTTCTCGGAACCTCCGGATATAGACAAGTTGTGCTTATGGCTGAACGGAGTTTGCGTAATTTCTTTAAACCAATCGGTATCACTGTCAAAGATATAACTTTCCAATTCTGGGCGATACTCCTTGATAACAGATTTGTATTCGCTTGCCGATAAAGGTTTTGCTCTGCGTGAAACGACTCCCACGGTGAGTTGTCCATCATAAGAAACTTCCGTTTTGCCACTTCTTGCACGTTTAGTTGTGACGATGATTACTCCATTCGTACCTCTTGTTCCATAAATAGCAGCTGCCGAACCATCTTTTAATACGTCTATAGATTCCACTTCCTGGAAGTTGATATTTCTGATATCTGCACCTGCCACCCCATCAATAATAATTAATGGACCTTGGCCTGCGGAAAGTGTGTTTGTTCCGCGAAGTAATACTTCGTATTTGGCTGTCGGATCAGCACCGTTCGGGTTGATAATTTGTAATCCTGCCACTTTTCCTTGCAACATTCCCATAGCATTGGTGAATGTTCCGGGATTGAGGTCATCTTTCTTCATGCTGGTAACCGATCCTGTAAGCTCTTTCTTTGTGGTAGAGCCGTAGCCGATTACTACAACGTCATTAAGCACTTTCGAGTCTTCGCGCAGGTGTATTACAAGCTGTGTCTGATTTCCTACTTGTTGTTCAACAGTTGCATAACCTACATAAGATATAACCAATACATCAGAAGGATTCGCTTTTACATTGAAGGTTCCATCAACTCCTGTAATAGAACCATTTGTTGTACCTTTAACAAGGACACTGGCACCGATAATGGGTTCATTTGCTTCATCGAGGACTGTACCTCTTATTGCCTTCTGGGCAATAGCATCATTGCTCATCAAAGAAAATACTATTAACAACATACTTGTCAATAGACCGTGGATTGAACATTGTTTTATCATAATAACAGAATTAAGGATGATTATTGTATTTCTTTTCTCAAAGGTATAGATACTTGTGCTCCCATTCTGGTAACAGAAATAGAAGAGGCTTTACTTGCAAATATAATTGCATCTTTTAGATTTTTGCCCTCAGACAGAGCTACGCACAGTCCGCCGCAGAATGTATCTCCGGCAGCGGTTGTGTCTACTGCTTCTACCTTGAAGGCTGGAATGTGGATAAACTCATTGTTTTCATAAGCGAGAGCTCCTTTGGCTCCCATCGTAATAATGACAGTTTTTATGCCTTTCGAACTAATATAACGAATCGCTTCTTTTGCCGATTCATCATCTGTAATGTGCATTCCCGAGATGATTTCAGCCTCTGTGACATTAGGAATAAGAATGTCGACATTGGCTAATAAATCGTCAGGCAGTTGTTGGGTAGGGGCAGGGGCGGGATTTAATATAACGGTAATTCCATCTTTTTTCGCCATTTTGGCTGCATAAGTGACACTCTCGATTGGAGTTTCCAACTGCATGATGACGATGGATGCCTGTTTGATGGCGGTTTCTGCATTTTGTATGTCATCAGTAGATAAAGTCCCGTTGGCTCCGGAAGCAACAACAATACAGTTTTCCCCTTTTTTGTCGACATTGATAAGAGCTACTCCTGATGGTTCCTGCGGGGTAATTCCTACATAAGTAGTGTCGATCTTTTCTTTGTGAAACATTTCCAAGGTTTCATTTCCAAAAATGTCATTCCCTATTTTACATATGAAAGTGACATCTCCTCCTAGTCTTGCAGCAGCTACGGCTTGGTTAGCTCCTTTGCCGCCATGATTCATTAAGAAGTTTCCTCCCAGAATTGTTTCTCCTGGTTTTGGTAGACGGTCTGATTTGATAACCATGTCCGTATTACTACTACCTATCACTACGATTTTCTTCTTTGTGTCCATATAATGAGTATTAAGTATTAAGGCGAATTGAATCGTAAACGATGCGCAATCGTTTGCGCAAATATAGAAATTTTTTTCAAAACAAAATATTTTTCTTGCTTTTTTCTCAGATAAAATGTTATTTTTGCAAAAAACAACCAGTAATGAAGAAAACTCTGATTGATGTATCAAAGAAGACTGGGTATTCTATCTCTACGATTTCCAGGGTATTAAATGGGAAATCGGAGAAATATAGGATCAGTCAGTCTGCTAAGGAGGTTATTTTGCAGTCCGTTAAAGAATTGGACTATCAGCCTGATATAGTTGCGCAAAGTTTGCGCAACAACACGACATATACTATAGGCCTTCTTGTACCACACATAGATAATCCTTTTTTTGCCAATATAGCAAGTGTTGTCATCCGTGAAGCACAACGTTATAATTATACTGTCATGCTTATCGATACCCTCGAAGATCCTGTTCAGGAAAATAAAGCTATTGATTCGCTTCTATCGCGTAAAATAGATGGGATTATTTTGGTTCCAACCGGTGAAAACCCTTCTAAACTCGAGGAGATTAGTACTAAAACTCCGATTGTGCTAATTGACCGCTATTTTGAGAAGCATAATTTGCCATACGTAGCTACTGATAATTATGTAGGAGCTTATCAGGCAACGAAATTATTATTAGAATCGGGGCATAGTAAGATTCTCTGTATTCAGGGGCCGGATATTTCTATAACGACTAAGGAACGTGTGCGCGGGTATCTTGATGCGCTTCGCGAAGCTGGTTATCAGG
>ENA-UOOC01002336-UOOC01002336.1-human-gut-metagenome-genome-assembly--contig:-C48old-NODE-2336-length-14348-cov-38.440495_pt1 | contig 14348 bp, 8 predicted proteins | sample MGYA00242469_ERZ724016 | MGnify/ENA metagenome assembly ERZ724016 | reverse complement strand
CAAGGTTTAACAGAGATGGTGACAGAAACCAGGGTGACAGACCAAGATTTAACAGAGACGGCCAGAATGACAGACCAAGGTTTAACAGAGATGGTGACAGAAACCAGGGTGACAGACCAAGATTTAACAGGGACGGCCAGGGTGACAGACCAAGGTTTAACAGAGACGGAGACAGAAACCAGGGTGGCGGACGCTTCGGCAATGGCGATAGAAACCAGGGCGGAAGAGGCTTTAACAGAGATGGTGGCAACCGTTTCAGCAACCGTATCAATATGCCATTTGGCAAGGATGACGAGGATGACAGCCCAGCTCAGAAGAGAGCACCATTCAAGAGAGACCGCAAGGACTTCGATGCGAAGGAGATGCCGGGTAAGGATTTAAAGAGCCAGAACAGAGATAACTACAACAGAGATAAGAACAAGCCACGTAAGGGCAACAGAAGATCACCTGAGGAGGTCGAGGCTGATATCAGCAGACTTGCGAAGAATGTGAAGAACAAGCCACAGAAGAAGCAGCAGGCACCACAGGAGGATCCGGATGCAATCAGAACCATCACACTTCCTGAGGTTGTAACACTCAAGGAGCTGGCTGATGCGGTAAAGACTCCTGTAACAGCACTTATCAAGAAGCTGTTCCTCGCAGGTAAGATGGTCAATGTGAACTCAGAGCTTCCATTTGACGAGGCTTCAGAGATCGCACTTGAGTACAACTGCATAGCTGAGGAAGAGGAGAAAGTTGATGTGATCGAGGAGCTCCTTAAGGAGGATGAAGAGGACGAGAAGGATATGGTTTCAAGACCTCCTGTAGTCTGCGTTATGGGTCATGTTGATCATGGTAAGACATCACTTCTGGATGCCATCAGACAGACAAAGGTAACATCAGGTGAGGCTGGTGGAATCACACAGGCCATCGGTGCATCAGTTGTCGATGTAAATGGCCAGACTATAACATTCCTTGATACTCCTGGACATGAGGCGTTCACAGCAATGCGTATGCGTGGTGCACAGAGTACAGATATCGCTATCCTTGTTGTAGCTGCCGATGATGGAGTAATGCCACAGACTATCGAGGCTATCAACCATGCAAAGGCTGCTGGGATTGAGATCATAGTAGCGATCAACAAGATCGATAAGGAAAGTGCCAATATAGAGAGAGTTAAGCAGGAGCTTACAGAGTATGAGCTTATCCCAGAGGATTGGGGTGGTTCAACAATATTCTGTCCTGTATCTGCACATACTAAGGAAGGTATTGACAATCTCCTTGAGATGATCCTCCTCACAGCGGATGTGCTTGAACTTAAGGCAAATCCTAACAGAAAGGCAAGAGGTATCGTCATCGAGGCTGAGCTTGACAAGGGACGTGGACCTGTTGCGACAATGCTTGTACAGAAGGGAACACTCCATGTTGGAGATTACATCGCTGTCGGAGCGTCACATGGTAAGGTACGTGCCATGACCAACTCAAGAGGTGAGAGAGTTACAGAGGCTCTTCCATCAACACCTGTACAGATCCAGGGTCTCAACACAGTTCCTGATGCAGGCGAGATATTCATGGCAGTTGACAATGAGAAGGAAGCAAGAACCATATCAGAGACATATATCTCGCAGGGTAAGGAGAAGCTTCTTGCAGATACAAAGCAGAGAATGTCACTTGACGATCTGTACAGCCAGATCCAGGCCGGCAACCTCAAGGAGCTCAAGATCATCATCAAGGCAGATGTACAGGGTTCAGTTGAGGCCGTTAAGCAGAGTCTCTTAAAACTCTCAAATGACGAGGTCGTTATCAAGTGCATACATGCAGGTGTAGGTGCTATCAACGAGTCAGATATAATTCTTGCATCAGCATCAAATGCCATCGTAATCGGTTTCAATATCAGACCGGATGCGAGAGCAAAGGATATGGCTGACAGCGAGGGGGTAGATGTTCGTCTGTACAGAGTCATTTACAATGCAATAGAGGATATTGATTCAGCAATGAAGGGTATGCTTGATCCTATATATGAGGAGAAGGTCATCGGACACGCAGAGATCAGACAGACATACAAGGCTTCTGGTATCGGTGTCATTGCCGGTTCATATGTTCTCGACGGAACAATCAACAGAAACTGCAGCGTAAGGATTACCAGAGAGGGCAATCTTATATTTGAAGGAAAGCTTGCTTCACTCAAGAGATTCAAGGATGATGTCAAGGAAGTTAAGTCCGGCTTTGAGTGTGGTATGGTATTCGAGAACTTCCAGGACGTTGCAGAGGAAGATCAGATAGAGGCATACGAGATGGTAGAGGTGCCTAGAAAGTAGTAATAGATATGAGAAAAAACAGTGTAAAGAATAACAGGATCAACGGTGAGGTCCAGAGAGAACTCAGCAGGATCATCAGCCGTGAGATCAAGGATCCAAGAATATCACCTATGACTTCGGTCGTTGATGTGGTTGTCACACCTGATCTCAAGTTCTGTAAGGCATATATCAGTGTCCTGGGTGACCAGGATGCTGTTGATTCCACATTTGCAGGGTTGAACAGCGCAATGGGATATATCAGAAGAGAGCTTGCTCATTCTGTAAATCTGCGCAATACACCGGAGATAACATTTATCATGGACCAGTCCATAGAGTATGGTGTCAGTATGTCCCACAAGATAGATGAGGCTCTCGGAAAGCATGGCGATGCTGATGAGAGTACAGATGAAAACTCAGAGAGTGAAGATGAGTTTGAAGAGTAGGATATAATATGAGAATTTAAAAGGAGGTATATCATGAACGATCTTATAAGGGAGATAGAGAACGCAGACAGCATAGCCATAACAGGACATATCAATCCTGATGGTGACTGTATAGGTTCAACACTTGGAATGTATAACTATATTACAAGCAATTACCCTGACAAGAGGGTTCAGGTATATCTTCAGGAATTCCCGGATGTATTCATGTTCCTGAATGGTGCATCTACTGTAAAGCATGAGGCAGATGACGAGACCTATGATCTGTTTATGTCGCTTGACTGCGGAGATATGGACAGATTCACACCATTTGTCAGATATTATGAGACTGCGAAGAGAACTCTTTGCATAGACCACCATGTGTCTAACAAAGGCTTTGGTGATGTGTGCTATGTGGAAAGTGATGCATGCTCCGCTGCGGAGGCTATATTCAAGCTCCTGGATGAGAAAAAGATCAACCAGCAGTGCGCAGAGTGTCTGTATACCGGTATAGTCCACGACACAGGAGTGTTTAAGCACAGCAATACCACCAGAGAGTCCATGACCATAGCGGGAATCCTGATAGAGAAGGGAGCGAGACCAAGCTTTGTCATAGATGAGACATTTTACAAGAAGACGCTCACACAGAATAAGCTTCTGGGCTATGCGCTTCTCAACATGAAGCAGTTTGCAGATGGAAAGATAACCCATACACTTCTGACAAAGGAGGACTTCGACAGATTTGGTGCCAGCAAGATGGATACGGATGGAATAGTGGATCAGCTCAGACTGACATCAGGTACTGAGGTTGCTTTCTTCATGTATCAGGCTGGTGAGGATAATTACAAGATATCCCTCAGGGCAAATGATATCGTGAACGTGAGTGAGATCGCGTGCAGCCACGGCGGTGGCGGCCATGTGAAGGCTGCGGGATGCAATATGTCAGGTGATCCGGAAAAGATAGTTGCGGAGATAGTTGCGGATATAGAGAAACAGCTTGGCTGATAAATTGCAGAAAAGATGTGATCTGGAACAGGTACTGATACAGCGGACTGATGTAAAAGACTTTGGATTGGATTTGAAATAGTTATGATAGATGGATTTATCAATATATATAAGGAGCAGGGGTTCACGTCATTTGATGTGGTGGCAAAGCTCCGTGGTATATTAAAACAGAAAAAGATAGGTCATACCGGAACTCTCGATCCCATGGCGGAGGGAGTTCTTCTTGTGTGTCTGGGAAGTGCTACGAAGATGTGCGATCTGCTCACTGAGAAGAACAAGACATACACATGTTCCATGCTTCTCGGAAAGACTAGCGACACCGAAGACGTGACAGGAGTCATGACAGACGTGACAGATGTATATCCTGATGAGAAGACAGTCAGGGCTGCGGTGATGAGTTTTGTAGGCGATTACATGCAGATCCCGCCTATGTATTCAGCCATCAAGGTAAATGGTAAGAAGCTCTATGAGCTGGCGAGAGCCGGACAGGTTATAGAGAGAGAGCCGAGACTGGTCACGATACATGGTATCACCATACAGTCGGTAGAACTTCCGAGGGTGACATTCGATGTGAGCTGTTCCAAGGGAACATATATCAGAAGCCTGTGCAGGGATATAGGAGAGAAGCTTGGCTGCGGTGCGGTGATGGAGAAGCTTGTCAGAACCGAGGTGAAGGGCTTTACTATAGAAGAAAGTCTGACGCTTGATGAGGTGGAGAAGGCAAGGGATGACGGGACACTCATGCAGCATGTGCTCACAACAGACAAGCTTATGCCGGATATTCCAGAACTCCATATATCAGCAAAGGGTGAGAAACTTCTTGCAAATGGAAATAAGCTCAGTGCGGATGCATTTGCCGAGAATAAGATACACAGGGATACCTATGTCAAGGTGTTCGATGAGAATGGAAGATTTGCGGCACTGTATGAATACAGCGATGAGAAGAGGCAGTATGTGCCGTTCAAGATGTTTCCGGTGAGCAATTAAGGACAGACAGTTATGATTCATATAAAGGACACGAAGAAGGTAAAACTGAATAGCACAGAGCGCACGGCGGTTGCCCTGGGCAAGTTTGATGGTATCCATCAGGGACACATGCTGTTGATAGAGCAGGTGTTGAAGCTTCAGAGACAGGGATATATGGGCGTTGTGTTCACATTTGACATGAGGGAGAATCATGTGTTTGATGTGAGCAATATGAAGACCATATACACATCTGACGAGAAGGCACAGGTGGTATCGGATACCGGAGTTGACGTCCTGGTTGAATATCCGTTTGACGATGCATTTGCGGCTACAGAGCCGAAGGCGTTCATCAGAGATGTTTTGGTGGACATGATGCGGGCCGGATATGTCGTGGTTGGAAGCGATTACAGATTCGGCAGAGACAGAAAGGGCGATGTGGATACCCTCAGAAGCTATGCGGACGAGTATGGATATAAGGTCATAGTCATAGACAAGCTGGAACAGGATGACGAGGTGGTCAGCTCAACTGTCATCAGGAAGAATATTTCTGAGGGAGATGTGAGGTCGGTCATTCCGATGCTCGGCAGACCGTACAGTATGACAGGTGAAGTGGTGTCCGGTAAACAGCTTGGAAGGACAATAGGAATACCGACTGCGAATATGCTGCCGGAGGAGCGCAAGCTGTACCCGCCGGCTGGTGTGTATGCTTCAAGGATCAGGATAATCCGGGGGAAGCATACGGGACATGAGGATCCTTTCAGAGTCTATATGGGAATCACCAACATAGGAGACAATCCTACAGTTAACGACAAGGGAAATATCACCATAGAGACGAATATCTTTGACTTTGACAGGAACATATATGGACAGGTCATCAAGGTGGAGCTTATCGAGCAGATCCGAGGTGAGAAGAAATTTGGAAGCCTGGATGAGCTCAAGGCCCAGATGGCAAATGACATAGAAACTTCAAAAAGAATACTTGCTAAAAAAGTATTGGTAAAATAGCACAGAAAACATTGGTAATTATGCGCATAAATAATGACGGATTATTGGGTCGCATGAAGATGTTTTCTGTGCTATATTTTTAATAATAGGGTATTTTTTAGGAGGAAAAAGGAAGTACAAGGAGGAAAAGTAAAATGAGAAAGAAAGCAGCGAGCAGGATCCTGGCATATGTTCTCACCTTATGCATGATCATCGGCAGTATAACCTGGCCGGAGATCACAGCTAAGGCGGAGAGCATCACAAAGGATCTGAAACCGGACACCGGCTGGAAGACGGTGACTGCGGCAACAGATGAGTGGAGTGATTATGGAAAGGCGGAGATCAGATTTTCGCCTTCATCAGATCTGGCATCCATGAAGGCTATTGCGGATGCGGGATACAAGACGCTCAAGATCACATATGCGGTTGACACATTTACCGCTGCAAGTGGACAGAATGCGGGAGTTATGCCATTTGCATCATATGGATCTTCATGGTCGAATAATGACAAGTGGATAGATCTGTCCAAGAGTGGTCAGTTTGAGACCGTACTTGATCTGTCATCTATCAGCACAACCAGCACGGAGAAGGTGGCATTTGGAATACAGGTTGCCAATCTTCAGGAGAACAGCACGATCAAGTTCAGAATCGTGTCAGCGGTTCTCTCAGGAACAAAGAGCACCTCTGGTGGCTCATCAGGGGAGTCAGGCGGTTCAGGCGACAGCGGATCAGGCAGTGCGGACCTTGATTCAATTGGAAACACAAGTTCAAGCGTAACCGCAAGTCTTGCTGATGGAGATGGAACAGCCAAGGGAGACGGCTACTACGAGACAGAGATAACGATAAATAACAAGAGCAATTCATACATAGCAGACTGGATAGCGGTGGCTGATGTGAGTGGCTCGGTAACTGCAGTTAAGGATTACAGCAGCTGGTCAGCCCTCAAGGGTGTATTCAGTGATGGAAAGCTGTACATATATCCAAACACATCCAAGAAGTCAGGTGCAGTAAATGCAGGTTCGAGCGTGAGCTATTCAAAGCTTGGCTACACAGGTACGGCAAACGGTGTGTCTATAACAGGTGTCAAGGTGTACTACAGCTCACAGTCAGGTGCATTTGACTCATTTATCGGTTCACTTTCATCATCATCTGGCGGAGCCGGGGACAATACAGGTGAGATCAATACGGATGTTGAGTACAACTATGCGAAGCTTCTTCAGGAGTCACTGTATCTTTATGATGCGAATATGTGCGGAAGTGATGTATCTGCAAAGAGTGAGTTTTCTTGGAGATCAAACTGCCATACTGAGGATGCAAAAACAACATATAATGGAAAGACTGTGGATGTCAGCGGTGGATACCATGATGCGGGAGATCATGCCAAGTTTGGTTTGCCACAGGCATATTCGGCTACAGTTCTAGGACTTGCGCACATGGAGTTTGCCGAGGCATTTGCGGATACTGCTACAGAGGCACACTATAAGAGGATCATGGACAGATTCGTTGCTTATTTCGAGAGATGCACAGTCCTTGGAAGTGATGGCTCGGTTCAGGCTTTCTGTTATCAGGTCGGTGATGGAAATGTCGATCATGGATACTGGGGAGCTCCGGAAAAGCAGTCATCAAGAAGTGGACAGGCAACATTCACATCTGATTCGGATACGTGTACAGATATCGTTTCAGAGACAGCGGCGGCACTTGCGGCATATTATATAAATTACAAGGATAAGAAAGCGCTTTCCTATGCGGAGAAGCTTTTCACATATGCGGATACTAAGGCTAAGAAGAACAGCTCGGGTCCGGCATCAAGTTTCTATAGCTCAGATTCATGGGAAGATGACTATGCCCTTGCGGCGGCTCTTCTGTACAAGGCTACAGGTAAATCGGCATATGCAACAAAATACAATAATGTATATGGTGGCAGAACAAATCCTAACTGGGCTCTTTGCTGGAACAATGTGGCTCAGGCGGCTCTGCTTTACAGTCCTAACTCATCAAAGAAGAGTGTGTTTGTAGAGAACCAGTCAGGACTTATAGCGAGCAAGACACAGTCAGGAGATAACAACTTCTGTCTGATAGATAGCTGGGGATCGGCGAGATATAACACCGCTCATCAGATGACAGGTCTCATGTATGACACGATATATGGAAAGACTGATTATTCATCATGGGCAAATGGTCAGATGAAGTACATACTTGGCAACAATGCTGGTTCAAAGTGTTTCGTTGTAGGTTACAACAAGTATTCATCAAAGTACCCTCATCACAGAGCCTCAAGCGGATATCAGGGTTCTGTAACTGGAAATGCATATACAAAGCAGGCACATGTACTAGTCGGTGCTTTGGTTGGCGGACCGGCGGGTTCGAGTACAACCTATGTAGATAGCTCAGAGGACTATAACCAGAACGAGGTTGCACTGGACTATAATGCAGGCCTTGTGGGTGCAGCAGCCGGACTTTATCTGTATGTGAAGAACAGCGGAACAGATGAGGAGAAGGCAGCACAGAAGGTAGTTCCTAAGAGCGAGGTGTCGTCAGAGCTCAGGACGATAAGCGGGGAGTCAGGTGGAGGCATGACAACAGAGGACGACACGAAGGATCCTTCAACTGGCTCAACCGGCTCAACCGGATCGACTGGCTCAACTGGATCAACAACGGGTTCAACGTCTGAGAAAGACACAGAGACTCCGTCAGAGCCCCCAGCCGTAAAGGTTACAGGAATCTCATTTGACAAGACATACATAACACTTAATGTGGGCGACAGTGATGAGATCAAGGCAACGATAACACCTGCTGATGCAAAAGATACATCCCTTGTGTGGTCAAGTTCAGACAAGGCTAAGGTATCCGTACAGAATGGCAAGATAACAGCCCTCGCAGCCGGAACGGCGACTATCACAGCTACGGCTAAGGATGGCTCGGGAATAAAGGCGGCGTGTGTTGTCAAAGTGCTCACTCCTGGAAAGCTGTCATGTAGCAGTGCTGACAAGTCATGGACAGACCTCGTATATGGCTATTCAAATGCGAATCATGCAGCTATTGAACTGTCAAACTCCGGGGAGACAACCCTTACAGATGTAAAGGCCAAGCTTAAGGATGGAACGGCATTCCAGATCGTTTCATCACCGGCAGGGCAGATTTCTGCAGGAAATAAAACAACAGTAGTTGTAAAACCGGTAAATGGACTTGGTGCCGGAAGCTACAGCGATACACTGGTTATATCATCAGCAAATGGCTCAGCGAACATAACACTCAAGGCGACAGTGGCAAAGGGAGAAAATACCGCAGTTGTCACTGTGACAAAGACATCAGTAACATCTGATGCGGTGACTGTCAGCGGCAAGGTGTCAGGTATAGTGGGTGAGATCGAGTATGCAATATCCAGTGAAAAGGATGCTGATGCATCAAAGCTTGTATGGCAGAATGGTGCTCAGTTTACCGGATTCAAGGAATTTACTACATATTATGTATATGGCAGGGTAAAAGAAACTGCAAATGTCAAGGCTGGTCAGATCAGCCAGGCACTTGAGGTGACTACACCTTTATCAGATCCTTTCGTAATTGACATCGGAAGACTGAATGACAGCAGATATGTTGGAGCATTCACAGACAGTGAGGAAAATCCAACTGTAAAGGTATCACAGTCTGGTGGAATCATATCAGTTTCATTTACCGAGAATAAGGATTACACGATCACAGGAAATGGTGAGGATGTAATTGTAGATACCGGAAATGCAAGTGGAATAACCGTGGACAATGCTACTGTAAAGAAGATCACGGTTCGTCCGGGCAATTCTGAAACATTTGTCATAAAGGTAAGCGGAGAAAATAAGATTGCTGATGGTATAACATGCGTCAGCGATAACAGTAACGCAGCGGATGTAAAGGTATCTGGAAAGGATACATCTTCCAAGATATCAGCGACAACCCCGGGTGCGTCTGCGATCAAGACAGATGGAAATCTTGAGATAGACAACATACAGATAAAGTCCGATGGTAAGGGAATCGAATCTGCGGGAACTGTGAAGATAGCAGGTGGAAGCAACAGCATAGATTCTGTATCTTCGGCAATATTGGCATCGGATGTGGAGATCACAGGAGGCTCTGTTGATGCAAAGTCATCAGGACTTGGCGATGGGGAGTCGGTAATCTCAGCAGACAATTCTATCAAACTGGTTGGTGGAAGTGTTACGGCGGATGCATCCGGATCAACCGGTGGAAATTCATTTGGCGTAAAGTCAGATGATGGAACGATCATTGTTGATGGCGATGTGTCAATAGGTGGAGATCCAATTTATTCCAAGGATCCGGTAGACAGCAAGGGCGACAGTGTAACCATGGTAAAGGTTGTGTTCACAGATGAGAATGGCAACCAGTTGTATGCGTCATCTGTAAACAAGGGATCAACTCTTGATCTGTCGAAAATAAATATCACCATGTCTGATGGTACTGATTACAAGACATCGAGGGCTGGATATGCGCTGGCATGGCAGGATGAAGCCGGAACAAGCTATAATGCTGATTCTGCATACGGCGCTGTATCAGAGGATATAACATTTAAGGCTGTATGGACATGGATAGTTGTGGATATAAGCGTTGATGCAAATATTACATTTGCGGCAACTGGAAATGCTTCGTACAAGACTACATATACAGGCGCAGCGATAAGACCGGCCGTAAAGGTTGTATCACGTGGAAGAACACTTGATGCGGGAACTGACTATATAGTTTCATATAGCAGCAATACCAATGCCGGTACAGCAAAGGTAGTTGTCAAAGGTCATGGCAGATATAAGGGCTCAAAGACTCTTACATTTGCAATAAACAAGCAGGCGATAAGTAAAGCCTCTGTGACAATCACAAAGTCGGCTGTATATACAGGCAAGGCTATAACACCAGCGGTGAAGGTGACTAGCGGTAAGCGGACACTCACAGCGGGCAAGGATTACAGAGTTGCATATTCGTCAAATAAAGACTTTGGCAAGGCAAAAGTTGTGATAATGGGAATCGGTAATTACAGTGGAACACAGACAAAGTATTTTGACATAACTGCGGCTGTGGGTAAGATCTATGCAAATGGAAATTACAAGTACAAGATCACAAATGCATCCCTGAATGGCAAGGGAACGGTAACTCTCGTATCTGTTGTCAAGAAGACCAAGACAGTTGTGGTTCCTGACACTATAAAGCTTGGTGGCAAGACATTTAAGGTCACAGCGATAGGAAAAGCGGCGTTCAAGAAGAATGTAAAGGTTACAAAGGTGACCTTGGGCAAAAACGTCAAGACTATAGGTGCCAAGGCGTTCTATGGATGTAAGAAGCTCAGGACAGTAGTGATAAAGAATACACAGATGACAGGAAAAACAGTTGGATCTGGTGCATTTACAGGGACATACGCCAAGATGACCGTCAAGGTTCCGTCGAAGAAGCTTAAGAGTTATAAGACAATCCTTCTGAAAAGAGGAGTGTCAAAGAAAGCAGTCATAAAGAAATAAAGGCTCAATAAAATAAAGAATAATTGGAGATCCGGGGTGGTTCATATGATCCCGGATCTTTTTTGTGCGTATGGAGGTGACCGAAGTTCGATTTGACATGGGTAAAAATATGTGTATAATATCGTTAGTATTCTAATAATTAGAAGTATAACTATCTGGAGAGGAGAATCCATATGGACGAACATACAAAATCCATACATTATCTGCTGATGGCGGATCATTTCATGGTGCAGAAGGCATTGCTGAGTCAGATAAAGGATACAGAGCTCACCATGGGACAGCCCAAGGTGCTGGACTATCTGAAGGATCATGATGGGGCGTGCCAGAAGGATATCGCGGCGGGATGTCATATAGAGCCGGCATCGATAACCGCTGTGTTGAGTGGCATGGAGAATAAAGGTTATATACAGAGAAGTACAAAGTCAGGGGACAGAAGATCCCTGTACGTGTATTTGACAGATAAGGGCAGAGAGTATGTGGAGATGCTCAATAAGAAGTTTGACTTAGTTGAATCTTTGGCACTGAGGGGATTTACCGCGGAAGAGACGGAAGAATTGCAGTCATTTCTTGTAAGGGTGTACGACAATATGAAGGGCAGCGAAAAAGACAACAGAAAAGAGGAACGTAAGAGATGAAGAACATGAAGGTAAGAATCCCAATGTATTTTGTTGGACTGTTTATTATGACTATAGGAATAGCACTTTCAGTCAAATCCAATCTGGGAGTGTCACCGGTGAGCTCTATACCATATACGATGACATGTGTATGGGGAATCGAGATGGGAAAGGCAACGATCATATTCCATGCGGCATTGGTGCTTATACAGATCATTATACTTCGAAAGAATTTCAAACCGATAAATCTCCTTCAGATAGTGGTTGGAGTAGTATTTGGATACTTCACGACATTCTGCAATTATCTTGCCACATTTCTGCCATCAACAGATAACATAGTTGTCAGGGTTGTTTTGATGCTTGTGAGTACCATATTCATAGCAGGCGGAATATTCTTTTATCTGCCGGCGAATCTTATCCCACTTGCCGGGGAGGGTGTTATGCAGGCTGTCTCAGAGGGCACACACATTGAATTTTCAAAGGTAAAGATCGGATTTGACTGTTCTATGGTGGCTGTGTCGGTCGTAACATGTCTGATCTGCATACATAGTCTTGGAAGCGTGGGCGCCGGTACTGTTATTGCCGCATTCCTTGTTGGATTCAATCTTGGCAAGTTGAATAAGGCATTTGGCGGAAAACGAGATAAACTTCTTGGAAAGCACACATACACTGAGGAGGAAGTGCTCAGGGAGAGAATGGAGCAATTGCATTAGGACTTTTGGATAAAATTGTATCGTATAAACTATTTTATAATGGTAATCAAAATTACCAATTAGAACTGCAATCTGCCTGCACTGTATTTGAAGTCGTCGAAATCATCGGGTATCCGTGAGAGTTCGTCTATGTATGCCGGACTGTCATATGGCTCATTTGCATTTATATGATGTTCCATATCTGTTATTTTCCCTTCATAAATGGCTAGTCTGGGGAGTTTTATTTGTTTGCTTTTGATATTACGTGGTGTATAATTTAGCCATACAAATTTTGGTTTGTTGTATGTGCAAAGGAGAATACAAATGATAACAGGGGATTTGAAGAATAAAATAGACAGTTTATGGGACATATTTGCCGCGGGTGGACTTGTCAATCCACTTGAGGTTATAGAGCAGATAACATATCTTATGTTTATCCATGATCTTGATGATGTGGACAACAAAAAGGCAAAGGAATGCGAGATGCTAGGGCTTCCGTTTAGCAGTATATTTGCTGATGAGGTGAAGATAGGAGACAGAAACATTGACGGAAAGCAACTCAAATGGTCTGTATTCAGGGATTTTCCTGCTGAGAAAATGTACAGTGTCATGCAGGAATGGGTTTTCCCATTTATAAAAAATCTTCATAGTGACAAGAACAGCGCATATTCAAAATATATGGATGATGCCATATTCAAGCTTCCGACACCGATTCTTCTTTCGAAGGTTGTTGATTCGCTGGATGAGATATATAAATTGATGAATGAAATCCAGTCAGTTGACGTGAGAGGCGATGTATATGAATATTTGCTTTCAAAGATAGCACAGTCTGGAAGAAACGGTCAGTTCAGGACGCCGAGACACATCATCCGTATGATGGTTGAGATGATGGATCCGGCAGCAGACGAGATGATATGTGATCCTGCGTGTGGAACATCCGGTTTCCTTGTTGCGTCAGGGGAGTACCTCAGAGAAAAGAAGAAAGAAGACATCTTTTATAACAAAGCAAATAGAGATCACTATATGAATCATATGTTCTATGGATATGATATGGATAGAACGATGCTTCGTATAGGTGCTATGAATATGATGACACATGGTATAGATAATCCATGTATTGAATATAGAGACAGCTTATCAGATCAGAATAGTGATAAGAATAAATATACACTTGTTCTTGCAAATCCACCGTTCAAGGGAAGTCTGGATGCTGAATCAGTTTCAGCAGATCTTCTCAAGATGTGCAAGACAAAGAAGACAGAATTGCTGTTCCTTACATTGTTCATAAGGATATTGCAGGTAGGCGGCAGATGTGCATGTATAGTTCCGGATGGAGTGCTATTTGGCTCGTCTGCAGCACATAAGGCAATCCGTAAAGAAATAGTGGAAAATCAGAAACTTCAGGCAGTCATCTCCATGCCATCAGGAGTGTTTAAGCCATATGCAGGAGTGTCAACTGCGATACTGATATTTACAAAGACAGATCACGGTGGAACGGACAAAGTATGGTTCTATGATATGACAGCAGACGGATACAGTCTTGACGATAAGAGAACACCGGTAAATGATAACGATATACCTGACATAATAGAGAGATTTGCACATCTTGACAAAGAAAATGACAGAAAGCGAACGGACAAGTCATTCTTTGTGTCAAAGGAAGAGATAGTGGACAATGCTTACGACCTCAGCATCAATAAGTACAAGGAAGTAGAGTATACACCAGTAGAGTATCCGCCTACATCTGAGATAATGTCAAATATAAGAGATCTGGAGAGACAGATAAGTCAGGAAATGGATGAACTTGAGAAATTGCTGGCTGATGATAACCAGTAATTGATTGAAAATATTAGGAAAGGGGAAAACAAACTCGACTTTAGCAAATTCGTATTTGTAT
>ENA-UOOC01002335-UOOC01002335.1-human-gut-metagenome-genome-assembly--contig:-C48old-NODE-2335-length-14349-cov-5.901777_pt1 | contig 14349 bp, 10 predicted proteins | sample MGYA00242469_ERZ724016 | MGnify/ENA metagenome assembly ERZ724016 | reverse complement strand
CTAACAATTATTCTATTTCCGGTCGTATATCCGACGAAAGGACGGGTTCGCCGTTGCCCGGCGCATCCATTTTAATCAAAGGCACCTATTTGTGGGCTGTATCCGATCAGAAGGGGGAATTTACGATACAAGGAGTACAGGAAGGCAAGTATCAATTGGAAATTTCTTTCCTCGGTTATGTTCCGGCAACGGTCCCGGTGAATGTGAACAACAGCATCAAAGGATTAAAGATACAACTGAAGGAAAATACACTTGCCCTGAACGACGTAATCGTTACCGCACAAGCTCCGAAGAGTGAGCTGAACACCACGCTCAACATCGGGAGTAACGCACTGGAACATCTGCAGATATCGAATGTAAGCGATATTTCCGCCCTTCTTCCGGGAGGAAAGACGAAAGTTCCGGACTTGACCAGCAACAATATTTTCTCTCTGCGCGACGGAGGTTCGTCCGCAGGCAACGCGGCTTTCGGAACGGCGATAGAAGTAGACGGAGTACGCATCGGCAACAATTCTTCTTTCGGCAATATGACCGGAATAGATACCCGCAGCATCTCCGTGGCCGATATCGAATCGGTAGAAGTCATCACCGGAGTACCTTCGGCAGAGTACGGAGACTTGAACAGCGGTATGGTCAAAATCCATACGAAGAAAGGGAAGACTCCGTGGAATGTACTGCTATCCATCAATCCCCGCACAGAACAGGTGTCCTTTTCCAAAGGGCTGGACCTCGGCAACGATAAAGGAATCGTCAACATAAGCGGTGAATGGACCAAGGCTACTCAAAAGCTGAACTCACCCTATACTTCTTATACCCGCAGAGGATTCTCCGCAGGTTACAGCAATACGTTCCGGAAAGTGCTCCGATTCGACATCGGACTGACCGGTAACATCGGAGGAATGAATACGAAGGATGATCCCGACGCATATACAGGAGAATACACCAAAGTCAGAGACAACGTTTTCCGTGCAAACACGTCATTGGCATGGCTGCTCAACAAGTCATGGATTACCAACCTCAAACTGGATGCATCGGTGTATTACAATGATAACAAGTCGCATGCACATACACCTTATTCTTATGCGTCCGAACAGCCGGCAGTCCACGCCGAACAGGAAGGCTATTTCATTGCAGGCAAACTGCCTTACCATTTCTTTGCCGATCAGATTGTCGATTCCAAAGAACTGGATTATGCCGCTTCGTTGAAGTACGAATGGAACCGTCGTTTCAAGAACGTTACCAGCAATCTGAAAGCAGGCGTGCAATGGAAAGGAACAGGCAATGTGGGCGACGGAGAGTATTATCAGAATCCTTCGCTGGCTCCCAACGGATATCGTCCCCGTTCTTACTCGGCTTATCCGTATATGCACAATGTTTCGTTGTATGCGGAAGAAAGCCTGTCGGTACCTGTCGGCAGCACCATGCTGAGGCTGATGGCGGGATTGCGTTGGGAGAATCTGTTCATCAGCGGAACGCAATACGACAAGTTGAACACACTGTCGCCACGTTTCAACGCCAGATGGCAGCTGAACGAAAACATAGCGATTCGGGGCGGATGGGGAGTGACCGAGAAGCTGCCTTCGTACTATGTGCTCTATCCCCGACAGGAGTATCGGGATATTCAGACTTTCGGAGTCTCATACAATAACAATGAGTCGGCTTACGTCTATTACAGTCAGCCATATACTTTATTACACAATGAGAAACTACGCTGGCAGAAGAATCAGAATGCCGAAATAGGAGTTGACATCAACGTGGCCCGCACCCGTATTTCACTGGTAGGATACTTTAACCGCACGAAGATGCCTTATAAATATACAAGTACCTATACTCCGTTCGCATACAATGTTCTACAGTTGCCGGAAGGATTCGAGCTGTCCGCCAATCCGCAGATTACCGTAGACAATCAGACGGGCATGGGATATATACGGGACGATGAGAACAGTTACTGGACACCGCTGGACGTAAAGGTGAAAGACCAGACTTTCGTCAGGTCAACCTCTCCCGATAACGGACCGGACATCACCCGCAGAGGAGCGGAAATGATCATCGATTTTCCGGAGATCACTCCTCTCCGTACGCAGTTCCGTGTGGATGCGGCCTATACATATACCAAATACATAGACAATTCCTTGTCTTATTACTACCAAAACGGATGGTCGCACACCAGTCTCGCCAACCGTTCCTACCAATATGTAGGTATATATGCCAACGGCGACAACTCATCCACGACCGCCAACGGCAAGCGCACTCACTCGCTGGATGCCAATATCACAGCGATCACCCGTATCCCGAAAGCAAGGCTGATCATATCCTGCAAACTAGAAGCCTCGCTCATCAAGCGGTCGCAGAACCTCTCCGAATATAACGGTACGTCGTATGCGTTCAACGTCAGCGAAAACAGCAACGAGAAAACAGGAGGCAGCATCTACGACGGAAATTCTTATACGGCTATTTATCCGGTTGCCTACCTCGACCTGAACAACGAGGTACATCCTTTCACCGCCGCCGAAGCCGAAAATCCGGACTTCGCACATCTGATACGTAAATCGGGCAATGCCTATACTTTCGCAGCCGACGGATATGATCCGTATTTCTCTGCCAATATCAGCATTACCAAGGAGATAGGCGATCATGTTTCGCTGTCGTTCAACGCGATTAATTTCACGAACTCACGGGCGTATGTGAAATCATACGCAACCGGAACCAGTGCAATCTTTACCCCGAACTTTTATTATGGACTAACCTGCCGCATTAAACTTTAGAAATATGAAACAACAGTCAATCTATATCGTACTGCTTTTCGTCACATCCTTACTCGGAGGATGTACGGACCTCGACAAAGGCAATCCTTACGAAGACCAGCTGCACACCTTGCAGGTGACTGCCGTCTATCCGGACGAATACGCGGAATACCTTCGGGAAGGCATCACCGTCCAAATCGAAGACATCGACCGCGGCAATTCCTACAAGACGGTAACCGACCAGAACGGTACAGCGCAATTCGCCCTGACCAACGGCATATACCGCATACAAATCAGTGATAAAGCCGACCAGCATATATTCAACGGACTGGCAGACAAGGTAAAACTCGTAAACGGGGATGTCACACTCAACGTTCCGCTCACACACTCCAAAGCCGGTGCCATCATTATCAAGGAAATCTATTGCGGAGGATGTACCAAGCTGCCGCAGGAAGGTACTTATCAGGCTGATAAATACATTATCCTGCACAACAATGATTCCCAGACGCAGTATCTCGACCATTTATGCTTAGGTACACTCGATCCTTACAACTCCCAGTCCACCAACGTATGGGTGACGCAGGACGAAGCAACCGGAGCAACCATTTTCCCCGATTTCGCTCCTATCGTCCAGTGCATCTGGCAATTCGGCGGTAACGGCACTTCCTTCCCGCTGGCACCCGGTGCAGATGCAGTCATCGCCGTCAACGGCGCCATAGATCATGCCGCCCAATACCCGCTGTCGGTCAATCTGAACAAACCGGGATATTTTGCCTGCTACAACAATGTTTATTACTGGAATACGATGTATCATCCTGCTCCGGGAGACCAGATCAGCCGCGACCATTATCTGGACGTGGTCATCAAACTGGGACAGGCGAATGCCTATACATTCTCCATATTTTCTCCCGCCACTGTCATCTTCAAGGCTCAGGACACTACGATACAGGAGTATGTACAGCAAACAGGCAGTGTGATACAAAAGCCCGGCAGCACGGTGGATCAGGTCATCAAGATTCCGCTCGACTGGGTGATTGACGGGGTAGAGGTGTACTATGGCGGTTCGTCGAGCAATAAAAAACGCATTTCGCCTTCCATCGATGCCGGATATGTCAGCCAAAGCGCACTGTATGACGGACGCAGCCTGCACCGTCGGGTAGACGAGGAAGCATCGAAGGAGGCCGGTTATGAAATACTGGAAGATACGAACAACTCTTCCGCCGATTTTTATGAAAGAGAACAACAATCCCTGCATGAGTAATATGAAAGGAATATATATAGGATGTATGCTGTTGTGTATAGCAGCCGTAAGCTCGGCACAGACTTACGATGTTATCGAACGACGAAATTCATGGAATACCGGAACAAACGTAACGGGAATCATGATGGACAGCGTCACCGTCTCCTACACCGAGCTGTACGGCAAGAACAATCACGGTGACTTCCGCAACTACTACGAAGCCGGTAAATTATGGAGTGCCGGTGCAGTAGCCAAGTCCATCACACACTTAAAGAAGTATTCTCTGATCGGCTCGTTCTCATTCGACCACACTTCCGGCAAGGATATGAGCGGCTCCATGTTCATTCATCCCGGATTTTATCCGGTAGACCTGCTGGAGTTTACCCCCGGCCGAAAGGATTTGCAAACTTATGCGTTTATGGGAGGTATAGCAGCAGATGCCGGCACCAACTGGCGCATCGGCGGAAAGATCGATTTCACCTCTGCCAATTACTCCAAACGCAAGGACTTGCGGCATACCAACTACAGACTGGACTTAAAAGTCGCTCCCGGCATCATGTATCATTCGGACCATTATGCGATCGGATTCTCTTATATTTTCAGCAAAAACAGCGAATCCGTTTCAGCAGAAGAGATCGGAACAGCCGCTACACCTTATTACGCATTCCTTGATAAAGGACTGATGTACGGTGCCTACGAAGCATGGTCGGGAAGCGGAGTCCATCTGAGCGAATCGGGTATCAACGGATTCCCCATCAAGGAACTGTCTCACGGAGCAGCAGTTCAGGCTCAATGGGGATCGCTTTACGGAGATTTGGAGTATCTGCATTCTTCCGGTACCGCCGGAGAGAAAGAGGTTATCTGGTTTAAGTTTCCGGCACACCGGATTACATCGCATCTGAGATACCGTTTCGCCAAAGGCAGTACCGAACATTTCCTGCGGATCAACCTCTCATGGTCACGCCAGACAAATGACGAGAATGTATTGGGACAGGAGATATCCAACGGAATCACGACTACCCATGTTTACGGTTCCAACCGGATTTTCGAAAGAAAGGCTTTATCCGTTCAGCCCGAATATGAGTTGATCGCTCCTAAAGGAGAATTGCGTGTCGGAGCCGAGATTTCGTCATTCAAAAGCATGACTACCCAAATGTACCCTTATGTCGCGTCACAGACAATGACTTGTGGACGGGTTTACGCATCCGGTGTACTTCATGCCGAAAGGTTCGATGTGAAAGCTGCCGCAAGTTTCTCCATAGGAGACTTCACGGAGAAGAGCAGGACTACTGAAACGACAGGCGAACCGGGTGATCCTCCATACCGCCTGACAGATTATTACCATCTACAGAACGAGTATGCAACTGCCCCACGGGCGACAGTGAACGTCGGATTACGCTATCACTTTCATCGGGGGATTTATGCCGAAATTCAGGGCGGATATACGCACGGTTTCAACCTTGAATATATAGCAGGTTCGAGCCGTTGGAATGAGACGATTAAGTTAGGTTATACATTTTAAAATTATTCATTTACATAATATAAAACTATCAAATGATGAAAAAGGGGATATTATTTGTGCTGGCAGCAGCATTTCTGGCATCTTGCCAGCAGGAGGAAAACGAGGGAGTAGCATCTGTGGACCGGGTGACCATCACTCCTATTATCACACGTGCCACAGAGGTTAATTTCGAAGATCAGGATCAGATCGGATTGAGTGTCACTAAAGAAGACGGCACTGTATATGCCACCAACGAGCTTATGACTTTCAATGACGGAGCTTTCGCCGGAAGTCTGAAATGGTATCCCGAAGGAGCAGACAAGTCTTCATTCGTGGCTTACTATCCTTACAGCGCAACCGGTGTACCGACTTCATTCACCGTGCATGCCGACCAGACCACCAACTACGGAATCTCCGACTTTATGGCGGCAAGCAAATCCGACGTACTTCCTTCGGTGAACTCCATCAGCATGATCTTCAAGCACATGCTGACCAAACTGGTTATTAATGTGACAAACGAAACGAATTTGGATATTTCATCTATAGTGCTCAAAGGCTCTGTTCCTACTGCCAATATCAATTTGGCAACCATGAAGACAACCGTAAACGAGAGCGCCGCCGCCACAGACATCACAGCACAACAAGTGACAAAGAATAAGACTTTTCGTGCCATTGTAGTCCCACAGACGGCTGCGTTCACTCTTGCAGTAACAACTTCAGATAACAATACATTGATGCAAAAGCTCGTATCCACAGATTTAGTTCAAGGCGGACAATACAGTGTCAATATACGTGTATTACCCGATAATATCATCGTTACACTCAGTGGTGAGATCGAGAACTGGACAGACGAGGGAGAGATCAAGGGAGATGAGCCGGAAGTTCCTTTTGAAGAGCATGACGGATATTTCATCTACGACGGCATTACCTACAATACGGTAACTCTCTCCAACGGAACAACATGGATGGCGGAACCATTACGCTATGTACCGGATGGATATACTCCGTCAAGTGATCCGGCTGCAGATTCTCACATCTGGTATCCGTACGAATTGGTTACAGTTGACGGTACACTTACTGCAAAAGCATTGCAGGACGCAACTTCTATCAAGCAGTACGGTTATCTCTACGACATCCATGCCGCACTTAGCGGCAAAGCAGTTACTCCGGAAAACTGCTACGACTTTGAAGGAGCACAGGGCATCTGTCCGAAGGGATGGCACATCCCGACTCGCGCCGAATATTTCAGCCTTGTAGGTAATTCGACCAAAGATGCGGACGGCAATAGTTTGGAAAACGGAAAAGACGCTCTTTTCTATGACACAGCATATGACGGTGGTAAAATCCCGACACTCAACGAGGCTAAATTTAATTATCAATTCTCGGGAGTACGTATGTCAACCGGTTATTCAGCCGTCCCCAAATATCAGGCAACGGCAATAACCAGCAGCAACAGTACGGTAACCGAATGGTTTGGAAAACCCAGTATGAGTTATTACATGACTTCAACTGCATATAAGCCTATTTATAGTACAAGCACCGGCGACCTGACCAATATTCAGTTCTTCGGACTAATGAGCACATTCTCAATGGCGAAGTATCCGGAAGGCAGATTGTCTCTGAGTTATATCAGTGTACTTAGTGGTCAAACAGTTCGTTGTGTAAAGAACCAGAACTAAAAGCCATTTGCAAGTTCATAAAAAAGAATATAAACTACATAAAAACAAAAAGTAACAATGAAAACAAAAAAGCTAAGCATCGCAATCGCTCTACTGGCGGTTGCCGTTATCGGAACCTCTTGTGGAAACAAACAGCAGAAAAGTTCCTCGGACACAACAACAGAACAGACCACTTCGTCTGCTTTAGAAATTGACTCTCTTCTTGCAAATGCAGAAAACCTTGCAGGAAAAGAAGTAACCATCGAAGGCGTTTGCACACATACCTGCAAGCATGGCGCCAAGAAAATCTTCCTGATGGGCAGTGACGACACACAAGTGATCCGCGTAGAAGCCGGCACCTTGGGAGCATTCGACCCGAAATGTGTGAACTCCATCGTCCGCGTCACCGGAACACTGAAAGAACAACGCATTGACGAAGCCTACCTCCAAAACTGGGAAGCACAACTCAAAGCGCAAGCTGCCGAAAAACACGGAACCGGTGAAGCCGGCTGTGACACAGAGAAGAAAGCACGCGGCGAGACAGCCAACACGCCCGAAGCCCGTATCGCCGACTTCCGCGCGAAGATAGCCGACCGAAAAGCAAGCAGCGGCAAAGAGTATCTGTCTTTCTATTTCATGGAAGCTAATTCGTATGAAGTGGAGTAGCAGCATCCGTAAATGGAGTAGGCTGATACACCGTGATTTATCCTTTTTCTTTGCCGGAATGGTCTTGATTTATGCCATTTCCGGCATTGTGATGAATCACCGTGACACCATCAACCCGAACTTCTCCATCGAACGGAAAGAATATAAGATTGCCGAAAAACTGCCGGGCAAAGAGGGAATGAAAAGGGAAAATGTACTGACTCTGCTGCAACCATTGGGAGAGGAAGGTAACTATACCAAGCACTATTTCCCGAAAGCGGACATCATGAAAGTGTTCTTGAAAGGCGGGTCCAACTTGCAGGTAAACGTCCGTACGGGAGAGGCAGTCTACGAATCTGTCACCCGCCGCCCGCTCATCGGAGCAATGGCACGCCTGCACTACAACCCCGGACAATGGTGGACTTACTTTGCGGATATTTTCGCAGTCGGCCTCATCATCATCACCCTTTCCGGAGTCATCATGCTGAAAGGCAACAAAGGTATTATCGGCAGAGGAGGAATAGAAATGATTGTCGGAATCGTGATTCCCATCCTTTTTCTTCTCTTCTTTTGAACAGAATAACTGATAAAATAAAATGGAACAAATCATAGAATGTAACAACCTGACGCACTACTACGGCAAACGGTTGATTTACGAAAATCTTAGTTTCACAGTCCCCAAAGGCCGCATCCTCGGACTACTGGGCAAGAATGGTACGGGCAAGACCACGACCATCAACATCCTGAGCGGATATCTGAAACCACGTTCCGGAGAATGCCGTATCTTCGGACAAGAGATACAGACGATGGCTCCGGCATTGCGCCGCAACATCGGGCTGCTGATAGAAGGGCACGTACAGTATCAATTCATGAGCATCACCCAGATTGAGAAGTTCTACGCAGCCTTTTACCCCAATCAATGGAAAAAAGAGGCTTATTATGAACTGATGAACAAACTGAAAGTAGCTACCGGACAGCGCATCTCCCGTATGTCTTGCGGACAACGTTCACAAGTAGCACTCGGACTGATTCTGGCACAGAATCCCGAGCTTCTTGTATTAGACGACTTCTCCCTCGGTCTCGACCCCGGTTATCGCCGCCTGTTTGTAGACTATCTCCGCGATTATGCACGTTCCGAAGGCAAGACTGTCTTTCTGACTTCGCATATCATTCAGGATATGGAACGACTGGTAGACGACTGTATCATGATGGACTACGGAAAGATACTGATTCAGAAGCCAATTGACGAATTACTGAAAGAAGGACGCCGCTATACCTGTACTGTTCCCGAAGGTTACGAACTGCCCGCATCCGATGATTTCTATCATCCTTCCGTGATGCGGAATACACTGGAAACATTCTCCTTCCTCCCCCTCACAGAGGCGGAAGCAAAACTGAAATCCATGTCAGTACCCTATACGGACCTGCATAGCGAACATGTGAATCTGGAAGATGCCTTCATCGGTCTGACCGGCAAATACTGATTCAATAAAATAATTAAAGATTAAAAAGTAAATTAGAAGTCTCATGTACGCTATATTTTATAAAGAATGGATCAAGACACGGTGGTATTTTCTGCTTGCCGTAGTCACTACACTCGGTTTTACAGGCTACTGTATGCTTCGCATCAACCGGGTGATAGAAATGAAAGGCGCCGCGCATGTATGGGAAGTCATGATGCAGCGGGATGCCATATTCATCGATATGTTACAATACATCCCCCTGATTGCCGGAGTGCTGATGGCCATCGTGCAGTTTGTTCCCGAGATGCAGCGCAAATGTCTGAAACTGACTTTGCACCTGCCCTATCCCGAACTGAAAATGACCGGCAATATGTTGTTCTCCGGTTTGGTACTGTTGCTTGTCTGCTTCGCTTCCAACTTCCTTCTGATGGAGGTCTATCTGAGCGGAGTACTGGCTCACGAACTGAAGAATCATATACTGCTGACCGCCCTCACGTGGTATCTTGCCGGTATTTCCGGCTACCTGCTCATCGCATGGATCTGCCTCGAACCGGCATGGAAACGCAGAATCATCAATCTCATTATCGCTGTACTGTTACTGCGAATCTTCTTCCTGTCGCCCACGCCGGAAGCTTATAACAAATTCCTCCCGTATCTGCTGGTTTATACGTTGCTGACCGCGTCTTTCTCCTGGCTCTCCATCGTACGGTTCAAAGCGGGAAAGCAGGACTAAGATAATGAAGAATGAAGAACTAAAAATGAAGAATTAAATAAAGATGAAACGTTTCAGTACCATACTATTATATGTCACCATCGCCTTCCTGCTTCTCTGGCAGTTGCCTTGGTGCTACAACTTCTTTGTCGTAAAGCCGGAGAAGACTCCTTTCACTCTATATAGTTTCGTGATCGGCGATTTCGCCTTGATGGGACAGGAAGAGGGAAAAGGAACCGTACGTCGCGACGCTGCCGGAAACATCTATTCCGAAGCGGCTTTCGACAGTATTCTGCCTATGTTTTATTTCCGCCAGTTGATGTCCGACGAACGTTTTCCGGATACGATTAACGGGATAGCTGTCACTCCGAAGATCGTGCAGACGGAGAATTTCAATTTCCGCAGCGTACCTACGGATATCAACGCTCCTTCCATCGGTCTTTATCCTCTGTTGGAGTCGATGTCCGGGCGTGTAGACCTGAAGATGCCGGATGATGTTTTCCGCATTACTTCGCAAGGCATCGAGTTTATCGATATGGCTTCCAATAGCGTGAATGCAGAAAAAAGCCTCTTGTTTACAGAAGCTATGACCAAGAAGAATTTCCGCTTTCCGGCCATTGAGATCGTAGGAAACCCGACGGTGAAGAAGGAGTACGACGAAGGATATCTTCTGTTGGATGCCGATCGTCGTCTGTTCCATCTGAAACAGGTGAAAGGACGTCCCTACGTTCGTGCCATCGCTTTGCCGGAAGGATTAACATTAGAGCACCTTTATCTGACGGAATTCAGAAATAAAAAGACGCTTGCTTTCCTGACAGATGTCAACAATGCCCTCTATGTGCTGAAAAGCCGCACGTATGATGTGGTGAAAACAGGAGTTCCTGCATTCAATCCCGAAACGGATGCGCTGACCATTATTGGAAATATGTTCGACTGGACGGTACGGGTGACGAGTCCGTCTTCCGATAATTACTATGCTTTGAACGCGGATGATTATTCACTGATAAAGAAGCTGGAAAATAATTCGAATACTCATTATATGCCCGGCATCAGTTTCACTTCTTATACGGACAAGTATGTGATGCCGCGCTTTGAGTAATAACAGGAATAATAACTTTTAGGCACGGATTACACAGATTAACACGGTTTTAGCGTTGTGAAAGCATAAAGCTATCGTGTTAATTCGTATAATCCGTATCTTTTATTTCTAACATTCACAGAAAACAATAAAGAACCTTTCGCATTTATTCAACAAGAAACTGTACCTTTGCAAGCATGAACATTATCCGATCCGCAATTGCCTCTGCGTTGAACACAAACAAATACGGTAGATAACAACACTAATTTAAAGCCGTATGAAAATTTGCAAGGCATGTACATTTCTGAGTTTCCTCATTATATTATTATACAGTTGTGCGCTTCCGCCTGAGGATGAAAAAGAGAGCCTTGAACCGGACAGTTCAACATCAGAACTTCCCTGGACAGGAGAAACCGAGAAATTCACGATTAATACCAAAGAAGGCGTACACTTGAATGATCCGCAGGAAGATGCAGGAACAGCATATATCACGATCCCCTCTTCTTCTGTAAGAAGCACCCGATGGGAATTCGGGGTACGGCTCACCTTTAATCCTTCCGCCAATAATTACGCCCGTTTCTATTTAGCCTCTTCATCGGAAATACTTTCCGGAGATCTGAACGGCTATTACATTCAGATAGGAGGAACAAAAGACAATGTAGCACTTTACCGGCAAAATGGGAATCAATCCAAATTACTGGCTTCGGGAAGAGAACTCATGAAAGGAAATAATTCTCCGAAATTATTTATCAAAGTAGAATGCGACGCCAACGGCTACTGGACTTTCTGGACACGCATGGAAACGGAAACCGAATATACGAAGGAGAAACAAATAAAAGACGCAAGTATCACAAAGTCAATCTGCTGCGGCATATACTGCGTTTATACAAAAAGCCGCTGTGACGGTTTCACTTTCCATCATATACAGTTGTCTGATGATGTAATAACAAGTACTGAACCGGACGACATACCGGACGTTCCGGATGAACCGGACAAGCCTGACACACCGGAATCGCCGGAATATCCTGACAATGTGAGAAATATGTTACTATTCAACGAAGTGATGTATGACAATGCCAAAGACGGTGCCGAATACATCGAATTCTATAATCCTGCTGATCAGGATATCACTGTAAAGTCTCTGCGTCTGTTTAAAATGAGAGCAACGGGAGAAATATTCAGTACCACAATACTCAAACAGGAAGATGAAAATACAAACCTTGTTATTCCCGGCAAAGGATATATTTGTTTTACTCACTCCGCAACTACACTGATCAGAAAGCATAAGGTTGACGGCAAAAGTATAACCGAAATATCCAAATTTCCGCAACTGAGCAACGACGGAGGTTACCTTGCCTTGGCAACTGATGAAGAACATCCCCGCACGATTGATACCTGCCGTTTCATAGACTGGATGCACGACACTTCAGTCACTACAGGCATTTCATTAGAGAAGATATCTCCTGAACTTCCTTCTCTCAACAAAAACTGGCACTCATCGAGAAATGATACAGGTGGCACACCCGGAATAAAAAACTCATAAGAAGGATGCATTTATTTGATAAATTCCCTACATTTGTACAATTTGTAGGAAAAGCATATTTGAATATATTCACCCGCGAACGAATTTTAAGCAACAGATATGAGTCCAATTATCTTATCTATTACTATCATAGCATACTTTATGATCCTTTTCGCTATCTCCTATATAGCAGGACATAAAGCGGATAACGAAGGCTTCTTCGTCGGCAACCGCAAATCGGCATGGTATATTGTCGCCTTTGCCATGATTGGTTCCACTATCTCCGGAGTTACGTTTGTATCCGTACCGGGTATGGTACAAGCCAGCGGCTTCTCCTACCTGCAAATGGTACTGGGATTTATCGTCGGACAGTTCATTATCGCATTCATACTCGTTCCGCTTTTCTACCGGATGAATCTGGTTTCTATCTATGAATATCTTGAAAATCGCTTCGGAGCTTCTTCCTATAAGACAGGAGCCTGGTTTTTCTTTATTTCCAAAATGCTCGGAGCTGCCGTGCGGCTCTTTTTAGTATGTCTGACCTTGCAATTACTCATCTTCGACCCTTTCCATATTCCCTTTATAATCAATGTCATACTGACAGTACTCATTGTCTGGCTCTATACTTTCCGGGGAGGAGTGAAATCATTGATATGGACTGATGTACTGAAAACATTCTGTCTGGTAGTCTCCGTCGTACTTTGTATCTACTATATAGCTTCCAGCCTGCATCTGAATTTCAGCGGATTGGTCTCAACGATTTCAGACAGCGATCTCTCCAAAATGTTCTTTTTTGACGATGTCAACGACAAGCGATATTTCTTCAAGCAATTCCTGGCAGGAGTCTTTACCGTTATCGCCATGAACGGGCTGGATCAGGATATGATGCAACGGAATCTCAGTTGCAAGAACTTCCGTGACTCACAGAAGAATATGATTACAAGCGGGATTTCACAGTTCTTTGTGATCCTGCTCTTCCTGATGCTGGGTGTCTTGCTCTATACTTTCACCGCCCGACAGGGAATCGAGAATCCCGGCAAGAGCGATGAATTGTTCCCAATGATCGCCACAGGCAATTACTTTCCGGGAATAGTCGGTATCCTGTTCATTATCGGATTGATAGCTTCGGCGTACTCCGCTGCCGGATCGGCCTTGACAGCCCTGACGACTTCTTTCACCGTAGATATTCTGAATGCGCACAAGAAAGACGAAGCGGCACTCAGCAAAATACGGAAACACGTGCACATCGGGATGGCATTCGTGATGGGAATCGTCATCTTCGTATTCAATTTACTGAATAATACGAGTGTGATTGATGCGATTTATACGCTGGCCAGTTATACGTATGGTCCAATTCTCGGACTATTCGCTTTCGGCATTTTTACTAAAAAACAAGTTTATGATCCATATATTCCGTTAGTAGCCATTCTTTCTCCTGCACTTTGCTACGTATTGCAAAGAAATTCGGAAGCCTGGTTCGATGGATATCAAATTAGCTACGAGTTACTGATATTGAATGCTGCGTTTACTTTTCTGGGGCTTTGCCTGCTCATCAAAAGGAAATCGTCAGTAGCCCCTATCAACAACTCTTTAATAAAAAAACATTAAAATGAAAAAGAAAATCAATTGCTTCATACCTTTTGGCAATCCGAAAGATACGATACAAACTGTAAAAGAATTGCAAGCTTCAGAATTAGTGAACAAAATCTACCTGCTAAGCGCTGATACCAACAAAGAGTGCTTACCGGGGTGTGAATGTCTCCTCATTAACGGTCTCTACTCTACA
>ENA-UOOC01002334-UOOC01002334.1-human-gut-metagenome-genome-assembly--contig:-C48old-NODE-2334-length-14349-cov-17.812299_pt1 | contig 14349 bp, 10 predicted proteins | sample MGYA00242469_ERZ724016 | MGnify/ENA metagenome assembly ERZ724016 | reverse complement strand
CTCGTGACCCTCAGCTTGGGAAGCTGATGCTCTACCAACTGAGCTACTGCCGCATCTCTAAAACGGAAACAAAAGTAATATATATTTTTCAACCGACCAAATATAAGCAAACAATATTTACTATAACCATCAAGATTTCTGCTCTCCTGTTTATATCGACAGCTTTATGCATATCCTGTGTATGGATAAACCGATCCTTATCTCCAATAAAAGGTTTATAGACTATCTCTCCAAAATAAACATGAGGACCTCCAAAACGGCAATTCAAGATACCTGCTAAAGCAGACTCCGGATAACCTGAATTAGGACTCGCATGCCGGTTACCATATTTACCTACAAATCTCAGCAAACCGGGACGCCCTACACACAGCACCATTAAAAATGCAGTTAGACGAGCCGGAATATAGTTCGCCATATCATCAATATGTGCAGCGACACAACCAAACTGAAGATAACGTTCATTCCTATAGCCTATCATAGAGTCAAGCGTATTAACCATCTTATAAGCAAGCATACCGGGAACTCCCAAAAGCAAATACCAGAATAATGGAGCAATAACCCCATCACTCAAATTCTCAGCCAATGTTTCCAAAGCAGCCGTACGCACTTCCTGATCTGTCAGTTCCGAAGTATCACGCCCTACAATACGGGAAACCTGCTTTCTTCCTTCCTCCAAAGAATGATCCGCAGCCAAAAAAACCTGCCTTACTTCGTTGATAAGTGTAGTTCCTGCCAAACAATAGAAAACAAGCACAGCAGAGAGAATAATACCCAACCAACGGTTTAGCACAAACAGATAATGCAATACCAAAACAGATCCTGCATACACTAGCAAAATAAGCATAATGGCCGCCACCCCTCCTTTCAACATCCGATGTGTCCCACAGTTCCATCGTTTCTCACAAAAAGAGATCAGCTTCCCGAATCCTACCACTAGATGCGGCAATCCTATCGGATCCCCAAGCAATTTATCTAATATCCATCCTATCAACAACGGAAGAATTAATACATATATGTCCATTTCTTTATACTTTCTACCAGTTTGTCATTTTCTTCCGGAGTTTGTGTAGCAATACGGAAGAAGTGTTCATTCAGCCCTTCAAAATTGGATGCGTCACGAATAAGAATTCCCTGCTCTGTTGCCAGATATTCTTTCAAAGCCGCCGCCTTTCCCATCCGCAATTGAACTAACATATAGTGAGTATCCGATGGCCAGATCTCCATTCCCCCTATTGAAAGTAAAGATTGAACTAATCTCTCTTTTTCCCTCAATAACAAAGAGATATCTATATCATATTGAGAAGAAGACAATAAATAATGCCCGGCCTCTATAGCCAACTGATTAACAGACCAAGGCATCCGCTGTGTCCGGATTTCATGTAGCAGTTCTTTACATGCAGTGATATATCCTAAACGCAAGCCGGGCACGGCAAAACGTTTTGTCATGGAATGCAACAGAATAACATTCGGAAATTCCGCAGCCTCCTTGGCTGTAAGCAAAGCCTTCTGTGTAAAGAATTCATACGACTGGTCCATGATAAAAATACGCTGCGGATTTTGTTTTATACAGGCTGTCAAGACTTCCTTCTCCCTAACCTCTCCTGTGGGATTATTAGGATTACATAACCATATCAATCTCCCCCTATCCGGCAAACGGTTCAAATTATATATAGGAACCACTTTATGACCATGCAGACGACAAGCATCCGCATATTCGCTGAAAGTGGGCATCAAGATAGCCGAAATCTGATTCCTGAATGTCTGAGCTATTAAATAAATGGCTTCCGTAGCCCCATTGGTCACACAAACCTCTTCAGACGAAAGATGAAACCGTTCCGCTAAAACCTTTTCCAACGAATAAGGTTCCGGTTCGGGGTACGTACGGATACTTTCCATCTGCTGAAACAAATGTTGATGTAATCCGCTATGGTCTACATGATTATATACGTTTGAACTGAAATTTATCTTTATTGCTTTATACTTATAAGCATCATCACCATGTCCTTCAATCATTCCCACTCATTATTTGGTACAACAAAGGCAGATTAAGATGACTGCGTACATGCTCTGCCAATTTATCATATTGTTCTTCTTTATAAGTCCGGTAATCCAACACCGTATGACACTCCAGTTTTTCTGCGTATGGTTCCAGCAAATAATCTATAAATGCCTGATTATCCAATATTCCATGAATATAACTTCCCATACATTTTTGGTTTACAAAACAACCGTCCTCTCCACCGTCTTCCAGTCTATTCAAAGGAACTACAGACACCCCCGGAACCGGGCGGGTTTCTCCCATGTGTATTTCATATCCTTGGCAAGTTTCCGCATTCTCAAGAAAATGAAAATTCACCTGCCGCGTCACCTTCTCCCCTTGCATCGTAGTAATGACGGGAAGCAGTCCCAGTCCCGGCAATTGACGGATCTCTCCCTCCACTCCTTCCGGATCGTGAATCTCAAGTCCCATCAATTGGTATCCCCCACAAATTCCCATTACAGTAACCCCTTCCCTATGCGCACGTAGGACAGCTTGCGCCACCCCGTTCCGTCTCAACTCATACAAGTCATCCAAAGTGCTTTTGCTGCCAGGAAGCAGAATAATATCAGCTTTGGCCAGATCTTCCGTATTATTGGTATAATAAAGGTGCACCCGTTCATCCCGTTCCAATCTGTTGAAATCTGTAAAGTTTGAGAGATGACGCAACAGAACAACTGCTATGTTTATTTTGCCTTCCACGGCTTGCATCCGTTTATAGTCCAAGCCTACGGAATCCTCTTCCTCAATATGTATATTTCTATAATAAGGTATTATTCCCAAGACAGGAATACCACATAAATCCTCCATCATCTTCACACCAGACTCAAACAAACGGATATCCCCTCTGAATTTATTAATGATTACTCCTTTTATACGTTTCTTGTCCTCAGGAGTTTGTAACATGACCGAACCATAGACACTGGCAAATACTCCTCCCCGGTCAATATCAGCTACCAAAATCACATCCGCATCCGCATAACAGGCCATCGGCATATTCACCAAATCAGTATCCCGCAGATTTATTTCGGAAATACTCCCTGCTCCCTCCATTACAATAGGGTTATAACGTGCGGCAAGACGGTCAAAGGCTGCGTTTACCTCCTGCCTCAGCTCTTCACGTCCCTCCTTGCGAAAATACTCAAAAGCGTTACGATTACCGATGGGACGACCGTTTAATACCACTTGCGAAGTATGATCGGAACTGGGTTTCAACAACAAAGGATTCATGTCCGTATGACAAGGGACTCCAGCCGCTTCGGCCTGTACAGCTTGTGCACGCCCTATTTCCAACCCTTCCGGAGTGGCATATGAATTCAGTGCCATATTCTGTGCCTTAAAAGGTGCCGGTCGATAACCGTCCTGTTTAAAAATGCGGCATAATGCAGCAGCGATGACACTTTTGCCAACATCACTGCCTGTTCCTGCCAACATAATCGGGTGTAAATTCTTTTTCATCACTCTTTCTTCTTTCTTTTATATGCAAAGGACTGCCACTTTTCTTCCGTCCAGTTCTGTTGTTGCATCTCATAACGGGCCATAACAAAAAACAAATCGGACAGCCGGTTGATAAACCGAAGAATTATCTCCGGTAACGGATCTTGTTTATGCAAAGTCCATAATCTCCGTTCAGCCCGGCGTGCCACCGTCCTAGCAAACTGCAGCTGCGCTGATACCGGCGTTCCTCCGGGAAGGATAAAGGAACTATTATCCTCCATCTGTTCCATCAATGTATCCATTGCTTCCTCACAAAAAGAGCATAAATCATCAGGCAAGATATTAGGATTCCCTTCACGGATAGTTGATGGTGTAGCCACATGGCTCATCACTGCCATCATGTTTTTCTGAATTGAAAAAAGCAAGGATTGCCATTCGTGCTCCTGAGGTAAAAACGAACGCACAATTCCTATAACAGCATTCAACTCATCAATACATCCATTAGCTTCAATGCGGATATCATCTTTAAAAACCCGCTCTCCACCATGAATTCCTGTCATGCCCTTATCTCCGGTTCGTGTATAAATACGTTTCATACTTTCCATAATTTCAAGATATCCGTTTCCCCCCAATATAGATGAGTATATCCGGCTATCACGTTTTTATATCTATAAAGCGGGGTACTCACTTCCATTCCTCTTGCCGTAAATTGTTTTGCTACAGAAGGCATAGCGTCAGGAGCAACAACATTGGAATAATGAAATTCATGCCCGCGAAGCTCCATCCCTTTATATTCTATACGACGATACCCTAGATGAAGTCTGGCACCCACCATGGTACAATCCAAAGGCAAAATACCCGTCATGGCATATGCAGTCCCTCCCTGGCGGGCTGTCAAGGAACGGGTGAGAAACATCATACCTCCACACTCGGCCAAAATTTTCCCCCCCTCCTCTGCATAAGTTCTTAATGCTTCCATTAACTTTTTGCGCCGATGTAGTTGACGGGCGAACAATTCCGGATATCCTCCGGGTAAATAAACCAAATCAGCATCCGGCAAATCACTACCATATACAGGACTGAAATAAGTAATGCTTCCTAGCGCAGACAAGCGGTCTATGTTTTCTCTATAGATAAAGTTGAAAGCCGGATCCCGCGCTATGGCTATCTTCATCTTTTTAGCAGAAGGAGTAAAACTTTCCACCCCTGTTTCTGAACTATAAGGCAATGTATACCGACACGGGAAATTACGATGACAAATACTCAGCAGCTTATCCAAATCCACATATTTTCCAACCAATTCCGCAGCCTGTTCTATCAAGGTGTTCATGGAACGTTTGGCTGTCAATGTCAAACCCAAGTGCCGGGATGGAATTTTCAACCCTTCTGTCATAGGCAGATATCCCAAACATTCCACTCCTGCATCAACACAAGCCTCACGTAAATAAGCGAAATGAGAAGGAGATGACACTTGATTGAAAACAATACCTGCAATCTTCACAGCCGGATTAAAATGCTTGAAACCATAAATTAACGGAGCCACAGAATAAGCTGTAGAACGCGCACTTACTATAAGCACTACAGGGATATTCAACAATCTGGCTATTTCAGCACTACTTCCCTGCATTCTTTGATAACCGTCAAACAATCCCATCACTCCTTCGGTTACACATACATCGGCTCCATCTCCATATTTATTATACAGATGTTGTACATGGGTATTTGATGCCATCCAAGTATCCAAATTCACCGACTCATGGTCAGCAGCCAGCGTATGAAATTGTGTATCAATATAATCAGGACCACATTTAAAAGGCTGTACCCGCAGACCTCGTTTGTGCAATGCCCGCAGCAGCCCCATCGTAAAAGTCGTTTTTCCGCTTCCCGATGTAGCGGCCCCTATGAGTAATTGTGGCTTCATTCTTTAGTATTTCTTTAAAAACGGATACAAAGATAGTGCAAATTGCAAATTATCGAAATTAGAATAACAGATTAATTCATAATTCCGACATATCAAGTAAATATCCTTAGAAAGCAATTAAAGTTTTATGGTTTATCAATTAAATAAGCTACCTTTGCAGTCATTTTTGCCAGAATGACAGCTATACAACAATGATAAAATTGATACTATAAATAATTAAACTAGATAATGAATTATGGAACTTTTTAGAAATCTCTTTGAAGGGTACCCTAATTTATGGGGCGGCGGAGTAGCACATTCCGTACTTATTCTTTCACTGGTCATTGCTTTCGGCATCATGTTAGGAAAAATAAAAGTGGCAGGTATCTCATTGGGAGTAACCTGGATACTTTTTGTAGGAATTGTATTCGGTCATTTCAATCTGAACCTGGACGAACATCTGTTGCATTTCTTAAAGGAGTTCGGTCTGATATTATTTGTCTACTCAGTCGGACTACAAGTGGGTCCCGGTTTCTTCTCAGCATTCAAGAAAGGAGGATTCACACTGAACCTGCTTGCCATGATGGTTGTATTTTTAGGTGTGACCATCACCATTATACTCCATTTCATAACAGGTGTCCCCATTACCACAATGGTAGGAATTCTTTCTGGAGCTGTAACCAATACCCCGGGACTAGGTGCCGCACAGCAAGCAAACAGTGATCTGAATGGTATAGACGCTCCCGAAATAGCACTGGGATATGCCGTAGCCTATCCATTGGGAGTAGTAGGGTGTATTCTCTCCCTGCTGGCATTGAAATATATCCTGCGCATCAACACAAAAACCGAAGAAGCCGATGCGGAACGGGGATTGGGGCATCTACAAGAACTGACTGTACGCCCTATCTCACTAGAAATACGCAATGAAGCCGTAGAAGGTAAAACAATAAAAGAAATCAAGCCATTGGTAAACCGTGATTTTGTGATTTCACGCATACGGCATTGTGACGGAGACAGACAAACAGAACTGGTGAACTCCACTACAGTATTTCACATACACGATGAGATTCTTGTTATCGCCAATCCGATAGATGTAGAAGCTATCACTGTCTTTTTTGGAAAACAAGTGAATGTGGAATGGGATTTCCAAAACAAACAACTTATCTCCAGAAAAATTCTGATCACCAAGCCTGAATTGAACGGTAAGACATTGGCCCAACTAAAAATCAGGAATAACTTCGGAGCAAGCATTACCCGTGTAAACCGTTCGGGTGTAGACCTTGTGGCCACTCCCAACCTGCAATTGCAAATGGGTGACCGGGTGAAGATTGTGGGTAGCGAACTAGCTGTAGCCCATGCCGAAAAGATTCTAGGTAATTCCATGAAACGTTTGAATCATCCCAACCTGATCCCTATTTTCTTAGGCATCGCATTAGGGTGTATTCTAGGAAGCACTCCTTTTTTATTCCCCGGTATCCCCCAACCGGTAAAACTGGGACTGGCAGGAGGCCCCCTTATCGTATCCATCCTGATAAGCCGTTTCGGACCACATTATAAACTGATAACCTATACCACCATAAGTGCCAATTTGATGGTACGTGAAATCGGTATCTCGCTTTTCCTTGCTTGCGTAGGATTAGGAGCCGGCAAAGGATTCATCGAAACAATCATTAACGAGGGTGGATATGTATGGATAGCATACGGCGCCATTATTACGCTGCTGCCTTTACTGATTGTAGGTATAATAGGACGATATGTTTATAAACTGAACTATTACACCTTGATCGGAGTATTGTCCGGAGCCACCACCAATCCGCCCGCATTAGCCTACTCCAATGATTTGACCTCTTGTGACGCTCCGGCAGTGGGTTATGCCACCGTTTATCCGCTTACCATGTTTTTACGTGTACTCACAGCACAAATATTAATATTGGCACTTGCCTGATCCCGCCAGAATTATTGCAAATTCATATTACCGTAGGAGTGAATCTAATTCACTCCTACGGTTCAAAATCCCCCACCTCTTTCAAAAGCAACCATTTTTTCATTAATCTTAAAACATATATAAAATAATTGCCTACCTTTGTGCCCGATTTGGTGATATAGGCAGCCTTTCTCTGCCTGTATAAAAGGGAATTCGGTTATAGAATCCGAAGCAGTGCCCGCTACTGTGAAACCCGTCTGATGAAAAGCAATTCTCACCAAGCCACTGTTTCTTTTGCCAGAAATGGGAAGGCGCTTTTCAGGGTGAAGCCAGGAAACCTGCCAAGTCCGAACATAGATAATCATGCTCTCCCGGGGTCAGGAAAGTGAATTATTAATCCTTAAATTCTTTCGATGAAAGTAAAGTTATTATTGACAGCAATTACTTTAAGCTGTCTGGCTATTGACGTACTGGCACAAGTCAGTATCAGTGGAAAGATTGTGAGTGCCGATACCAACGAACCTGTAGTGGGAGCTAATATCCGTATCGATCAAAGCCTTTCAGGATGCACCACAAATGATAAAGGCGAGTTTTCCATCAGCAATCTCCCTGATGGGAAACACGTATTAAGAATCACGCATGTCAGTTACACACCCAAGTCCATCACGACAAAAGGAGGTGAAAAGAATCTTCTTATCAAGCTACAAGACAGTTTTACCAATATAGGCCAGGTAGTAGTAACCGGTACAGGAACACACCACCGCATGACGGACAGCCCCGTGCCTGTTTCCGTTATCACTGCAAAGGATTTAAGTAATGCCAGTGTAACATCGCTGGACGAGGCCTTACAAAAGCTGACCCCGTCTTTCTCAAGTATGACCAACGGCATGGGGACAACATTGAGTCTGAATGGATTGCCTGATGATTATTTCATTTTTCTGGAAAATGGCAAACGCCTGTATGGAGATGACACCTATGCTCGAATCAATGTTGCCAAAATCAAACGTATTGAAATATTGAACGGCGCTTCTTCCGCTCTTTACGGAACAAATGCTATCGGAGGAGTTATCAACATCATTACTGATGATGTAAAAAATGCTATCAATGTTTCCAGCGATACCCGTTATGCCAGTAAAGGACGTTTTACCCAGTCCGTAAACATAGATGTCAATACCGGCAAGTTCGGCTCCTACACCTCTTATCGCCGTCAGCAGGCCGAAGGATGGCAACTGAATCCATATGAGGAAAACTCCAAAACTCATGAATTGGAAGAAACCGGGAAAGTAGCTTCTACAGGCTTCTATGCAAATACTGTCAATCAAAAATTCACTTTCGATGCTACCGACAAACTCTCCTTTTATGCCCGCGGCGGATATTATGACAACAAGACACGCCGCCCTTATGAAGCATACGACTACAACATATTGCATGAAACCTTTAATTATGGCATTGGTGCCCAATACATGATAAATAAAGGGAATTATATTACCGCAGACTGTTACGCCGATCATTTTTCTTCCTCTTATTGTTTTTTTAAAGACAATAAAACCTATAATGGAAAAGCAGGTGAAGAGCAAGTGCGAAAACGGACCCGTAATCACAATCTTAGCATAAAAGGTATCTTTAAATTAGGTAACCGGCACAAACTTTCAGTCGGCACAGAATATATCGTTGATGTCTTGAAAAGTCAAACAGACAATATAGCCAAAGAAGATGCTTATACACTGGCCTTGTTTGCACAAGATGAAATAAAGTTACTGAGAAACCTACAGGCTTTGATTGGTGTACGTTACATTTATCATGAAAATTTCAAAAATCATGCCACTCCCAATGTAGCACTGATGTATAAACCCGGCAAATTCAATTTCCGTGCCTCCTATGCAGCAGGTTTCCGAACTCCTACCCTATCTGAACTCTATGCCACTGACATAGCTAAAAAAAATGACAGGTTGACAATAGGTAATTTGGATTTAAAGCCGGAAAAGAATAATTATTTCTCATTGAGTGCAGAGTATGTACATGAGCGTTTTTCAGTATCAGTCAATGCTTTTTATAATAATATTCGTGACATGATAGATTATAATACGATTGCCACAGGAGATAAAGCTATGGAGCAATATGGTCATAAGGAAGTTCGTCAACGTGATAATATAGCGGAGGCTAAAGTCCACGGAATCAATGTATCCGCCAATGCATACCTAGGTGCCGGGTTCAATTTAAGCGGAGGATACACTCATCTTAATACCCAAGATGTGGAATTGGAACAACCCATCGACAAAAGTATAAAAAACGCATACAATATCAATGCCCAATGGGCGCATTCATGGAAAATATATCGGTTGAATATAAATTTGAACGGCCGTTTCAACAGCAAGCGTTTCTCTAAAAGTTACGGTTATGCTCCCGAGTATCAATTGTGGGATTTAAACACACGCCATTCTTTCAACTTAAAATCTGTAATCATCGAACCCGGATGCGGCATGGAAAACCTGTTCGATTATATGGATGACCGTCCTTATAACAGCAATTATGCGACACTTACCCCCGGACGTTCATTCTACATCAGTCTGTCTTTAAAATTTAAAAGCTAAAAAATCAAAGACTTATCGAAGATAATATAAAATAAACCTCTATCTTTGCAACGGAATTAGTAATCGGGCTATCACATAGCCCGATGCAAGGGAACTCGGTGTAAATCCGGGGCTGTACCTGCAGCTGTAAATCCTCATGATGTTGATTGGATAGTCTAAAACCACTGTTTCATTTGAAGAAATGGGAAGGTTTCCAATCAGAGGAAAGCCAGAATACCTGCTAAGTCTGTTGAACAATAAACACCAAGCTTCCAGGATTAGAAGTATGTGTCCATTCGAACAAGCGTTTTCCAACGTCTATTCCTTTGTGGCATTCCTCTTTATCAGAGGGAAACTTGATGTTTTATTTTGCAAATTAAATAAAACACAATATGAGGTATTTACTTCCTGCTATTCTACTATTAGGTACACAAATTGCAAGTGCCCAAAGTATTCTCAAAGATAAAGACGATAAAGAATTGTCCGTATTACTGAATGAAGTGGTCATCACGGGTACAGGTACTGAACATTATCTGAAAGATGCTCCCGTACAGACTGAAGTCATAACCAGCAAAGCTTTGGAACAATATCAGGCACGCAGTATAGACGATTTGCTCAGTGGTCTTAGTCCTTCATTGACCTTTCATGATGGTGATATGGGGAGCCATATCCAACTAAACGGATTGAACAATGACTATATCCTGATCATGATAAATGGAAAAAGAATGAATGGCGATGTAGGAGGGCAAAACGACTTGAATCAATTAAATCCAGCTAATATAGAACGCATAGAGATTGTAAAAGGGGCCGCTTCTTCACTTTATGGCAGTGACGCAATAGCCGGAGTTATCAATATCATAACCAAACGTAACCGTGAAAAAATGGAGCTCACCAATACATCCCGCATAGGTGAATATGGTGATATACGTCAAAGTACCAGTTTCGGCTTTAATTATGGAAAGATAAAATCTGTAACCGGAATCAACTTCCGGCATACCGATGGCTGGCGGAATACAGACCTACAGTGGGATCAGAATCAATTGAAATCCGGCTCTACTATGTTGACCGTAAACCGTTCTTCAAACTATACCCTGTCCGAGAACATTGAATGGCAAGTCAATCGCAAACTAGACCTCACTGCAGAAGGCACTTATTATGAGCGTTGGGTAATGCGTACACACGGTCCTTGGAAATATCAAGCCAACGATTTTTATTATCGCAACTACACATTTGCAGTAGGAAGTAAATATAAATTAGGAAAACGGAATTATCTGACTGCAGACCTCTCGTATGGCAGATACGGCTACTTCTATGACTATAAGCTAAACGAGCATACTGATTATTTTCTAGACAATGACCGCCATGAACGTATCACCTACTTTGCCGGTCAACGTATCAAACAAAGTATTCAGAAACAAATATTAGGCCAGGTAAAAAGTGTATTTTATCTTGGAGAGGACCATATTTTAAATGCAGGAATCGAATATCAGTACAATCATTTGGAATCACCTCATCACATTGACGGTGACCGCGCTTCCGTTTATACGTTGGCAGCTTATATACAGGAGGAATGGACAGCCAGAGAAAATCTGGTTCTGACTGCCGGGGTACGAGGAACACAACACAAGGAAACAGGATTGAATTTCAGTCCGAAAATATCAGGACTTTATAAACCCGGAGAACATATTAATTTGCGTGCTTCTTATGCTTTAGGCTACAAAGCACCCACTATTAAAGAACTTTATTATAATTATACCGGCGTTATCGGAGGCGGTGCCTTGACTGCATATCATGGCAACACAGATCTAAAAGCACAAACCTCACAATATGCTTCAATCGGTATCGAGTACGTAGGGCAAAAATTCCAAGCCAGTTTAACCGGATACATGAATTATCTTCACAACATGATTGAGCTGGTTGAAATTTCCGTAACTCCCGATGAAAAGTTTCTTGAAGTAGAAAAAAGCAAACAATATAAGAATCTGACAAAGGCACGTATTTATGGTATGGATTTCACCTTCAACTATCGTCCTGCAAAATCTCTCAGCCTTGCCGGCGGATATAGTTATGCTGATCCAAAAGCGCAATATCCTAACAAAGGTATAGATTATATGAAATATCTTCCTATTGATGCTACTTCCAGCCATAATGCAAATTTAAATATCTTATGGCAACATTCATGGAAACTGTATCGTTTGGGTATCGGCATCTATGGCAGATATCAGTCTACACGCCGTTATATAAATGATAATAATGCCGACGGATTCCAAACTTGGCGTATCAACACAGCCCACTCATTATTAAAAATGAAACGGTGGTCATTAACGATGAATGCCGGGGTAGATAATGTATTTGACTATGTAGACCGTACTCCTTTCGGACGGAATCGTGCCACATCAACTCCCGGAAGAACTTTTTATGTCTCCGCCCTCATTAAATTCAAAAACAATTAATAACCAACAATTTATAAATTAATTTTTATTAGTATGAAACAATTCAAGTATTATCTGATGGCGGCTTTTGTTGCTGCCGCAACTTGCACAGGATTCAGTTCCTGTAGTGACAATGATGATGAAGAAAGTACTGTTAATCCTGCTGTGGATGTAGTAACCAGAACCAAGCAACACGACACAGCCATTTTGCTCTGTACTTTTGGCAGTACCTATAATGAGTCCCTTTCTGTTTATGATGATGTGATTGAGGATTTTAAAGCTAAATTCCCCAATACGGATATTTATATGTCATTTACTTCACGTACATGTATCGGACGTGTAGAAGCATCTACCGGCATAGCACGTTATGAATTGGACCAATGGTTGAAAGCAATAGGCGATGCAGGATACAAACGTGTGGCTGTACAATCATTGCATGTAATTCCAGGCGAAGAATATCTTTCATTAATGAATACTGATGTAAAAAAATACTTTATGATTCAATGGTATCCGCATATTGATGTATTGAAAGGTACCAACCTTCTTTCCAGTGCAGAAGATACTAAAGATGTAGCAGAGATACTTTACAAACACTATGAGTCTAAATTAGCAGGCAAGAACAACATCGTGCTTCTAATGGGACACGGTAATCCGGATGAGAATTACAATGCTAACAAAAAGTACTCTGACATGGAAAAAGCATTGCAGGAACTTGCTGCCAACAACAATATCTTTGTAGGTACTGTGGATTATGGTGACATGCTTTTCTTCCCGAAAGAAATAGAGGAAGAACCGGCTAATAGAATTCCTGTAGAAGGATTTGACAAAACCCAATATCCCGACTGTATGTACTCTAAGGTGATGAGCTATTGCGAAAAGAACGGTCTGAACCCATCAGAAGTAAATGTTTATCTTGCACCTTTCATGTCAATTGCCGGTGACCATGCCCACAACGACCTTTGGGGATTGGAAGCTATGGCCGAAGATGACGATGTAAGTAATGTGGAAATCAATACAAATGAATATAGCTGGCGTGAACGTTTGGAGAAATTAGGATTCAAAGTGGACAGAACATTCGAAAGCCACCCGATAGATCAAGCCGGAGCTGATCATGGTATTAAAGACGGATGTAATATGAAAGCCCTTGGCAGTTATCCTGAGATTCGCCAAATTTGGGTAAACCATTTATATGAAAACTGGAATGACGACAGTGCATGGGAGAATGGTGAAGACTATCAACCGGAAGCATAACCAACTTAATATATTTATCTGAAAAAGGCGGAATTTATTTCCGCCTTTTTCAGATACGCCAAAACCGATAGGTAATATCTTTCATCTCATCCCCGTATATCCGATAGAAATGCTGATTGGTATCAGGAGATTTCAAGCCACCCAATTTTTCAATATACGGTCCCAACTTTATATATTCAAAGTTCTGAACGGAAAGACCTTCCGGCAATTCATTCTTCCCCGAATACCAACCCACCTTTACCAAAGCGATAGACTGTCGGTGAAGAAATCCTGCCAACCTTTCCACTTCAAAGGGTTCGGCATCGCCTCCCATAAAACAGACGCAAGTCACCGCCTTTCCATACTTCTGTAAAAGATGCCCAAGACTTTCTTCCGTTAAAGATTCTCCTACATTTTCCAACAAATGAGGGCTATGACAGCCCTTGCACCTATTGGGACAGTTAGAGAGATTGATCGCCAGAGTGACTTCATCCGGAATTTCTTGAAATACGATGTCATAATCAACGTAACGGAGCATAATATCTTTGTGCAGCCTCCTTCTGCCTTGCCTGAGAAAAATTACTGATCCGCTTCATGTACCCGATAACACGTGTCAGATAATCCACATTCCGACTATGACATTCAGGACATTCATGCAAGTATCTCTTATCAATATGCTTACATTCATTGCAAATGGTATTCGGTATATTAAATGTAAAGTAAACGCAGCAAGAAAAAGCAAGGTTGATGATAATACAGCAAGAATGCAGTCTATTAAGCAGTTAGGTGTTTAACTCATAATACTGCATAAGCTGAAA
>ENA-UOOC01002316-UOOC01002316.1-human-gut-metagenome-genome-assembly--contig:-C48old-NODE-2316-length-14437-cov-5.516340_pt1 | contig 14437 bp, 9 predicted proteins | sample MGYA00242469_ERZ724016 | MGnify/ENA metagenome assembly ERZ724016 | reverse complement strand
TATTGTTAATGTACATATCAGTATCAGTTTATAGAATAGAACAATATGCAGGCATTATAGTTGGTTTCTTTGACATCAACATAATATACTCTAAGCAAAGAATGTAATATTAAGATGATAAGAGAAGAGGCAGACAATTGCTGCTTTAAAGACATTCAGACCATAATAAATGTTACAGTAAAGATACAGTAGAAATGTAGTCAAATTAAAAATACATTAAAAATACAAAAAAATAATTAATTTTTTTATTGACAAATTAAAATTAAGAGATTATCTTATTACTTAATTCAATAGTCAAATGCGAAGAACAGGAAATGATTTATTTATATCACCGCCTACAGAGAGCCGTTGGTTGATGAGAAACGGTAGCAAGGAATAGATAAGCCCTCACCTGCAAGCAGTTCTGGTGAAAGATATTAATTTAGTAGTCAGAATCGGTACCCATCGTTAACAGGGCATGCCATTAAATGTGGCAGTAGAGAGGTCGGATTTATCCGGCAAGCAAAGTGGTAACGCGGAAGTAATGTAATTTACCTTCGTCTTTGCACAGTATCATTAAGATATGTGCAGAGACGAAGGTTTTTTGCATTATGGAATTAGTTGTTTTCAATTTCCGTTTTTCTGCGTTCATTGTATTTGGCTAGTGAAATAGGCTGGGAATATTTATCTTGCTCAGCTAATATTATATATAGGAGAGTGACATTATGAACACTTTAGTAATCGTTTTAATCGCGGCTGTTATATTATTTGGTGCCTATATGGTATATGGCCGTTGGTTAGCAAACAAGTGGGGCGTAGACCCTAAGGCAGAAACACCTGCCGTAAAGTACAATGATGGAAAAGATTTTGTTCCAACCAATGGATGGACTGTATTTAGTCATCAGTTCTCATCAATCGCTGGTGCAGGCCCTGTAACAGGTGCTATTCAGGCAGCAGCATTTGGATGGTTACCAGTATTACTCTGGATTCTTATCGGTGGTGTATTCTTTGGTGCTGTAACAGACTTCGGTGCTTTATATGCTTCAGTTAAGAACGAGGGTAAGTCAATGGGTATGATCATTGAGAAGTATATTGGTAAGTTTGGACGTAAGATTTTCTTACTTTTCTGCTGGTTATTTACACTTATCGTTATTGCAGCATTTGCTGATATGGTTGCAGGTACATTTAATGCATATACAGTAGTTGATGGAGCATCACAGTTAGCACCAGCAGCTTCAACTAATGGTTCTGCTGGTACTGTATCAATTATGTTTATGGTATTCGCAGTAGTATTTGGTCTTATCCAGAAGAAGTTTAATCTTTCAGGCTGGAAAGAAGCAGTAGTTGGTATTGCATTTATTGTTGCTTCATTTGTAATTGGTAACTTCTGTCCAATCATCTTAGGTAAGAATGCCTGGAGCTATATCACATTCGTATATATCTTCTTTGCAGCAGTTATGCCAATGTGGCTTATGAAGCAGCCAAGAGATTATATGACAACATTTATGTTTATCGCTATGATAGTTGGAGCAGCACTTGGTCTTGTAGTTGCCCATCCATCTATGAACCTTCCTGTATACACAGGATTTAACAATGCAAAGCTTGGAACAATGTTCCCTATCCTTTTCGTAACAGTTGCATGTGGTGCTGTTTCAGGTTTCCACAGCCTTGTTTCATCTGGTACATCTTCTAAGACAGTAGAGAATGAGAAGGATATGCTTAAGGTTGGTTATGGTGCTATGGTACTTGAAAGCTTACTTGCAGTTCTTGCTCTTTGTGTAGCAGGTGCAGCCGCAGCCGCTGATGGTACAGCAGCAACAGGTACTCCATTCCAGATATTCAGCCGTGGTGTAGCAGGTTTCTTTGAAATGTTTGGTGTTCCAGTACATTTCGCAACAGTATTTATGACAATGTGTGTATCAGCACTTGCCCTTACATCACTTGATGCAGTTGCACGTATCGGACGTATGAGCTTCCAGGAGCTTTTCAGCGTAGATGATATGGAACACGCAGAAGGCTGGAGAAAGTTACTTTGCAATACATATTTCTCAACAATCGTAACACTTCTTTGTGGTTTCGTACTTACAAAGATTGGATATGCTAACATCTGGCCATTATTTGGTTCAGCTAACCAGTTATTAAGCGCACTTGTTCTTATAACACTCTGTGTATTCTTAAAGGTTACAGGACGCAGCAACAAGATGCTCTTCCCACCTCTTATCATTATGCTTTGTGTAACATTTACAGCACTTGTACAGAGACTTATCGCTATGGTTAAGGCTATCCAGAACGCAGCATCAGTTACAATCCCAGCAGGTACTACTACATGGGGTAAGGTGTTCATAGCAAATGGACTTCAGCTTATAATAGCAATTCTTCTTATCGTACTTGGTCTTATCATTGTAGTTAACTCAGCTAAGAGCTATGCAAAGAGTGAGAAGAACTCAGAGAAGGCTGCTTAAGCAGGTTGAGGTCTTATAATTATAAATGTATTGGAAAGTGGCAGATTTAATCTCGGATTAATACATTATAATATAGAAGAAATAATTTAATTTAAAGAGAATTACAATAATTATAGAAGCGTTATAAGCGAATAATTATATTTGAAATTTAATTAGAAATAGCTGATATCTTATATAAGATGTAGCTGTTTACAAAGTCAGATTGATTATGGATTAGACAATGTAGATAGTTACATTTATAAGATATCGGCTATTTTAAATTTATTTAATGATACCAAGGTTAAAAGGTCTAATATGAGCATAGTTCATAGTTCTTACAGTCATTTTATAATTTGTAAAGTTTGATATTTGGTGTTAATATAGAATTCGGGTGCTGCCATAACGGTAGGCGGTTTAGTCTTGAACCTCTTCAGAAGGGAGGTGATAGACATGGTTACATATTCAGATTTATTTAACTATACTTTAGTTATTTGTGCGATAGTTTCTATATGCATTTCTGTGTATAAATCAAAAAAATAACCGCCCCAGTCTGGTCAACTAAGCGGTTATTTTTTAATCATTATTGAAAAGACTAAGCCGTCTATCGGTAGCATCTTTTATAATATTATATTACTCTATTTCTATTTTTATGTCAAATTATTACGTTAAATTCCCAGAATTAGAATTTTTCTTTATCTGTGTCGGTGTGATACCATAATGCTTCTTAAGCAGTGCACTAAGGTAGCTTGCATTAGATATGCCGACTTTGTTTGCAACCGCACTTATAGATATTTCCCCGATTTCTAAAAGAATCTTTGCGTGTTGTAATCGGACCGCTGTTATATATTCAGTATATGATGAACCAGTTACAGCTTTGAAAAGTCTTGAAAAATGTGATGGAGAAAGACAGGCAAAGTCTGCCACATTCTGCAGGCTGGCACCATATTCAAGATTATTTTCAGCATATATCATAGCCTTCTGAATTCTGTCATCGAATCTTTTCAGATATAAAGTATTGTTATCTGAGTCACTTGAAATGTGATGCTCATATACATAGAAGAATAGTTTATAAAACATTCCCTGAAGAAGCAGTTGTGAGTGGTCAGAATTTCGTTCGTATTCGTATAACATTTCATCACACATTTTTTGTATTTCATTTTGTGAAGCTTTGGTAAAATGTAGATAATTGCGACAAAGAATATCTAATTGAGTATGTCCGATTATTTCAATAATAGGTTCAAATACTTCTGTACGAACTTTTATTACATATCTGTCATAAGGAACATCCGATATAGGACAGTTCCTGTGATAAACCTCAGGTTTAGCAATCCCAAAATCGCCGGCGTGGCATACACGTATGTTATCAGTTGCAATCCATCTTCGATCACCTGATACCATATAACCGATGGTGTAGTGGTCATGTGCTGCCTGCATTGCTGGCATTGTGTAGCTTGCTTCTTTTATTTTGTGGTCTATATAAATATTTTCTCCGGGTTTAAGTGGAAGAGGCATAGTAATCTCCATTCTTGAGTGGTTTAACCAAGTTATAATTGATATAGCATAATTTTATAAATTATATGTCATAAAAGCAATAATATTTAATGAAAAAAATAAAATTTTGTGCAAGAATAAGTTATAGTTAAATCATAATAAGAGGTGGATAACATATGAATCAGAAGTTTAATCTTAAAACAAATAATTTTATAAAAAATATGCTCAGGTATTCGTATCTGATAATTATGGCACTGCTTCTTAATGCTGTTGTGAATGAGATAATTGTGAGTGCCAATAAGATAATAAGTGTCAACATAGATTATATGCTGTCAGGCGAAGCTGTTGATATTGGCAGTATTATTGAGAAGTTTATATATCTGACATTATCAGGCTTTGTACTTTCCTTTGCAGGAAGCAGGCTTTCACTTAAATATGCGGTAAGGGTTATTAATTCATACAGAAAACAGATAAGCAGCAAGTTATACCGGATAGATTATTCATATTATGATAATGCAGGTACAGCAACAATAATTAATAAGGTGAATTCTGATATAGCAGAAGCCGAAAACTTTCTGACAGAGCATTTTGCAACAATTATAACAAATATTACGGCAGCACTTATATATGCCAATTATGTGCGAAGGATAAATGTAGTGCTTTTTGTTGCAGTTGTTGTGAGTTATCCACTTGTAATATGGCTGTCAAATATTCTTGTGAAGAAAATGCGTGATGTGTCAAAGGTATATCGTTTAAAGGTTGATGCAATGCTTGGGATTGATCATGAAGCTATAATGGGGTATCAGATAATAAAAGCCTTTGGATTACAGAAGTATTTTGAAAACAGAATGCATAATGCATCAGAGGAGCTTGTGGAAACAGAGCAGATAAGAACAGGCATAAGCAATACGGCGATAGTTGTAAGAAGACTCATACAATGGATTCCTTCTATATTATGTGCATTTTTAAGCATATGGCTTGTAAGAAATGGACAGCTTACAGTTGGAGAACTTGTTGGTTTTGTCGTTATTCTTGAAAAGTTTGTTGAGTCAATTATAGGAATTCCTTTTGCCATAGTTGATGCTACAGGATGTATGGTGTGCATAGGAAGACTTGAGGGGATACTTTCGGCGAAGGATGAATATTTCGGGGATAAGACAGAGCCAGATATTTTATCTAATAAGACTATTAGGTATAAAGAAAAATGTAAAAAAGAAAGTAATAAATGTATGGAAAATAAAATAACAAAAGAAGAAAGTAATATACATATAGAAAATCAAAAAAATATAACAACAAAAGAACAAAATCATAAAAATAAAATACAACAAACACAGATAAGAGAAAATATTTATCAGACAACGAATATAACTAATAAGGTATCAGGTGAGTATGGTTTAGATTATGCCATAGAATTTGACAATATAAAGTTTGCATATAAAGAGGGCGAAAATGTTCTTAATGATGTCAGTTTTAAGATTAAAAATGGCGAAAATATAGCGATAGTCGGAAGCTCAGGTGGTGGAAAGACTACTATTTTCAGACTGTTATGCGGCTTATATCATGCCAGTGATGGAACATATAAGCTGTACGGAATGGATATTAATGAATGGAATATTGAAAGCGCAAGAGAAAATATGGCGCTTGTTTCACAGAATACATTTTTATTTCCAGGAACTATTGAGGAAAATATCAGGTATGGAAATATTAATGCAACTCACGATGAAGTTGTTAATGCATGTAAGGATGCAAGAATTCACGACTTCATAGAAGGACTTGCTGACGGATATGAAACTGTGATAAGTGAGGGTGGAAGCCAGCTTTCAGGTGGTCAGAGGCAGCGTATTGCTATAGCAAGGGCAATATTAAAAAACACGCCAATTCTGTTGTTAGATGAGCCTACATCTGCTATTGATGAGGGAACAGAGCAGCTTATACAGGATGCTTTTGACAGGTTATGCAAAGGAAAAACAAGCATAACGATAGCACACAGATTGTCTACAATAAAAGATGCCGACAGGATAATTGTACTTCAGCATGGAAGGATAGTTGAGGCTGGAACTCATAAACAGTTGCTTGATATGGGAGGGGTATATGCAGAAATGTACGCAGAAGGATAATAATAAGAAGAATTCCGGAATATGGCAGTTATTCTTACGGACTATGAGAACTATGGGAAAAAGACGTTTTATGTATTATGGTTCAATATTAGGGATGAGTATAACATTTGCAATGTTCTCAGTTATGGAAGCATTTCTTATGAAGATAGTTGTTGACATAGCACAGAAAGGCGAATGGGACAGGCTTATAAGTTCTGTCGTAATAATAGTCATAACAGGTGTGATAGTGTTGTTAGGATATAGATTTGCTTGCATAAGATATAACGTGGAAGCAAAGCGAATATATGGAAAGCTGTACGAACAGGTGTTAAGTCACGAAATGAAGCTGCCTTGTGAATATTATGAAAATCACCATAGTGGGGAAATGTTATCAAAAGTGTCTTTTGACCTTGGACGAATGGGAGATATATTTGGTTCAAGATTCAGAAGAGTTGTTATGCCATTTATGATGGTAGTTGTATTCTTAGTGCCTATGTTTGCACTCAGCTGGCAGCTTACATTGTGTCTTGTAGCTGTGAATACAGTGCTGATAGGAGTTACGATGGTTCTGACTGGACCGCTTAAAAGCTTAAGTAAGAAAATGTCTGAGTCAAACAGCATAATGACAAAGCATATAACAGATCTTATTCAGGGAATTATACAGGTAAGGATGTTTCCGGCAGGAAGAAAAACAGTTGACAGATATAATGAAGAGGCAGATGTGTATGCTGTAAAGTCTGATAAAAGAAATATGTTTTCATCTTTGCTTGAATGTGCTAATACAGGCTTTGATCTTATATGTAATCTTGTTTTTCTGGCATTAGGCATATTGTTTGTGCAGAAGGGCTACACAACACTTGGTGCTATTGCAGCTATATATACAATGTATGGACGTTTTTCAAGACAATTTCTACAGATGGGAAAGTATATTCCTGAGCTTATTGCGTATCTGACATATGCACAGAATATATTTGATTTTCTAGATGAGAAAACAGAAGAGGAAATGTTAAATCGTCAGGAATTCAACAAAGAAAGATTGCATAATGAAATAAATAACTTTTGCGGTCATAGTAATATTTTTAATAATATTGATTATTCAGTTAATATAAGCAACTTAACATTTTCATATATAAAAGATGAAAATAATGCACCGATTGTAGTTCTTGATAATTATAATGAAAGAATAAAGTCAGGCGAGTTCGTGGCAGTTACAGGTGCTTCAGGTTCTGGAAAGACAACACTTTCTAAGCTTCTTATGGGATTTTATAAGCCTGACAGTGGAATGATTGAAGTGTGCGGCAATAATCTTGATGATATAAGTCTGGCGGCTGGCAGAAGCTTTTTTGCACTTGTTCCACAGGATGCAATACTTTTTAATATGAGTATAATGGATAATATAAGAATGGGAAGGCTTGATGCCACGGAAGCTGAGATTATTGAGGCTGCAAAGATGGCTAATGCTCACCAGTTTATAACAGAATTTACAGACGGTTATGACACAGTTGTTGGAGAAAAGGGAATGTCTGTATCAGGTGGTCAAAGACAGCGGATAGCCATAGCAAGGGCAATCCTTAAAAATGCTCCGATAATGCTTATGGATGAGGCAACCTCTGCACTTGATAATGAGTCGGAGCGTGCTGTAAACGAAACATTACAGAATCTAAAGGGCAGAATGACAATTATAATGATTGCACATAGGACATCAACAATACAGATGGCGGACAGAGTTATAAGCTTATAATTGACAATAGCAACGAATAGTGTTATATTACTCAACCCTATCATCTTAAATTCTCATTATTAAATGCAATTGTAAAATAATCGGATAGATAAATAGACAGATGTTAAATATTATATATGTTAATGTGTAATGTAATATTAATAATGAAGTTTAACAAATATATGGGGATGAAAGGATCAGAGTGGTTTTATGACATTTTATCAGGAATTACAGTTAAGTTCTGCAGGCTCTAAACAGCTTATTAAGAACACAAAAGATGCTAAAGAGAAAAGAAAACATATATTAATATATAATTTCAAGGTTTACCTTGTTATGGTATTCTGTGTAGCAGTTGTTACAATATTCAGTAAGCTTCTAGGAAGTGCTAACAGTGTGGTAGGTGTTACAGTACTTCTTGCAGTGCTTGTGTTAAGACAGGCAGATTTTGGAATAAAGACATCACATGGACTTTTGTCAATTATGGGAATATATGCTATATTGATAGCAGGACCAAGGCTTAGTAATATGGTGCCACCTGTTGTTGCATTTCTTATTAATATAGTATGCATAATGCTTCTTATGATAATGGGCTGTCATAATGTGATTATGTATAATCATTCGACATTTGTGCTTGGTTATCTGTTATTACAGGGCTACGATGTTACAGGACAGGATTATGTGTTAAGAGTTGCCGGACTTCTTTGTGGTATGGTTATCTGTATGATTATCTTTTATAAGAACCAGAAGAACAGACCATATCGAAGAACTTTCCAGGATTTGTTTTATGAATTTAATATTAATTCGGCAAGAAACAGATGGTATATCAAGCTTACATTTATAGTATCAAGTGCAATGCTTGTGATGAACCTGCTTAATATTCCAAGAGCGATGTGGATAGGTATAGCGTGTATGTCAGTGTGTCTGCCTTTTTCAAAGGATATAGAAGGACGTGCTGGTAAGAGAGGTGCGTTCAATGTTGTTGGATGTCTGATTTTTTCAATATTATACACAGTACTTCCACAGTCAATGTATCCATATATTGGTATGATAGGTGGAATAGGTGTCGGATATTCAGCTGGTTATTCGTGGCAGACAGTATTTAATACATTTGGCGCACTGTCGATAGCTGCGGAATTGTTCGGACTTAAATATGCTGTTTTACTTAGAATAGGTGTAAATGTAATAGGCGCGGCATATACATTGATATGTGACAGATTGATAGATAAGGTATATAACTGGTGTACACAGCGAAATATAGAAACAGTTTAAATTTGCTGATTTTATATAAGAAAATTTAAATTGATGTTTGTAAAGATATTTGATTACTAATCTGCCGCGGGTGATACATCTATGATGACGGAACGTATAGTATACAGATATACATTGAATTATTAATCATAAAAGAGGTGCAAAATACATTTTGACTATCATATCATAATAATTATGAAGGAAAATAACTATGAACAACAATGATTTTTATATATCAGAAATTCCAGATGATATATTCGAAAAAATGCAGGGAAAGTCGTATAAGGAAAACTGCACTGTGCCAAGGGAAGAACTGAGGTATATTCATATATTGCATATTGGTTTTGATAGTAAGACACATGAAGGTGAAGTGATAGTGAATAAGCGTATAGCAGATGCAGTGCTTGATATATTTGCTGAGTTATATAAGGCAGAGTACAGAATAGAAAAGGTACGTCTTATAGATGAGTACAATGCAGAGGATGAATTATCAATGAGAGATAACAATTCATCGGCGTTTAACTTCCGCTACATATCGTATACAACAAAGCTGTCAAAGCATGCACTTGGAATGGCAGTTGATATTAATACTCTTTATAATCCTTATATCAAAGAGGTTGATGGAAGACTTAGCATAGAGCCGGCTAATGCAGCAGAGTATGTGGACAGAAGCAAAGATTTTCCACACAAGATTGACCATGATGATATATGTTATAAGCTTTTTATTAAGCATGGTTTTGAGTGGGGCGGAGACTGGACTGCTTCTAAGGATTACCAGCATTTTGAGATGCCGGTTTCGGAGTAAATATATAAGTATAGAAATGGTTTGCAAAGCTGGTTAAGTTGTTACGATGATAACATATATTTTTTATAAAAATATTTTTATAAAAAGTAAGTCTGGTGTAAGTTAATATGTATATTATCATCTGATATTATAAATGAGCAGATAGAAAATGTAGATATGAATATAATACGGAGAATGAGCATATGTATCATATTATTCTTGTTGAAGATGACGAGCAGATAAGAAAAAGCCTTACGGAGCTGCTCACATATAAGGGATATACAGTAACGGCGGTGGAAGGTGTGCAGAAGTTTTATGAGAGTATTAAGAAAACAACATACGATGCATATCTTTTAGATGTTATTCTTCCTGATGGAAGTGGTTATGATATATGTGAGAATATAAGAGATAAGACAGAAGCACCTATAATATTTATAACCTCAAGTGATGATGAAGAGTCGATAGTAAAAGGACTTGATATAGGCGGAGATGATTATATAACAAAGCCTTTTCACAATGCAGAGCTTCTCTCACGCATAAGCTCTAACCTAAGACGAAGTGCAAGATTCAAGGAGAATTCATATAGTGTTGGCGATATTAAAGTACTTTTTGATAAGTATAAGATATTAAAAAATGGTGTGGAATTAGGCATAACCCCGACAGAGTTTAATATAATAAAAATACTTATACAGAATAAAGGCTGTGTTGTTAAACGTGAGGTCATATATGACAGAATATGGGACATGCATGGCAATTATGTTGAGTATAATACACTCACAGTTGCTGTAAGCAGAATTAAAGCAAAGCTTGGAACATATGGGGAAAAGCATCAGGCTTATATAGAAACAATAAGAAATGTAGGATACAGGTGGATAGATAAAATATAGAGGTAAAGAGTGTTTATGGGTAATCAGGACGATATCGAACAGAAATTTATGGATTTTAGAAAAAAACAGACATTATTTATTGCAGCTTCATTTATAGTAAATGCAGCTGTAGTAATGCTTTTATGCCTGTATTATAATCTTAAGCAAAGAGCTCTTACAGGGGCTCTTTATTTGTATGATAAAACAGCAGCAGAGAATTATCTTGATGTTCTTTCTAAGCTGAAAATCACGCAGGCTGTAGGCAGATATGTTAATGAGGGAAATGCAGTTATTGAAAAAATCGGATATGGAAGTAAAGGGTATAGCTATATATTTCTTTTATCAGGGGAAATATGGATATATATAATTGCATTACTTATATTATCAGTTATATTCATATGTGGCATTGTAAGTATCAGAAGTATGACCAGTAATAATGTTATAGCTGATGCTTCAGCAGTTAAAGAACGGAATGTAATATTAGAAAACAGGCTTAAACAGGAAGCTGAATATAACAAAAAACAGCAGAGAAAAATGCAGGATTTTATAGAGAATATAGCACATCAGATAAAAACTCCGCTTGCAGCGATAATCTTAAATCTTGAATTTATGCAGGAATTGCACATGGATGAGCGTATGGGAAGGCTTGTTGATGAAAGTGCGGGAAGTGCATTCAGAATACGGGACTTTATAAGAACACTTCTTAACATAAGCAGATTTGAAAACAAGAAAGTAATAATAGCTGCTGATGAAGTAATCATAGGTTCAATTATAACAGATAGCATAAATAATTGTATGAATGGTATGATACATGAAAATCAGAATGATATTTTTATAGTACAATATGATGATAAATGTGAAAGTGCGGTTATATATGCAGATGAAATGTGGCTTGTTGAGGCAATAGCTAATGTTATAGGAAACAGTGCAGACTATATCAGGAATATTCCTGATGGTAAAGTGTATATAACTGCAGGCTGTGATGAAAGAAAGGTTGTTATAAGAATAGAAGATAATGGGAATGGATTAACTGTTAAAGATCAGGATGATATATTTGACAGGTTCTCTACAACAAGAAACAGTGCTTCAGATATGCATGTAGGATTAGGACTTAATCTGTCAAGACTTATAATAGAGGCACATTATGGCATAATAAAAGCAGGTAACAGTGAAGAATATGGAGGAGCAGAATTCACGATAATACTTCCAAGATACAGACTTAAGGATAAGAGATAATAAGATGTAAGAAACAAAAGGTCAAAAACTTGTGAATGTAAGTCTGAGGTAAGTTAACAACAATATAATCCGCATATCAGATACGAAAGTAACTAAAGTCAGGAATAAAGTATTAAAGATATCTGAAATAATATACAGACTTTATTAAAGGAGGATATGCTATGGATATATTAAGAGCAGAAGAAATAAGTAAAACTTACCGGACAGGAAGTGTTGAAGTGAAGGCACTTAAACAGTGCAGTATTAACATTCAGAAAGGCGATTTTACAGCTGTGATAGGAAAAAGCGGTTCTGGAAAGTCCACTCTGTTAAGAATATTGGGGACTATAGATAATCCTGATTCAGGAAAAGTGTACATAGATGACACAGATATAAGCACGCTTAACAATAAATCACTTGCCAGGTTCAGGCGCACAAAGATAGGCTTTATATATCAGGATTATAGCCTTGTGCCAGAATATACAGCTTATGAAAATATCATACTTCCTATTATACTTGATGGTAAGAAACCAGATAGAGATGAGGTCAGCCGTCTTATGGATATATTATCCATCGGACATTGTTTAAGAAAGCTTCCAGCGCAGATGTCTGGAGGTGAGCAGCAGAGAGCTGCCATAGCAAGGGCAATGATAGCACATCCGGCAGTTATACTCGCAGATGAACCGACAGGCAATCTTGACGTGGCTAGTGCACAGACAGTTGTACAGATGTTGGCAGAAGCTTCCAATGAATACAATCAGACCATAATAATGGTTACGCATGATAAGCAGATGGCAGAATATGCAGATAAGCTGCTTACGATAGTTGACGGACAGGTGAGCATGGGAGTAGATGATACGATAGCTGAAGGTAATGGATGACAGGGGGTGAGCTTTATGAATGGCAGACTCATATTACTTTGTTTAAAAAGCATGCTTAGAAGATGGAAGAGAGTATTAAGAACAATAGTAACAGTTTTTATCGCATTTCTTTTTGTGGCAGGTATGCTTCTTTTCCAGGAAAATATGTATCAATATCAGACAGCAGTGGCAAAGAAACATTTTGGCGACTGGTTTATAATGAATCCATATTACAATGCAAAGAAAGATAATGTATTAGGTGAACACATTTATCTTGAAAAACCTAAGCTCGCTTATGTGGTAAATAGTATATATGATTATGATAAGGAAACAGATGAAAAGATAGGCTTCTTTACACAGGATTTTATACAGGCAGGAAATATTAAGCTTGATAAGGGAGAGTGGGCACAGAATGATGATGAGGTGGCAGTTGACTGGAATACTCTGCTAAAGCTTAATCAGGGATATGAAATAGGGGATACAATAAGTATACATACATATACAGGTCCCATAACCGATAAGGAAAATGAAGTGACAAAAACCTACAGGCTGTCAGGAATAATAAACAGTTACACAAACATATGGCAGGGAGGAGAAAATCTGCCTGGCATAATACTGACAGAAAATGAATGTGAAAATATCAAGCATAGCAACGATATTAAGCAAAAAACAATCGCTATATATGGAATAAAAAATATAATACATGAATCAGATTATGAAGCAATGTTTAACAAAATGCAGAAGGACACTGACAGAGAGATGGTGTTTAACAGTAGTGTATATGCATATAAACCATGGGGTAATGAGCTTGTATACAATTATATATTTATTCTTGTAATGCTTGTTGGTATCGCAGCTATAACTTATCAGATGATGGCATATAATATGACCAGGAAATATACGATGGATATACATATCAGGGAAGGAGCAGCAAGAGGCCAGATAACAGGAATGTATATGTGCGAGAATTTTATTATACTGCTTCTGTCATCATTTCTTGGACTTTTTACAGCATGCCAGCTTGCAAGGCTTATATGCAGCGCTATAGGAAAAAATATGGGTGTAAGCTTCTTTTATATAGGAAGCAGTACATATATTAAAATGCTTATTACACTTATATTATCTATTGTAATAAGCATCATATTTAATATATATATGAATATATCACATGTGATTAATAAATCTGTTAAGATTAAGATAGGCAAAAATCATAATGATAATGCAGAAAGGTATGTGCCAGCCAATAATAAAAAAATTAACGGAAAAGAGATTAATAACAGGAATTTCATATATCAGACACACATAAGGTTTATGCATACAAATGGCTTTCTGCCCAATATGTTTATAAGAATTTTTGCACTTGTTATGGCAGCGGTAATGGTGCTATGTGCCATTAATATGTACACTGCATATAAGGCATATGCAAAAAATGCAGATGCAGATGATATGGTTGCCTATAAGAAGGAATACAATACATCAGCATATGTATATTATTATAATGAAGATATTAATGAATATAAGGAAGAGTTGCAAAAGAGAAAAGAAAGTGCATCTAAGTATGCAACAACAGATTATAAAGAACCAACAGAGCTTGAAATATATAATAAATTCAGGATAAATATAAGTTCTTATCAGGATTATCTGGATAATGCTGATACTGAGTATATTTTTGGAATAGACAGAAAGTACAGTTTACAAGGGACTACACAGGGTAGGTATCTGACGGGAGGGGTGCCG
>ENA-UOOC01002306-UOOC01002306.1-human-gut-metagenome-genome-assembly--contig:-C48old-NODE-2306-length-14476-cov-4.756952_pt1 | contig 14476 bp, 10 predicted proteins | sample MGYA00242469_ERZ724016 | MGnify/ENA metagenome assembly ERZ724016 | reverse complement strand
AGCCATCTTGTGGAGCTGTTCAAGACGGGAAACTCTGGTCTGAATGGTCTTGAAGTTGGTCATCATACCGCCGAGCCATCTTGCGTTTACATAATGAGCGTTAGCGCGCAGAGCCTCTTCCTTGATGCTGTCGCCTGCCTGCTTTTTGGTACCTACGAAAAGTACCTCGCCGCCCTCTTCGGAAACCTGCTTGATGAAAGCGTATGCTTCGTCGAGCTTCTTAACGGTCTTCTGAAGGTCGATAATGTAAATCCCGTTTCTTTCTGTGAAGATGTACGGAGCCATCTTCGGGTTCCATCTTCTTGTCTGGTGACCGAAATGCACACCGGCTTCAAGAAGCTGTTTCATTGATACTACTGCCATTGTAGTAACCTCCTATGGTTTTTAATATTTTAATCCTCCGCGCCGGTTAGCTTGCGCGTGCGAATTGCGGTAATATTATAGCACTATACTTTAGAAATTGCAATAGTTTTTAACAAATTTTTTTGAAATATTTTCTCGTATCAGTTCTGCGGAGGCTCCGGAGGACGATTATTGTCATCTGGCGCGCCTCCGGGGAATCCGCCCATAGGCTTTCCTTCTCCGTGGAATCCGCCGTTCATGCCAGGCTGTCCGAACTGCTGACCGCCCATCGAGCCGCCCAGGCCCACCTGACCGTATGCGCTCAGATAATCGTCTACGGTGAGCATTATGCTGTCCCCGCCGGAGTATTTGCCGCCGGTATATACGCAGTCAAGGTTCTCTCCGCCGGAATACTTTCCACCATATGAGACGGTGTATTCCTTTCCGGTAACCAACATCGGTGACGAGAAGATAACATTCTCGGCTATATTCTCGGTAATGAATGTAAAGCTTTCGCCGTTGCCGGAGATATTGATATACTTATCCGATTCCACAGTTTTGTCAAACGTTACGGAAATGCAGTTCTGAGTGAGATTATCCGGCGCCTGAGCCATATTTTTAGCACCGTATGCCAACAGCGTTCCACCTGTAAGGTAGAAGTCTCCATTATAATCAATAGCTCCGTCAGCACCGGACGACGGTCCTGCAATAATCAACGTGCCGCCGGAAAGATAGATGTTTCCGTTTGAGTCCATACCGTCGCCATCGGCGTTGACATAAACATATCCACCAGAGATATTTATGGAGTTATTGCCGTTTGCGGCAAATCCAGCGCCCGCACCGTCAAAGCCCTGCTGGTCTGAGCCGCCAGCGGCGTTTATACCATCGGATTTTGAGTTTACATACACTATTCCTCCTGAGATGTCTACCGACATACCCTCAAGACCTTCGCGGCACATGGTTACAACTACCGTTCCGCCGGAAACATTGATTGCGCTGTCGGAGTGAAGCGCGTCGTCTCCGGTAAGAATATTTATAACTCCCCCACTTACAGAGAGGTTTCCTGCGACATTAAAGGCATCATCTGCGCAGTCGAAATACGCTGCCCCGCCCTTAAAGTCGGCATAGCCCTGATTGCACTTTACGCCCTTCTGGCTTCCGTTTGCCTCGGCAAATGCACCTCCGCCGGTTTTCACAACCATGGAGCAATTGTCTACTGTAAGTCCGGTTTCTACCTGTATACCGTCCCCGCCGGCAGTTACATTTATATTGGAATCCGTAAACATCGCGTAACCCAGCGCAGGATCCTTATCCTGAGTTGAACGAAGACCGTCGTTGCCGGCAGTGACGTTTACTGTTGAATTTTGAATTGTCAGGCTGTCCTTACCGTTTATGCCGTTATTCTTGGCATCGACATTTACTGTGGTGTTGATAATTTTAAGGGTGTCCTTTCCGATGATTCCGGATGCATAATTACCCTTTGCGGTTATTGTTCCGGTTCCGCGGATAATAAGGTCTGCCTTGCTGAAGATTGCTGCATTAGGCTCGCTTTCTACTGAATCGCAGAAGTCAAGGCTGAAATCATAATCGGTTCCGTCTGTAAACACATTTTCGGTCTTGCCGTTTGCGATAAGTGTGACGCTTGAAGCCTTATAAACATAAAGCGGCGAGCTGTTCGCGCAGGTGATGTTAACGCCGTTCAGGATAAGCACAACATCCTCGCCCTTGGCGTTTACAACCACTCTGCCGTTTGTAAGGGTTCCCGAAAGCTCGTACACGCCGCTGCGGTTGATGAGCACATATCCGCCGTCCGCCTGTGCGCCCGCGCCTTCAACAGAAGCCTCAGCACCGTTGAAGGTAATTTTGGTAGTACCGGTTTCGTTGACCTCCTGCACGGGAGACGTCGCGTCAGGCATGGCACTTTCATCTAAAAGAATCTTATAGGTCGAACTGTCGGCAGGTGTAAGCTCGTCAAGATTCGAAACGGGATTATTTCCGCCGGGGTTGTCGCCGTTGGTTTTGCCGCCCTTATCCCCCTTTGTGACAAGGTATACCGCCAGAATTATGATGACAGCCAAAAGCAGTATTGCTATAAGCGCCTTCAAATTATTGTTTTTTCTTTTTCTTCCACCGCTTGACTTCATAATATTATTACTTTCGTCCTACAAAAATATAGAACGCTCCTTTCCGAAAATATCCGATTGAATTATTCTAATTATACAGTCAAAAAATTGCGCAGTCAATTACATACATCAAAAATTAATGAAATATTAATCAAACCAACACATCCTGCGCTGTAGACTCAATGCGGTTCTTGCCGTTCTTCTTTGCTTTATAAAGATTATTGTCGGCTATGCTTATTATCCTGCTGAATTCATCCTGATTGACTTTTTTGCCAACGCTGCAAACGCCTATGCTGATTGTTACTCTTATCATTCTGCCATCTATCAGGATATCTGCGTTTTCAACTGCCCTTCGCAAGCCATCAGCATATTCGCAGTAATCTGCTTCATTACATACAAATACTATAAATTCCTCACTGCCCCACCGAGCGATTATCGAATCAGCACCGGACGATGAACTTAGTACATAAGCCACCTTGCTGAGAACAGCGTCGCCCACAACATGACCGTATTTATCGTTTACCGATTTGAAATTGTCAATATCAATAATCATAAGAGCTGAATCATTCGGATTTACATTTAAAAGCTGGCGTTAAGAGCCTCATAAAAACCGTATCTGTTCAGTATTCCTGTAAGCTCGTCATGACGGTAAAGATATTCGTACTTCTTTTCAAGGCTTGCAAGCTGCTTGCGGGTTTCCGAACGACTGGTTTCAATGAACAGCGTGATTATATAAAAAGCAACATAAACAAACGGAAATCTGAGCATAAACTCTTTGGTATATTCATACATCAGGACAGATCTTCCAAGCGGAGTCCAGAAAAAGAATATCTCCATTGCAAATGCTGTTGCGGAAAAAATAGTGCCTTTTTTAGTGCCGAATATGAGCAGAGCAAATGAAGGGATAAGACATATCCACTGTGCGCTGAAGCCGTTAGGGATTCCGGAAATGAAAAAGAATGCTATCAAAGCAAGAGTTTCAACCTCAAACAGCACCATCAGCCAAGTTTTTATACTGCCGGTGCGCAGACATAATATTATATTCAAAACACACACCAGGCTGAAAACAAAGGTTACAGTCATAAGCACATATTCAGCCGTGAAGATATTAATAACAGTCATAAATAAAGCAACAAGCGCCAAAAGACCGTTAAGCCAGCGGAACATCATGTTCCTCATTGTGATTTCATTTACAACAATCAAGCGCAGTCTGCTAAAAATTTCATTATATTTGGTTCTAAACCATTCCATTTTTTTCGCTTCCCTTTTGTGACATTCTACATATATTACTTTACAGATGCAGTTCTTTTTCAAGTACATCCGCAAAGCTTTGAATATCCGGTCCGAGTCCTGCAGTAAAATCAAGTATTTCCTGATTTTCAAGATAATCCACCGGAGACATGCGCACCTTTAATGCGATTTCAAGAGCGCTTCTGACCGGACACAGGTTATTATCCAACGCCCACCTGCCGGCAGCAGTTTTGGCTATTACCTTTCTGTATCGCAGAGTATAAATACCGCGCGCGATATCCAAAAGCCAGCCGAAGGAATAAAAACTTCTATCAGTCGTCTGAGCGTACTTACGGATAGCTTCATAGTGTTTTTTGATGTCCCGATAAAAATCAGCATATTCCGGCGCTTTCAGGTGACAGCGGATATCCTCACCGTAAAGAAGCTTTCCGCTTTCCTTAAGCTCAGACAAGCCAAAGCTGTCAAACAGATATGCGTCCGTTATCCTCTGTCCGCTTGTTCCCCAATAAACCACGCAATCCGGCTCTTTGGAGATAAATGCTGCAAGCGTTAGCATTCCGCCCTCAAACGAGCAGTAATAGGGATTGTCCGGCTCTGCTTTCAAAAGCTTTTGCCTCAGAGTAACAAGCTTTTCCGCCTGACTTGAAGAAATGCGCTTTTTAGTAAGCGCAAGAATGTCAATATCGCTCCATCCAAGTCTGAAATCGTTCAGAACCGACGAACCGTAAAGATAAATCGATGGCTGATTATCTGCAAGTACCCCGCTGATTGCCTCTGTCATTCTGCGTATAGCTTTCTGTCGGAAGTACTGCTCTTTTGTGATAAGCAGTTCAATAATGCCGTTTTCCTTGCGATATTCTGTGAATCCAGCCGAAAGATGGGTTTTTGCCGCCGCAGTGCGCTCCTCTTCAAAGTCATTATGTACAGCTTCAGCGTTCATATCCTCAAAAGCGCGCTGTAAAAGCAGCCAAAGTGCTTCGCCGGAATAGCCCTTTCCGCGATACTTAGCTTCAATAACGATACCCATCTCATACCGGTTGTCATCTTTGCTTTTATGAACGTTGACTTCGCCGATAAATTCACCGTCCGATTTCCGAACGACATAGGCATAAAATCGCTCAGGCTCATTACCAACGAAATAATCATACCAATCCGCCCATTTCTGTTCAGGAAAGGCTATACACCCTGTTTCTTTGTCGTAACCGTCAAAATCAATATTATAGCCCTTGTTATAGCTCATAGTATCGGGGTCATTCATAATTTTTTGGCGATACCAAAGCTCGCTATATTCAGGGATATGCAGTTTTAAGGCTTCATTCAAGCTTGAATCATCCTTTCATTCAATCAATTTTGCAGGATATTATCTTTAAAATGACTTTTTGGTTTTATTTTCATACATCATAGCGTCCGCTCTTGTAAATGCACGATTTACTGCATTATCCTCCGACCTGTTAACAAACGAATAACCGTATGATACGCTGAACGGCGGCTCACCGTTCTGAACACCGTCCAGAGCTTTGAGCTTTTCAATAATTTCATCCTTGCCAATACCTATAACTATTGCCGAAAATTCATCGCCTCCGACGCGATACACAGTACTTTCATCACCTGAAAAGCATGACGTCAGATATTTTGCAGCACGTCTTAAAGCTTCATCACCAGCGTCATGACCGCGGGTGTCATTGATTGCCTTGAAGTTATCCATATCCATCATAATAATGGCAACCTTTTCTTTGCAGTCGTTTGCGCGCTCTAACTCGTGAACCTTTTCCATATACGCCATCCTGTTCGGAATTTCAGTTAACGCGTCGATATAAGCCATTTTAAACCATTTCTGCTGCTCCTTCAGCTGAAGGCTTTGTCTGTACACCTTTTCGGTTGTGGTGATGCTTGTAATAAACACGGTGTAAAACGACAAAACCATCAAGGACATCACCAGATAAGGAATGAAATACTCGGGGCGTTCAATCAACGGTCTGGGATAGGCGGCAAGAAAAATCAGCACGATATATATAAATGCCGCAGAAAAAGTTAGGCGTTTCCAACCGGTGTTTATATATTCCAGCAGCTCGCGGTATCTTTCAAAATAGGGCTTTCCCTTTTTGTATATGAATACAAACGCAATCAGCATCAGCACTATTGCCGCAATTCCTCCAACTTTACCGAAAACAATTCCGACATAGCGGGTTATATATCCCACAATCAGCGACACCGTGTCCACAAAGCAGAAGGTAAGAAAAAAGCGGGCGTCCCTATACTTGCTCAGAGCAAAGAAAAGAACCAGACTTGGCAGTGTCATGCACACAAGCGCAGAAACAGACACAGCCCAATTCAAAATGAAAACGGCAACGGTATAGAACGCGACTATAATGGCGCATCCGGCATAAAGTATTTTGCGGCTGCGCGATTGTCTGCCGCGCAGAACCGTCATCTGAGTGTAAAGCAAAAGATCAAAAATTATTACGCAGAGATCATTTGCAAGCTCAATCCATTTTTCCATTCTTATTCCACCTTTCTTTGCCATATGCAAGCTACACGATCACAAAACTTCCTTCGTATGAATTTTTATATTTTGAAATTGGTTTTTAACAGCTATCTGAAAATCATCCTCATAAATGATTTCTCCGGGGATATCCTCAGTCGCGGAAATGTACAGCTTAAGCCCATATTTTGCCGCCATTCTGCGGTAAAAGCCCATTTCGTTCCAGATGCGGTTTCCCTCCTCAGTGTCCTTGAACCACGTTATTGCTTTATCGGGATTACCGTTATCATAATATGGCGGAACAGGCAGGACTTCTTCAAAATACTTATGGTTTCTTTGGAATTCAGCTTCCTCTTCATCAGTCAGAAGCTTTGCTTCCGACAGCTTACAGATGGCTATAAATATCCCTCTGGGCTGCTGTGTCATATAAGCTATATCTGATGTGTGCACTCTGTAATATTTCATTTATGTTTGTCTCCTGTGGTGCCGACTGATTTCATGATTGTCTGGATAGAAGGCATACGGTCTCAACGTGTCCCGTCCGCGGAAACATATCCATGGGCTTATACTTAACCAACTTATAGCCGTTATCGCAGAGATACCTTGCATCCCGTGCAGCTGTTGCATGGTTGCAGGATATATACACGATTTTCTTTGGCGACATACGAAGCATGGCGTTAAGCGTATTGCCATCGCAACCCTTTCTTGGCGGATCTACTATAATAACATCAGGAGAGGTTCCTCTGTCAACGAGCATTTCTGAAATCTTTCCTGCATCGCCGCAAATGAACTCTGCGTTTTTGACATTATTTCGCTTGGCATTTGACTTCGCATTCTCTATAGCCTGAGGAACCGATTCCACTCCTATAAGCGACTTTACCCTGTCCGCCATAGAAAGCCCGACGGTGCCTATACCGCAGTAAAGGTCAAGCAAGGTTTCGTTTCCGGAAAAATCAGCATATTCCGCAGCTGTCTTGTATACATCCTCGGCAGCGGGAGTGTTCACCTGATAAAATGAATGAGGCGAAATAACTACGCTCTTGCCGCACATATCATCCATAATATAGCCGTCACCGTAAAGGCAAATATCTTTACGTCCAAGAATTACATTGGTCTTATCGGGGTTTATATTCAGAACTACAGACTTAATCTGCGGAAAACGCACGGTAAGAATCGAAATAAGCCCATCAAACGCATGCGACGGTTTTGCTACAACGAGTGTAAGAATTATTTCAGAGCTATGATGTCCCATTCGCAGATATATATGCCTTAAAAGACCGTTTTGCGCGGCTTCGTCATAAGCAGATATTGAATTGCTGTTGACATACTCCATGATGGCTTTTGAAATTTCAGTGAATATTTCAGGCTGAATCAAACAATCTTCAAGCCATATTACCCTGTGCGAACGCGCAGAGAAGAATCCGAAGTAGGCGCTTTCGCCGTCAGATGCAACAGGAAGCTGTGATTTGTTTCTGTAATGGTTACAAGATTTACAGCCTTGTATGGGCTCAGGCAGTATATTAAACTTACCTATCCGCATAAACGAATCGCGGACAAAGCCTTCCTTTGCTCTCAGCTCGGCTTCGTAGCTTATATGTCTGAAAACGCATCCACCGCATTTTGAATATGCAGGACAATCCGGCCCGATTCTGTCGGAAGATGGAGTGATTATCTCATCTATTATTCCATAGGCATAGCACTTAAGCACCTTTACGATTTTACAGCGGATAACGTCACCGACAGCGGTAAGCGGCACGAATACAGCCATACCCTCATATCTTCCGACGCCGTTGCCTTCGTTTGTGAGGGATGATATTTCAAGCTCTACAACATCGTTTTTATTCATCGGCTTCACCCGCACTCAGTAGAAGCTTTGCAGCCTCTTCCTTTCTTGCAAGAACCGTATCAAAATGCTTTATGTATTCAAGCGGATATTTCGGATTGAAGAAACGCTCAAAGCCGCCGTCAATTATCTTTGTTGTTCCTCCGGCACCCACAGCAATTATCGTCTGCACCTCTTCCATTATGTTGACGTTGTAAATTCCGCCAAGACCCGGCTTTGTCCAGCCGATGTTTTCCTGATTGCCGAGCTGATTTTTCTGACGATAGAGATAATACGGCTCGTAGCCCGACTCAAACAGTCTTTCTGTCGCATATTTTATCATATTTTCGGCAAGCTCATCATCTGATATTTGCCTTGTCTGCATAAGGTCGGATGCACGCTTTATCGAAAGTGCATGGATGGTTATATTTTCAGGCTGTAAAGCTATAATGCTTTCCACGGTTTCCTTGAAGCCGTTATATGTATCGGTGGGAAGACCGGCTATCAAATCGACATTCACCGCCTTGTAGCCAATGGTTTTGGCAAGCTTATAGCTATCAAAAAACTGCTCAGCCGTGTGTGCTCTGCCGATTTCCTTTAAAACGCTGTCATGAATCGTCTGGGGATTTACGCTTATTCTGTCTCCACCGTTGTTTTTGATTACGTTCAGCTTTTCAATAGTGACTGTATCGGGACGTCCGGCTTCGGCTGTGTATTCGCGCAGATGACTTGTATCAAAACATTCCGCGATTGTTTTCATTATTCTTTCAAGGTCACTCGCTTCTAAGGATGTGGGTGTGCCGCCGCCGAAATAAACGGTATCAAGCGTAAAGCCTGAATCCTTTACAAGATTTGCAGTATATCTGATTTCCTCGCAGAGCTTGTCCACGTATTCAGGCATGAGCTTTTTAAAGCTCGAAATGGTCTGCGAAACAAACGAGCAGTATGCACACCTTGTCGGGCAGAACGGTATGGAAACATACAGGCTGAACGACTTTTTTGGCATAGCCGAAATTATTTTGTCCTGATTTAATGCGGTCTTATAGCCGATATTTATTTTTTCGTCGGTCATAAGATACTCCGTTTCAAGTCGGAGCTTTATTTCATCATAGCTAAGTCCGGAGCTTCTGAGCTTGTTTATAAGCTTTACGGGGCGAACACCGGTTAGTATTCCCCATTCGGGATATTTGCCGGTCAGCTTAACAAGACATTTGAAAAGAAGCCTTCCCAAGCGGAACTCGCAGTCGTTTTCGTAATCGTCCTCATCCCGCGGTACGCGCTCTTTTTCTATTGCTCCCCTGCCGTTCACGCTTGCAAACACGCTGAGCATGGAGTTTTTAACGCCCTCTATCCGACAGATGAAGGCATAGTCACCCTGTGGTTTCTGCTCGGCTTGCGGCGTATCATCAAGAAAAATAAAGTTGAAGCCCTCGACGGGAAAGAACAGCTTGCATACCGCTTCAAGCTCGTATTTAAAGCTGTTTCCGGAAAATATCAGAGTCATATTATGCTGTTCCTTTCGGAAATTTTATTTGAGCTTTGCTTTTAAGCCTTGCAGATAAGGGCTGAACATAAGCTCGTCGTAAAGGTCGGAAGCTTCACCGTGTCCGGGAAGTATTTTATAGTTCTTGCCCAGAGCATAAAGCTTTCCTATCGAATCGATTATTCCGTGATAGCAGCTCCAGCCGAAATCTCTGCCTATGCTGCCGTTGAAAAGAGTATCTCCGGTGAAAATAACGTCTTCATGCACAAAGCAGACCGAGCCAGGGGTGTGACCAGGAGTTGTTATTACACTGAATTTCATTCCTGCTATTTCAAGCTCGTCTCCATCTTTAAAGGTTTGTGCTTCGGCGCAGGGACAGAACGGTATAGAGAAATAATCCGCAAGGCTATGGCGCGAATCGGTAAGCATAGACTTATCATCCACCGAAACGAACACCTTGCAGCCGGTGGCTTTTCTCAGTTCCTCTGCCGCCGACATATGGTCAACGTGACCGTGAGTCAACAAAATCGCGCATAGCTTTTTGCCGTTAAGCTCTGAAAGTATACCGTCCGCGTCAAACGGAGCATCTATTAAAACGGCGTTTTCCCCGGAAATAATCGCATAACAATTAGAAGCAAAGTCGCTGTAATCGTGAATGAGCTTAATATCCGTCATTTTGAACTCCTGTCTACCGACAAAATGCCCTGAACCTTTTTAAGCCTTGCTATAACGTTCTGCAGCTCGGCAGTTCCGGCAACGCTTATAGTGAGAAGTATGCTTGAATTGCCGTTTTTAAGCACTCTTGCCGAAGCCTCATGAGTCATTATGTGAGCGTCCTGAAGGCTGGACATTATATCGGCTAAGATACCGATTCTGTCGTATCCCACAACATCCAGAACAACCTTATAATAGCTGTTGGAGTGCTCCTCCTTACCTGCCCAGCGAACGTTTACCCAGCGGTCGGGGCAGCTGTCTCTCTGCGAAAGATAGTTTACGCAGTCTTTTTTATGGATGGATACGCCGTGTCCTCTTGTTATGAATCCGATGATATCGTCTCCCGGAAGCGGCGAGCAGCACTGCGAAAGCTTTACAACGCAGTTATCAATGCCGTCAACAATAATTCCGGAGTTTGCTTTTCTGCCGTTTGCATAGGTGGCGTCGTTTACAAACTGACTGTCCTGAGCGTTTGCCGACTGAATATACTTTTTGGTATACTCCTCCTTAAGCCTCGGCATGATTTTTGAAAGTACAACTCCGCCGTAGCCAATGGCGGCATAGAAATCGTCAAGCGTTTCGCAGCTGTGGCGCTTCATATCAAGAGCCAAAAACTCGGCAAGCTCGCCATCCGGAACTCTTATAAGGTTTCTGCGAAACTCCCTTTCAAGCTCGTCTCTGCCCTCAACGATGTTTTCCTCTCTGCGTTCCTTTTTAAACCATGAGCGGATTTTAGACTTGGCTTCGTTGGTCTGGCAGATGTTAAGCCATGCGCGGTTAGGACCGTGATTCGGATCTTTTGAGGTGATTATCTCAATAATTTCGCCGGTCTTTATTACATAATCCAGCGGAACAAGCTTTTTATCAGCCTTTGCGCCGGTCATTCTGTGTCCTACCTGAGTGTGGATGGCATATGCAAAGTCAATAACAGTAGAGCCGAGGGGCAGCGATATAACATCGCCCTTGGGAGTCATAGCAAATACATCCTCCGGCGAAAGGTCGTCCTTGATTGCGCGGACGATATCCTCAACGTCGTTTGACTCTTGCTGGGTATCAAGAATCTGGCGAACCCAGTTAAGGCGGTTGTCAAGCTTATATTTGCCCTTCACGCCCTCTTTATATTTCCAGTGGGCAGCGATACCGTATTCGGCGGTGTGGTGCATCTCGTAGGTTCTTATCTGAACCTCAAAGGGTATGCCTTCCCTGCCCATAACGGTTGTATGAAGGCTCTGATACATATTCGCCTTGGGGGTTGAGATGTAATCCTTAAACCTGTTAGGAATCGGCTGGAACATATCATGAACTATGCCTAAAACATAGTAGCACTCGGTGACTGTGTTGACTATTACCCTTACTGCGTATTTATCGTATATTTCATCAAACAGTCTGCCGTGCTCATAGACCTTTCTGTAAATGCCATATGCACTCTTGACTCTGCCCTCAATGGTCGGCATAGGGTCAAAATCGACCGCAAGGCGCTTTTTAAGTCTTGCTTTTATCGACTCGATAAACTCCTCTCGCTCGGACTTTGACTTTTCAAGCATCTGCTCAATTTCGTTATAAGCATATGGGTCGAGATAGGAAAAAGCTGTGTCCTCAAGCTCTTCCTTCATTTTTGTGATACCAAGCCTGTTCGCAAGAGGCACAAATATGCTCATTGTTTCCAAAGAGACCGAACGCCTTTTAAGCTCGTTTCTGTATGCCAAGGTTCGCATATTATGAAGTCGGTCGCTGAGCTTGATTATGATTACCCTTATGTCCTTTGACATAGAAAGCAGCATTTTGCGGATATTCTCAGCCTGCTGTTCCTCTTTGGAATAAAGCGACACCTGATTCAGCTTTGTAACGCCGTCCACAAGGTTTGCAACATCTGCTCCGAAGCGCTTTTTCAGGTCTTCAAGGCTTGCTTCGGTGTCCTCAACAACATCGTGCAGAAGCGCCGCGCAGATGGTATCTGTATCCATTCCAAGCTCAATAAGTATCTGGGCGACAGCTATCGGATGGGTTATATACGGCTCGCCGGATTCGCGCTTTTGGTCCTTATGCTTATCAGCGGCAAACTCGTATGCAGAGGTTATTTTGGTTATGTTATAGTTTTTGTCGGACGCCTTTATGACCTCCAGCAACTGTTCAAAGGTTTTTGCATTTTCAGCCATGCTAACAACACCATATCTTTCTTACTATGTAAATAAGTACATCAGCCAATCAGATTTTTAAGCTTAACCATTGTCGGAGCAGACATTATATCCACCCTTGCACTCGGCTTAAGCAGCTGTATTCTCTTTTTATACCCTTCTACTGCCACAAGTCCGGTTTCTTTGAATGCATCAAGACATACAAGCAGCTTGAATGCGTTCATTCCTTTTGTTCCAAGCCTTGCATACAGGCTTTCGGCTGTCAGAATAAGCCTCTGCGTGCCGATATATTTATATATTCCTATAAGCTCTTCCCTGCTCGGCAGAGCCTTTTCGTAATATTCGTGAGGAAGCTGTTCGTCTCTTAAAAAGCTTTCGTAAGCGTCGCACGCTGCGAAATACTTTTCCTGCCTTACGCCGTGAAGCCTGTAATCGCTGACGATGAGTGATATACTTTCTGTCCCTCTGAACGAATTGATTTCAAGACTGCCCATTATATCTATTATATCGCCGGCTGAGATATCAATAAGTGCGGTTTTTTTGCGGAAGAGCAGCGCTTTAAGCTTAACGCCGTCGTAATCAATATCCAACCTGGTATGCTCACCGTTTTTAAGCGGCATGACAGCAAGCACCTTGGCAGCGGAAAAAGCGAAAATAGGCGAAGCATTGTCGGTTCCGAACGGCTCCAAACGCTTAAGGTCGGAAATATTCTTGATAGTAATATCTGCGCCCTTGATGAGTTTATCGGCGGTTATTGTAAACCTCGGCATCTTAGGGCAGGCTTCTTTTGCGTAGGTCTGTATCATGCTGTTGAGCTTGGGGATATCCTCGCTCTTGACTGTAAGTCCGCCCGCGCACTCATGTCCGCCGAATTTTACGAGGATATCCCTACAGGACTCAAAGCACTTGAATATATTAAAGCCCTTCATGCTCCGTGCCGAGCCGACTGCAAAGCCGTTATCATCCTTAGAAATAACCACCACCGGCTTTTCATAAGCTTCAAGCAGTCTCGAAGCAACTATGCCTATTACGCCGTGATGCCAGCCATCGCCGTAAACCACTAAAACTCGCTCGTTTAAAATCCGTGGAGAAGCCTTTAAAAGCTGACGTATTTCATCGCATATATCGGCTTCCGCCTTTTTTCTGCGTTCGTTCAGCACCGAAAGCTCATGTGCAAAGCCCCTTGCCTCTTCCTCCTCGGAGGTGAGCATATCCAAGGCTGTTATAGGAGAACCGAACCGTCCCGCGGCATTAATTCGCGGAGACAGCGTAAAAGCTACGTTGGTAGACGTAATATTTTCGGGATCGACTCCGCTTTCCTCCATCAGGCTTATAAGACCGTAATTTTCGGTATTCTTTATCATTCTGAGACCGTTTGATACGATAGTTCTGTTTTCGGAAACAAGCGGCACGACATCGGCAATGGTTCCTATAGCAGCAATGTCGCCGTACTGCTCGCAGACAAGGCTGTAATCGCCGTCGTCGAGAGCGGCTAACAGCTTCAAAGTCACACCGACTCCAGCAAGATGCTTAAACGGTGAGGTACTGTTTTTCCTGTATGGGTCGACAACCGCTTCAGCCTCGGGAAGCTCTTCCGACGGCTGGTGATGGTCGGTTACAACAAGCTTCATGCCATGCTCTTTAATATACTTGGCTTCTTCGATGGCTGATATTCCGTTGTCCACGGTTATAATAAGTGAAGCGCCGTTTTCGTTGATAGCATCTATCGCGGCTTTATTCAGACCGTACCCTTCGCTTCTTTCAGGAATATAGCAAATTACCTCCGCGCCCATATTCAAAAGATAATCATACAAAATAGCGGTTGAGGTAACGCCGTCACAGTCGTAATCGCCGTAAACACAGATTGTTTCGCCGTTTTCTATCGCTTTGTTTATAACCTCCACTGCCTTGCTCATATCCGTTAACAGATACGGGTCGGAAAGCGGCTCAAGGTCAAAAAAGCTTTTCAGCGAATCTGTATCATTATACCCTCTTGCAGACATAACCTCGGCTGTCAGCGGGGCAAGATCCGTGGTTTTGACAATATTTCTGACGCTTTCGGCATCAGGTGATAAGACGACCCATTTTTTCATATTTTCCCTCGTAAGTACTGATTTATATCAT
>ENA-UOOC01002305-UOOC01002305.1-human-gut-metagenome-genome-assembly--contig:-C48old-NODE-2305-length-14484-cov-5.214845_pt1 | contig 14484 bp, 9 predicted proteins | sample MGYA00242469_ERZ724016 | MGnify/ENA metagenome assembly ERZ724016 | reverse complement strand
TTAAAGAAAGGGGCTGATATTATGCCAATTCGTATTGACGATGAATTGCCAGCTAAGCAAAACTTGGAAATAGAGAATATATTTGTTATGAGCAAGTCAAGGGCTAATATGCAGGATATCAGACCTTTGAAAATCATTATACTTAACCTAATGCCGACAAAACTTGAAACGGAAACACAGCTTTTGAGATTGCTAAGTAATTCTCCTTTGCAGCTTGATATTGATTTTCTCCAAGTTAAAAGCCATAAGGCAAAAAATGTTTCAAGAATACACATGGCAAAATTCTATAATACATTTGATGATATAAAAGACAACAAGTATGACGGAATGATTATTACGGGAGCACCCGTTGAGCAACTTGAATTTGAACAAGTTGACTATTGGGAAGAGCTTTGTATGATTATGGAATGGAGCAAAAAAAATGTTTACTCCACCTTTCATATTTGCTGGGGTGCTCAGGCAGGGCTTTACTATCATTACGGTATTAAGAAATATCCGCTAAAAAAGAAAATGTTTGGCGTATTCCCTCACAAGTCGCTTGATATTACCCATCCGCTTATGAGAGGACTTGATGATGTTTACTATGTTCCTCATTCAAGGCATACAGAGACGAGGCTTCAGGATATTGCGCTTGTTAAACAGCTTCAGGTTATTTCATACAGCGAAATATCGGGCGTTCATATTATATCCGATATGGATTGCAGGCAATTTTTTGTAACAGGTCACAGCGAATATGACAGGGACACACTTGCCAAAGAATATTTTAGGGATAAGGAAAAAGGTCTTGATATTGACGTGCCTTATAATTATTTTCCTAATGATGATGACAAGTCCGTTCCGATTATGAGTTGGAAAAGTTCGGCGAATATAATATTCAGCAATTGGCTTAATTATTTTGTTTATCAAAAAACGCCGTATGATTTGGCGCAGTTATAATATCATATACAGTAATACCCCCGACACAATCAAGTGTCGGGGGTATTTTTTACTTCGTTTTAACCGTCTTAACCTTTGACCAAGAGGAATAAACCTTTTTACCGTTTACTGTTTTATAGGTGCGGATACGGACATAATATTTTTTCTTAGCCTTAAGTTTTTTAATAGTTACTTTCGTCGTTTTCTGTTTTTTAACGGTTACGGTTTTCTTATTCTTCTTGAATTTCTTATCTGTCGCAACTTGAATTTGATAACCTTTTACACCGCTTACCTTTTTCCACTCAACAGATACTGCCTTTTTAGCCGCTTTTACCTTTTTAAATTTAGCTGATTTTGGCTTTAAAACAGGTTTAGGCGCAGTTGTGGTAGAAGTGGTTGTAGTAGGCTGAGGCTGAGTTGGGGTTGGTGTAGGTGTTGGACTTGGCTGAGGTCTTGGTTGTGGTTGAGGGGTAGGTACTTTTTCATTTATTGTACCATCAATACAATGAATAGTTGCTTTTTTTAAGACATCGTTTGTATTTGTTATTTCAATTTTATTCCAATCACTTATAGTAGAAAGATAATATACATCTTTCAAGTCTGTGCAACAATAGAATGCATATTGCCCAATCTTTGTCACACTACTTGGCATTGTTAAACTTTTTAAGTTTGTACATTCGAGAAATGCATAATCACCAATGCTGTTAATTTTAAATGCATATCCTTCATAAGAAACGCTTTCAGGAATTGTTAATATTTCAGGATTTCCGGGATATTTATTTATTTGAGCTGTATAATCATTATAAATATTATATACAACATTATCTATTATAACTTCGTTCCCGTTTCCTAAAATTCCATCTGTACATTTTATAATAGCTTTCGTCAAGTTTGAATTATTAGAATCTACATTAATTGCTTTCCATTGAGCAACCGTTCCGTTGTAATTAACTTCATATAGTTGCTCACAATTAAGAAATGCACAGCTATCTATGTAATTAACACCATTGCCCATTGTTAAAGTTACAAGTTTACATTCAAAAAATGCGTGATCACCGATACTTGTTACACTATCAGGTATTGTTATGTTTTTTAAACTTGAACACCTGTAAAATACTTCATCGCCAATACTTGTTACGCTGTTTGGTATTGTTACACTTGTTAAGTTTTCACAATAACTAAATGTTCCATATTCAATACTTGTTACACTATTAGGTATTGTTACGCTTGTTAAGCTTGAACAATCACTAAACGCCGCAGCACCAATACTCGTTACATTATTTCCTATTGTTACACTTGATAAACTTGTGCATTCAGAAAATGCAGAATTTCCAATTTCAGTTGACCTTTTTTCTGCCGAATCATTATTTCCAATTGTCACATTTGCCAAGCTTTTGCAACCATTAAATGCACCCTCGCCAATACTTGCAACACTAGCAGGTATTGAAAGATTTATTAAGCTTGTGCCATAAAAAGCATAATCATCAATACTTGTTACACTATGAGGTATTGAAATACTTGTTATGCTTGTGCACTCATAAAATGCATGATTACAGATACTTGTTACACTATCAGGTATTGTTATGTTTTCCAAGCTTGAGCACCTACAGAAAGTGTCAGGGCCTATCATTGTTATACTATTAGGAATTGTTACATTTGTTAAACTTTTACAATTATAAAATGCACTATCTCCAATACTTGTAACACTATCAGGAATTGTTACACTTGTTAAGCTTGTGCAATCATAAAATGCTTCACGTCCAATACTTGTTATGCTGTTTGGTATTGTTACACTTGTTAGGCTTTTGCAGCCATAAAATGCACAATTGCGAATACTCATAACTGTTTTACCATCAATAGTGGACGGTATATTAATTGAAGTTGCAGAACTGGTACAATCTGTTATTTCAATAGTTCCATCTTCCTTTTCTTCATAATAAATATTTCCGTATTGTGAAGAATCTGCATACGCTGTTAAATTCAATCCTGAGGTTATGGTTAATAACATTGCTAAGGATAGAATCAAACTAAAAATCTTTTTCATTTCTCTGTACCTCTTTAATAAAATTTTTACAATATAAAAATTTTATCATACGCATATTAAAAGTTCAATATGTTACCGAAGTGTAGAGTGATTTTTACACAAGTCGTTCACGCCGTTAAGTTCACATAAAAAAATAAAGGCACTATGTTTGAAAAAGCATAGTGTCTTATTTTACTCTACATATTTACGAAGCTTTTGGAGGAGGGATTTTTCTTTGCGGGAAACCTGCACCTGAGAAATGCCGAGTGCGGCAGCAGTTTTGGCTTGAGTGAAGCCCTTATAATAGCGCATATCAACTATTGCCTTTTCCGTATCGTCAAGAAATTTAAAAAGTCGGTGAACAATTAAGCGATTAAAAATCTCATCACTCTCATCAACGGGTACATCTATAGTATATTCACCGTCATCGCTTGAAGTGCTGAGTGATACCATAGGAGCAATAACGCCCAAAATTTCAGGTATTTCCTCAGGCGGACAATCAAGAAGATTAGACAATTCTGTGACAGTCGGCTCCCGCATTTTATCATTAATAAATTTTTCACGAAGTGACTGAGCCTTAATAGCCTTTTCCTTTAAACTTCGGCTGACTTTCACTGCGCCGCCGTCACGAAAAATACGTTTGATTTCGCCCATTATTACGGGAACGGCATAAGTTGAAAAAGCAAAGCCACGGCTTTCGTCAAAATTATCAACTGCTTTAATCAAGCCTACGCAACCGCTTTGGAATAAATCGTCATAGTCCACCCCTCTGCCCTTAAAGCGATTGGCGATAGAATGAACCAAGCCGATATTATTCTCGATCATTTTATCACGGTCTGTTACCATTTTGATTTGCCCTCAATTTTTTTAGAAAGGGTTACGGTTGTGCCAAAGGTCAGCTTAGACTTAACGTTTATTTTATCGCAAAAGCTTTCCATAACAGTAAAGCCGAGACCTGCACGGTCACCTTCACCTGTTGTAAAAAGCGGAGTCATTGCCTGAGAAACATCTACGATTCCGCAACCCTTGTCCCTTATTACAATTTTTACTGTATTGTCGTCAAAAAGTTTTCCCGATATAAATATTTTTCCGTATGTATCCTTATAAGCATGGACTATGCAGTTTGTCACCGCCTCGCTGACTGCCGTTTTTAAATCTGCGATTTCCTCAAGTGTTGGGTCAAGAGGGGTTACAAATGCGGAAACGGCAACACGTGCGAAGGCTTCATTTACACTTTTACTGTCGATTGTGAGTTTAAATTCATTAATTAGCTTTTTTGTATTCATTTTCATTCTCCTTAATTTTTGCAATTGATGAAAGACCTGCAAGTTCCATAATTTTTTTAGTTTGCAGGGTTACGTTTTTAATTTCGATTTGGCAAGCGGGATTAATGCTTTGAAGCAATCTGTATCTGCCCATAACAAGACCTATTCCGGAGGAGTCCATAAAGCTGACATTTTTAAAATCGAGAATTAAAGTCTTCGGCTTTACAAACATAAGGGTATCATCTATTTTTTCCCTAACCTCGCCTGCCGTATGGTGGTCTATTTCGCCGATAAGATAAGCAATAACAACACTACCGCTGCTTTCAATCGTAACGTTCATATTTGTCACTCCAATAAAAAAATACCAATCTGCGATAATACTAACAGATTGGTATTGAATAATTTATCAAAATTTGTATTTAATTTAATTCTTTTCTAATTTGCCGATAAAGATAAAACGAGCCGCATACAAGTGAGAGATTATTTTGCTTAGCAAGCGTGATTGCTTTTTCGGCATTATCGACCGTAAAAACATTATCACAATATTTTTTTGCAACCAAAGCAAGCTCACTTGCACTCATTGAGCGAGCGTTATCAACCTGCGTTGCATAAATCGCTTTACACTTAGGTGCAATTAATGATAAATAAGCATCAACATTTTTATCCCGCATCATTGCAACAACGGCAACTTCATTATTAATTTTAGGCGCAAGAGCACGAGCCGCATCCTCATTATGACCGCCGTCAACAAGGATATTGCCGACTTTACTTTGCCTTGCCGGAAGATTTGGATTTTTAGCCTCAATATCTAAGCCGATTTCATTTAAAGCCGCCTGAGCACAAGCAATATCATTTTTTAAAACATCGCCAAAATCATTGATTTTAATAAGTTTTGTATTATTATCACTGCACACTTTTTCAAAAATGTGCTCACATTTAGGGTTAGGATAAAGAATACAAACTGAATCAGGCTTAATAATTCCGGATTTTTCAGCCGCAATTTCATCAAGAGTGTTGCCGAGAAAGGCTGTATGGTCAATTGCAACCGATGTTATAATCGAAATATTCTTTTTCTCAACATTTGTAGCATCGCCCTTACCGCCCATTCCACATTCTACAACGGCAAAATCCACATTTTCGTCTGCAAAATATTTATACATAATAGCAGTTACAAGTTCAAATTCGGTAGCATCGCAATCGATATATTTTTCTACATAGAATGCAAATTCTTCCTCAGTAATCATATTGCCGTTAATTTTTATTTGCTCACGGTAATCTTCAGTCCAAGGAGAAGTAAAAAGACCGACCATTTTGCCTGATTTGATAAGTGCATTTGAAAGTGCGGCGGCAGTAGTACCCTTTCCGTTAGTACCTGCAATATGAATAATATTTATCTTATCTTGAGGATTATCCATTTTATTCAAAAGCTCATAAATACGAGTAAGCCCCGGTTTAATACCGAGGCTTTGCTTTTGAAGTATTAAATTCAAAGCGTTATCATAATTCATTTATTTACCCAAAGAATCAATAGAATTTTTAATATTTGCAATCTTATCCTCAAGCTTTGCGGCATCCTCTTTGTTTTGATTAACTACCTTTTCGGGCGCTTTATTAACAAATCCCGGATTAGAAAGCTTTTTATTGATAAAGTCGAGCTTATCCTGCGCCTGAGCAAGTTCTTTTTCAAGGCGCTTACGCTCTGCCTCAAAATCGACAAGGTCACCCATTGGAATATAAATCTTGGCGTTATCGGTAACGATTGTTACGGTATTGCCGAGATTGTCAAAGCTTGATTTAACCTCAACATCATTTGAAGAAGCAAGACGTTTAATAAAGTCAACACCGGCAGAGAAAAGTTCTGTTTTCTCAGTTTCAACATAAACCTTAGCTTTTTTGCTTGGAGGAATGTTCATCTCTGCTCTACGGTTACGAATAGCACGGATAGCACTCATAAGAATTTCCATCTTAGCCTCATTTTCGGCAAAGCAAAGGCTTTCGTCATATTCTACCCACTTTGAAATCATAATCGATTCGCAGTCGTGAGGGATAGCCTGATATATTTCTTCGGTAATAAACGGCATAAACGGATGAAGAAGTTTAAGAATATCGGTAAGTACATAAACAAGAACACTTTTAGCAGTATCCTTTGCCTTTTCGTCATCACCCTGAAGTCTGATTTTTGCAATTTCGATATACCAATCGCAGAAAACGTCCCAAATGAAATCATAAAGCTTTTGAATAGCAATTCCAAGCTCATATTTTTCAAGGTTATCGGTAACATCTTTAGCAAGGGTATTAACCTTAGATACAATCCATTCGTCCTCAACTGCAAGGTCACTTGGAAGTCCGTTATATTTGAAATCATCTGTAAGATACATCAATACAAAACGAGCAGCGTTCCAAAGTTTATTTGCAAAATTACGTGACGCCTTAACCTTTTCGTCTGAAAAACGCATATCATTACCAGGTGAATTACCTGTTGCAAGAGTAAATCTCAATGCATCTGCGCCGTATTCATCAATAACCTCAAGCGGGTCAATACCGTTGCCGAGAGATTTAGACATCTTTCTGCCCTGAGCATCACGTACAAGGCCGTGAATAAGAACGGTATCAAACGGTGCTTTATCGGTATAAGCGAGACCTGAAAAAATCATACGAGAAACCCAAAAGCCGATAATATCATAGCCTGTAACAAGGGTATTGGTAGGATAATAATGTTCTAAATCTTCTGTCTTATCAGGCCAACCGAGAGTTGAGAACGGCCAAAGAGCAGATGAAAACCAAGTATCCAATGTGTCTGAGTCTTGATGAATATTTTCACTGCCGCAATGCGAGCACTTGCAAGGGTCCTCTTTGGAAACGGTTGTAGCGCCGCAATCATCACAGTACCAAGCAGGAATTCTGTGACCCCACCAAAGTTGACGTGAAATGCACCAATCACGAGAGCCACGCATCCAGCTCATATAATTTTTCTTAAATCTTTCAGGAACGAATTTAATATCGCCGTTTTCAACAGCGTCAATAGCCGGACCTGCAAGAGGGTCCATTTTAACAAACCACTGCTTTGAAACCATAGGTTCAATATTAGTGTGGCATCTGTAGCAAGTACCTACATCGTGTTTAAGCGGCTCAATTTCTTTAATATATCCGCCTGCTTCAAGGTCTGCAAGAATAGCCTTTCTTGCTTCAAGAGTAGTCATACCTGCATATTTGCCGCAATCGAGTACCTCAGGCTCGTTTTGAGTAGCCTTACCGCTTTTAATAATTTCATCGGCAGCCTCTTTATCAGCCTTGCCTGTCATATGGCCGTCATAAGTGAATGTACGGATAATAGGAAGGTTATGACGAAGACCTACCTCAAAGTCGTTAGGGTCATGAGCAGGAGTAATTTTAACAACACCTGTACCCTTAGTCATATCTGCATGCTCGTCACATACAATAGGAATTTCCTTATTTAAAAGCGGAAGAATAACGTGACAGCCGTGGAGATGCTTATATCTTGGGTCATCACCGTTAATTGCAACTGCAGTATCGCCGAGCATAGTTTCAGGACGTGTAGTTGCGAGTTCAAGCTTTTCGCCTGTTTCCTTAACTTCATAAAGAAGATGCCAAAAATTAGAGTCCTTTTCCTCATATTCAACCTCGGCATCTGAAATAGATGTATTACAATGAGGACACCAATTTACCATACGGTTACCACGATAAATAAGGTCCTTTTCATAAAGGCCTACAAATACTTCTCTTACAGCCTTACTGCAACCCTCGTCAAGAGTGAAGCGTTCTCTGTCCCAATCGCAGGACGAGCCCATTTTTTTCAATTGTTCAATAATTCTGCCGCCGTATTGTTTTTTCCAATCCCATGCACGTTCAAGAAATTTTTCACGTCCGAGGTCATCCTTAGTAATGCCCTCTTTACGCATAGCCTCAACAATCTTAGCCTCTGTTGCGATAGAAGCATGGTCGGTGCCGGGAAGCCACAATGTATCGTAGCCTGCCATTCTGTGATAACGGATAAGAATATCCTGAAGCGTATTATCAAGTGCATGGCCCATATGAAGCTGGCCTGTAATATTAGGAGGCGGAATAACTATTGTATAAGTCTTTTTGCCTTTTTCTCTTTTAGCGTGAAAATACTTTTTATCACACCAAAACTGATAGGTACGGTCCTCAACTTCGCTTGGGTCGTACTGCTTTGCAAGTTCTTTTGCCATAACGTTCTCCTTTATAATATGGTATAATTTTATAAAAAAATAGCTTCCGCCTCAAATTGAGACGAAAGCGAAAAATTCCGTGGTACCACTCAAATTGCATTAATTAAACATAATGCCACTCAAATCCTTAACGCAGATATACGGACAAGACTACTTAGTTTCACCTTGCCGGCTCAAAAGCTACCTTCACCTACCGCATCTGCACTCTTCCACCAAACGAGCACTCTCTGAAAGAATAAGCAAGCTACTCCTCTTTTTCACAGCCGTTACAATATGCAAATATATTAGCAAAAAAAGCATTAAATGTCAAGCAGTGCATATAAAAAACGGATAAGGAAAATCCCTATCCGTTTTATTCTATCCTAAAAAATATTATCTATCCTCACGGAAGTATGAAAGACCAAGCGATGCAGGTGGCTGGTCCTCCCTCTTCTTTCTTACGCTTACGATTACAAGAACAATTATAGTTACAATGTAAGGAAGCATTTTGAAAAGTTCCTGAGTGCTCATTTTAAGACCGGGAATAAATAGGTAAACAATATAAAGTCCACCAAAAAGAATTGAACCTAAAATACCGAAATCAGGCTTCCAAATTGCAAAGATAACAAGTGCGATTGCAAGCCATCCTCTGTCGCCGAAGCCCTCGTTTGACCAAACACCGTTAGCATAATCCATTACATAAAACAGACCGCCGATACCTGCGATAACGCTGCCGATTGAGGTAGCAAGATATTTAGACTTAGAAACGTCAATACCTGCTGCATCTGCTGTTGCAGGATTTTCACCTACAGCACGAAGATGAAGTCCGCCACGTGTTTTCTTAAGGAAGAACGCAACCAAAAGAGCAATTACAATAGCGGCGTAGGTTAAAAAGCCATAGTCGAGGAATATTTTTCCAAACCAACCGGTAGTTGAAGCGATAGGAAGTTTTTTAGTGAAAAATGCACTCGTTCTTGTAAGGGCAACAGACGGAATATCACTTCCTGTAATTTTAACAAGTGATGAGCCGAAAAAGTTACCGAAACCGACACCGAAAGTCGTAATTGCAAGACCGGTAACATTTTGGTTTGCACGAAGAGTTACCGTTAAGAAGCAGTAAATAAGACCTGTTAAAAGAGAGCCGATAATTGTGCAAAGAAGCGGAATTAAAACTGCAAGGAACGGGTTAAGGTCATTTGCGCCCATTGACTCCTCATAAAGAAAAGCACCGATAACACCGCTGATACCGCCGACATACATAATACCCGGAATACCGAGGTTAAGGTTACCTGACTTTTCAGTAAGGATTTCACCTGTCGAACCGTAAAGAAGCGGAATACCCTGCATAATCGCACGTTGGATAAAAGTAATTAATGTAGTCATATTATTTACCCTCCTTATGCGCTTTGCGGAAATTAATCTTATAGTTAATAAAGAACTCACTGCCGATAATAAAGAAAAGGATTATGCCGGTAATGATTTCACTAAATGATTCATTAAGTCTGTATACGGTTGCAATCTCTGTTGCACCCTTATCAAAAAACACAAGCAAAAGAGAAGTAAGCACCATATAAATAGGGTTAAACTTAGCAAGCCAAGATACCATAATAGCAGTAAATCCCCTGTTATCTGCAGTAGTGGTTGTGATAGTATGGTCAGTACCGCCTACAAGGAGAAGACCTGCGATACCGCACATTGCGCCTGAAAGGAGCATTGTTCTGATAATTACCTTCTTAACATTAATGCCGATATATTTAGCGGTATTTTCACTTTCACCTACAACAGAAAGCTCATAGCCGTGCTTGCTGTATTTAAGATAAATATACATAAAGATTGTGAGTGCAAGAACAATAAGAATATTAAGCAAATATTCTTGATTTCCAAGCTGAGGCAACCATCCGGCGTGACTCATTTGGTTAATAATACCTATCTTACCCGAACCTTTAGGAACTTCCCACACCATAACAAAGTATGATACAAGCTGAATACCTACATAGTTCATCATAAGGGTAAAGAGCGTTTCGTTAGTATTAAACTGAGCCTTAAAGATAGCAGGAATAACAGCCCAAATTGCACCTGCAAGCATACTTGATATAATCATTACGATAATAAGAAGCGCATTAGGAATTTTACCGCCGAGGCAAATCATACAAGCCGCAGTAGCAAGACCGCCGACAAGCACCTGACCCTCACCGCCGATATTCCAAAATCGCATCTTAAATGCCGGTGTCAACGCAAGCGCAACGCAAAGAAGAATTGCAAGGCTTTGGAGAAGATTCCAAACACGTCTTGAAGTACCAAACGCACCGTCAACCATAGTGGCATAAACGCTGATAGGGTTTTGATGGGTTAAAAGCATTGTTACAGCACCGCTTACGATAAGAGCGGCAAGAATTGAGACAAGGCGAATAAGCCATGAATAATACCAAGGCATAGACGCTCTCTTGCTTATATGAAAGAGAGGCTCGTGAACCTTTTGTTTATTGCTCATATTATGAATCCTCCCTTTCTGTCTTAGTCATTAATAATCCGATTTCCTCTTTAGTAGCATTTCTGCCGTCGAGCATACCGGTAATTTTACCTGAATTTATAACCATAATTCTGTCGCAAAGTTCAACAAGAACGTCGAGGTCCTCGCCTACAAATACAACGGCAACGCCGTTTTCCTTTTGCTTTGTGAGAAGATTATAAATTGTGTAAGAAGAGTTAATATCAAGACCTCTTACAGGGTAAGCCGCCATAAGTACCTTAGGATTAGCGGCAATCTCACGGCCTACAAGTACCTTTTGAACGTTACCGCCCGAAAGACGTCTTACAGGAGTGGTAGCACCCGGTGTAACTACCTCAAGGCTTTCAATAATTTTTTCGGCAAGTTTCTTAGGATTTTTTCTGTCAAGAAAAGCGGAATTGCCCTTCTTATATGAACGAAGCATCATATTATCGATAATGTCCATATTTCCTACAAGGCCCATACCGAGTCTATCCTCAGGAACAAACGAAAGCCTTACGCCGAGTTCTTTAATTTGAGTAGGAGTTTTAGCCTTAAGGTCCACCGTTTCGCCCTCAGGGGAATGATAAAAAATCTCACCGCTTTCAGGCTTTTGAAGACCTGCTATGGTTTCAAGCAGTTCTCTTTGACCGCTTCCGGCAATACCGGCGATGCCGAGAATTTCACCGCTTCTGATATCAAATGAAATATCATCAACAGCCTTAACTCCCTCTGCATTAAGAGTAGTTACATTCTTAAGTTCAATTCTGTTTTGCGGATTAACAGGAGCCGTTCTTTCTATATTAAGTGATACCTTTTTACCAACCATCATTTCGGTAAGCGATTGCTCGGTAGCAGATTTAGTATCCACAGTTCCGATATATTCGCCCTTACGCAAAACCGCAACTCTGTCGGTAAGCGACATAACCTCGTGGAGCTTATGTGTAATTATAATAATTGATTTTCCGTCTTTTTTCATACGACGTAAAACATCAAACAATTTTTCAGTTTCTTGAGGTGTAAGAACAGCGGTAGGCTCGTCAAGAATAAGAGTCTGCGCCCCTCTGTAAAGCACCTTAACAATTTCAACAGTCTGCTTTTCGGAAACAGACATTTCATAAACCTTGCTGTCAAGATTAATATCAAAACCGTATTTGTCGGTAATTTCTTTTACACGTTGTTCAGCTTTCTTTAAGCTGTATTTTTCTTTATCTTTAATACCGAGAACTATATTCTCGGTAGCAGTAAATACATCAACAAGCTTAAAATGCTGATGTACCATACCAATGCCGTATTTAAACGCATCTCTCGGTGATTTAATAACTACTTCCTCACCGTTTACAAAAATTTGACCCTCATCAGGGAAATAAATGCCGGAAAGCATATTCATAAGAGTGGTTTTACCACTGCCATTTTCGCCCAAAATGGCTAAAATTTCACCTTTTTTAACCTGCAGATTAACGTCCTTATTAGCAACAATCTGCCCGAAAACCTTGGTGACGCCTTTTAATTCAATTGCAAAAGTATCACTCATATTTTCCTCCGCAAAAATTTAATATCACTTAAAACAATACTACCGTGACCGTACTTTTTAGGGTACGGCCACGGGTTTAATTATAAAATATAACTAAGATTTATTTAATTACATTTTTTCGTTAAGAAGCTTAATACCGTCAATCTTAACGTCAAAATATGGAGCTGAACGGAACTTTGATTCCTTGAATGCGCCATCTTTAATAACTTCTGTATCAGGTGTGTACTTATCATCTGTATCAACATCAGCCTTATAAGAATCAAGCTTTTTGCCGTCAACAGTAAATGTTGAAGTATCAAATACCTGAAGAGAACCGTCCTCAAGCTTAGCTTTAGCTTCATCAATAGCCTTCTGAGTGCCAGGAGCAGCAGCCTTTTCGTTTACATCTGTAAGAAGAACCGAATTAGTAGCAAGAGTACCTGTCCAGTCAGCATCAATCTTGTCGCCGTTCATAACAGCCTTGATTGCATATTCATAGTAAGGAGCCCAGTTAACTCTTGAAGAAACAATAAATGTGTTAGGGCAAGCGCTTACTGTTGAGCCGTTGTAAGAAACGTTAGGAACACCTGCTGTTTCACAAGCTGTAGGAGCTCCCATTGAGTCAGCATGCTGACTGATAAGCTTACAGCCGTTAGCAATAAGGGTATTTGCAGCTTCCTTTTCAGCAGCTTCATCATACCATGAACCTGTGAACTGAACTTCCATAGTAGCGCTTGGGCATACTGAACGAGCACCAAGGAAGAATGAAGTATAACCTGAAATAACCTCAGCATAGGTGTATGCACCTACATAACCGATTTTAGCATCTTTAGCTTCAAATTTGCCGTCTTTAATCATTTGATTAAGTTTCATACCTGCAGCAATACCTGCAAGATATCTGCCTTCGTAAATTGAAGCGAATGCATTGTGATAGTTGTCAAGACCTTCTGTATGAGCTCTTGTACCTGTTGAATGGCAGAACTGAACTTCAGGATGCTTCTTAGCAACTTCAATAATGTAAGGCTCGTGACCGAAGCTGTCGGCAAAGATGATTGAGCATCCCTTGTCAACAAGGTCTAAAGCAGCCTCTGTGCATTCCTGACCTTCAGGAACATTAGTCTTGTAAATCTTGTTTTCATCAGCAATTCCGAGAGTCTTACAAGCTTCGTCAGCAGCTGTGATGAAGTTCTTATCGTAAGTTGAGTTCTCATCGTGAAGGAAAATAAATCCTACCTTGATGTCTGATGATGCAGATGCCTTAGTTGTTGTATCCTTTGTATTTGCGTCTTTTGAAGAACAACCGGCAAATACGCCTACAACAAAGAGAACTGAAAGAACAACTGCAAGAATTTTCTTTGTGAGTTTCATTTGTCTTACCTCCGTACAAATAAATCAATTTATTATAAGGTGATGACACCGAATAACCAAAACAAAAAAACGATTAATCTCTGAAATAAACCTTGCCTGTTTCATGGTCCATACTTTCAACAATAGCAAGAGATTCAACCTTAATACCGTTGCTCCTGAGTTTATCGCCGCCGTGCTGGAAACCTTTTTCAATAACAACGCCGCAGCCAGCAAGTGATGCACCGCTGTCATTAACAAGTGCGATAAGACCATTGAGCGCATTGCCGATTGCAAGAAAATCATCAACAATGAGGACCTTATCGTTTTCATCGAGAAATCGTTTTGACACAATAATATCGTATGTAGTGCCGTGAGTGAAGCTCTCAACCTTAGAGGTATACACATCGCCGGCAATATTTTTAGTTTTTGTTTTCTTTGCGAAAACAAGCGGACAGCCAAATTCCTCGGCAACAAGCGCACCGATAGCTATGCCCGACGCTTCGATAGTAAGGATTTTGTTAACGCCGTCATCCTTAAACAAGCGGTGAAATTCCTTTGCGATTTCCCTCATAAACGGAATATCAATTCTGTGATTTAAAAAACCGTCTACCTTAAGAATATTGCCCTCGTAAACTTCGCCTTCATTTAATATCTTCTGCTTTAAAGAATCCATACTTTGTACCACCGAAAATAATGTTTAATAATAATGTGTGTATATATTATTACTAAATTACAAATTTTGC
>ENA-UOOC01002295-UOOC01002295.1-human-gut-metagenome-genome-assembly--contig:-C48old-NODE-2295-length-14520-cov-4.711580_pt1 | contig 14520 bp, 9 predicted proteins | sample MGYA00242469_ERZ724016 | MGnify/ENA metagenome assembly ERZ724016 | reverse complement strand
TATGAAGTAGCACAGGACAATGTATCAATGGGGCTTGATATGGTAATGACGGCGATGGACAGTCTTGAATTAATTTCCAGTCATCTATCACGTATGCGTGATTTAGCAGAACAGGCAGCTAATGGTACGTATGGCGAAGATTCCTTGAAGGCTATTCAATCAGAAATTGATGCAAGAAGTAAAGAAATAGGCAGAATTGTAAATAATACAGAGTACAACGGAATCCAATTTTTTGGACACGAAACAGAACCAGAAGTAACCATTGACGAATCAAAACGAGTAATAAACCAAACAACTTTTACTAAAGGTGAAACTTACTTTGTAACCAATTCAGACGACCTGGTAAAACTCCAAGACTTGGTCAATAGTAGCGTTGATACCGCCGGTGTAACGTTTGAGCTCACCTCTGACATTAATATGAAAGGTATTAATTTTAGAGGAATTGGTTTTTCTTCTTCAGTGAATTTTCAAGGTACTTTCAAGGGCAATAATCATGTAATATCAAATTTAACCATCAATACAACAGAAGATTATGTTGGTTTGTTTGGTAGTGTTGATCATGGCAGTATCGATTCTGTTACTCTTGAGAATTGCAATATATCTGGTCAAGGATACGTTGGAGGATTAGTTGGTTATGGTAGATACGAAGATATAACAAATTGTTATGTAATCGGTAATGTGACAGGAGAGGAGGATTATGTAGGTGGACTGCAGGGGCGTGGTTATCGTTGTAATATTACCAACTGTTATGCTGCTGGCAGTGTGTCAGGTGATTGGCGTATTGGTGGACTGATAGGAGCGCATGATGGGCTGCTTGCAAGCATAGATAATAGCTATGCAACAAGCAAAGTGACGGGAAAGAATAATGTAGGTGGCTTAGTGGGGGACCTTGGTGGCGACTATGTAAATGTCAGCAACTGTTATGCCACGGGGAGTGTTAATGGAAATGAGAATGTAGGAGGATTGGCAGGATATGTTAGCAATGGTCCCGAAATCAAAAACTGTTATGCAACAGGTAGAGTAACTGGAAATAGCTATGTTGGAGGATTGTTTGGTAAATCTAATGAGACCTATCCAGTTTATATCGACGGTTATTTTGACACTCAGACAACCGGTCAAATAAAAGGAGGTGGAAATTCATATACAGGAGGAGGAACAGTAACCGGAGTAACAACAGCAGAGTTAAATGAACTTATTAAAAATGGAACATTACCTCAATACAATTATTACGAAGCTTCAACAGGCAGCTCATTCGGAGGTTTTTATGAGGTAACACTACAAGTCGGAGTTAACTCAGCCTCCTCTTCATCAATAACAATTGATATAGGAATTGGAAAAATTGAATTGGATCTAGATGTTACAGCAAAAGACGGCGCACGCAATGCAATAACGATATTAGATGAGTATTTGAAAAGCATCAATGAGCGTCAAACAAAATTAGGGGCGACATACAATCGTTTGGAGTCAGTAATAGAGGCAATAGGAGTTAATATTGACAATTTAACTTCGACCCGCTCAACAATTCGTGATGCCGATATTGCCGAAGAAAGTTCTGCATATATTCGTTATCAAATTTTGCAGCAAGCTGCCACAACGCTTATGGCAACAGCAAATCAAACACCAAGTATAGCATTACAATTGTTATAGCCTCTTTACTCTTATTTTCTATTTGTGCGATAATAAAAGCATAAATAAACGAAAAGGAAGGAATATATTATGTCAGAAGTAAGAGTAAGAATTGCACCGTCACCAAGTGGAAATCTTCATATTGGTACGGCAAGAACTGCATTGTTTAATTACTTATTTGCAAAGAAAAACAACGGTAAATTTATATTAAGAATAGAAGACACCGATGCAGAGAGAACTAGTCAGGCATATGTAGATAATATTTTTGACAGCTTAAAAGCTTTAGGTTTGAACTGGGATGAAGGTCCTGATGTAGGCGGTGAATACGGGCCTTATACACAATCTCAAAGATTCGATATCTATCCTAAATATATCCAAAAATTATTGGATGAAGGGTTTGCATATGAATGCTTCTGTACTCCGGAAGAATTAGAAGCTGAAAAAGAAGAAGCTACTAAAAATAAAAAAGCTTATGTTTATTCTAAAAAATGCGAAAATCTAACAGAAGAAGAAAAAGCTAAATTAAGAGCAGAAGGAAGAAAGCCTGCCATCAGGTTTAATGTTGCAAAAGCTCAAAAGGCGTTCCACGACTCTTCAATTCTGGAATTTGACGACCTTGTAAAAGGTAAACTTCATATGGATACAGACCTGATTGGTGATTTTGTTATTATGAAATCGAATGGTGCTCCAACATATAATTATGCTGTTGTTATCGATGATGCTCTTATGAAGATTTCACATGTAATTAGAGGCGAAGACCATATTTCTAATACTTACAAACAAATTTTAATTTTTGAAGCATTAGGCTTTGAAGTACCAAGATTTGGTCACTTAGGTATGATTTTGGCTCCGGATAGAAGCAAGCTTTCAAAAAGACACGGAGCAACTGCTGTTTCTGACTTTGTAGAACAAGGGTATTTAACAGAGGCTCTTGTAAACTTTGTTGCGCTTCTAGGATGGGCTCCTTCTGACGGAGAAGAAATTAAACCTATTGAAAAAATTGCTGAAGATTTTAGAATAAATGAAGTTTCTTCTTCAAACTCAATCTTTGAATATGACAAATTAAGATGGATGAACAGCCATTATATTAAAATGCTTCCAAAAGAAGAATTAAGAGAAAAACTTAAGAAATATTTAATAAAATACAACCTAAGCGAACTAACAGAAGAACAGTACAACAGAATGGTTGATATTACGTACGAACCATTGACTTTGTTATCAGATATTACTGATGCTGTTTCCTATTTCTTTGGTGGCGGCAATGTTGAAATTGATGAAAAAGCTCAGGCTGAACTTGATACTGAACTTTCTCAGGATGTTTTAAAATCATTTGTGGAACAGGCTGAAGACTGGGAATGGTCAGAAGAAAAGCTTCATGAAAAACTTGCTGATTTTAGAGCTAAATTCAAAGAAGAAAAGGGGTATAAACCTAAATTTACAATGTGGGCTATAAGGGCAGCTGTGACAGGCAGACTCTGCGGCGCAGATATGGTTGTTACTCTTGCAATACTTGGTAAGGAAAATTCTCTTAAGAGAGCCAGAGCTGCTATAAAAACTGCAGTCGTATAAAATTTATTGGAGGTGCGCTGAGTCTGACTCAGCGCGCCTTATTTCAACCATTCAGGGAGAGTTATTTATTTTGTCAAAATCCAACTTTCTAAAAGGAGTATTACTTCTCTTGATGCTGTTTGTTTCCGGCATGCTGTCTTGTAATGCTTTTGAACTTGTTTTTCCTGTAGAGAAAGAGGCTGTTGTAACCTCTGAATATGTCCTTTTTGCAGGGAAAGCTAATAATTCTGAGATGATTACTATAAATAATGAGAGAGTATATACGGCTTCTAATGGTGCGTTTGCTCATTCAGTAAAATTGAAAGATGGAGAAAACAGGGTAGTAGTTCGTTCTAACTTTAATACTCAAGTTTACAAATTTTGTAAAAAAGTTCCAATAAGTAAAGCATCTGAGGAAGCTGCAGATATTCAAAGACATGCAGTTGTTGTGAAGAATGATAATACTCCTTTGCGCAGCACGCCTGTTGATGGCGGTCTAAATCGAATTTCCCATCTGTTTAAAGGTACAACTATTTTGATAGACGGCTCTAAGGGAGAGTTTTATAGAGTTTATCTTTCGAAAGATAAGACAGGCTGGATTGCAAAAAAGGATGTTGATGAAGATTGCGGCATAAATTCTGATGTTGCAAGTTTTATAAATATGGACAGTCAGAAGTTTAAAAATGCAGTTATCCAGACGATATCTTTTACAAAAAATCTTCCATATACTGTTGAAGATTTGGATAAAGAAATTTTGTTTAAAGTTTACAATCCAGAATTATCGGATACATCAGTTTATACTCTGAATATTCCAAAACCAGAAAAATATTTTTATTCTGTTACTCTTAAAGACGGACTTTACACATTTAAAGTTTGCGAAATCCCCAAAGCATTAGAAGATTGCACTATCGTTATAGATGCAGGACATGGCGGGGCGGAAAAAGGTGCAATGGGGTGTCTGGGGGATGCTGAAAAAGATATAAATCTAAAGATTGCTCTCGAGTTGCAAAAATTGCTTAAAAATATGGGGGCAAATGTAATAATGACACGTGAGTGCGATGGAACAATCTCTCTAAATGACAGGATTAAGATTGCACATGAAAATGATGCAGATATATTTGTAAGTATTCATTTAAACTCAATCGGCGATGTACCAATAAATATTCATAAAAATAAAGGAACAAGCGTATACTATTATAACCGTAATTCCCGTAAACTCGCAGAAATACTTGAGAAAAGTGTTACAAAATCCGCAGGGACACGAAAAGACGGAGTAAGAACTGCCAGCTTTGCAGTCATCAGACCTGCAAACTTTGTGGGAGTACTTGTTGAAGCTGCATATATGATTAATCCTTCTGATACTGTTTTATATAAATCAAACAATTTTGCTTATAATGCAGCTAAAGGAATAGCTGATGGAATAGTGGATTTTGTAAACAAATAATGGCTTAGCAGATTTACTATTGAACACCTAACATTTCCCTAACAATTCTTTCTTATCATTGGATAAGAAAGGCTGATTATGAAAAATTTTTTTAATAAGAGGGACAATCTGTTTCTTATTTTATTTATAAGTTTTGCAATTATTTATGTAATGCTGCTTGGTGCATATCCATTATTAGAACCTGATGAAACAAGATATGTAACAATGGCGCGGGATATGTTTACCAGTGGAAATTATTTAACTTTATATCTTAATGGAGAGTATTTTTTTGAAAAACCTCCCTTGTTTTTCTGGCTTGAAAGTTTATCTTTCTGGTTTTTTAAGGATATAAGTGAATTTACTGCTAGATTTCCGGTAGTAATATTATCTCTGCTTCCGTTAGGTTTGCTTTTCTCTTTAAGTGAAAAGGTTAAAAATCAGAAATTTGCATTTTTGAACAGTGCTATTTTACTTACCACTCTTGAATATGTGCTGATAACAAAAATTGCAATGCTTGACAGTGTTTTAACCAGTCTTGTTTCAAGCTCTGTATTGTGCTACTTTTTTACTTTTTTTGTTTCAGAAGAAAATAAGAAATACTTCTGGTACTCATGTTATATTTTAATGGGTTTAGCTGTATTAGCCAAAGGTATTCCAGGAGTTGTAATACCTGCAGGTACAATTCTTGCAGGCACTATAATATTTAGAACTTATAAAGAAACTCTTAAAAATATGCCTGTCGGAATCGTATTATTTCTGATAATTGCGCTTCCATGGCATATAATAATGTTATTAAAACACGGCTCACTTTTCTTTAATGAATACATAATTAAGCACCATCTAATGAGATTTTTAGGAGCCGAAGTTATTCACAGAAATGAACCTGTTTACTTTTATTTTGTGACTCTTTTATGGGGGCTTTTTCCGTGGATATTTTCATTATTATCAAGCTTGAGAAAGCCGCGTAAGTTTAATCTGGAAAATGGATATGACAAATTTCTTGTTTTAAATATTACTGCAATTTTAGTCATTTTGGTATTTTTTTCCTGTTCCGGAGCAAAACTCATAACTTATATTCTTCCGGTCTATCCATTTTTTGCAGTTTTAATAGGGCATATCTGGTATGAGAGAAGTATAAAAAAGTTTATGGTAATTGTAGCTGTAATGACTATTTTAGGCGGATTTGCTTCTCCATTTGGCTATAAACTTGATTATTCATTCGGGCAAAACGATTTAATGCAATTTGCTAAAATGGCAAAGGATAATAATTATACTATTTCCACATATAAAACAGGGAAAAAATATTCGCTTCTTTATTATTCAGGGCTTAAAAATGTTGAGTTTCAAACCGGAGAAAATCCTGAATGGTTAAGAAATGAATTATGCCGAAAGAACAATTACTTGATTGTAAGGAACAAAGAAATAAAAGATTTACCGGTTAATACAGAAATTGTCAAGCAAGGGGTTAAATATTCAATTATAAAGTCACCGGAAGTTTAATAACAAAATTAGTTCCCTTATTTTCTTCGCTTTCAACGCAAATTTCTCCGCTGTGCAGTTCAACAATATTTTTGACTATGGCAAGTCCTAGTCCAGTTCCGCCTTTTTTTCGGCTTCTTGTTTTATCAATACGGTAGAATTTTTCAAAAATCTTATCAAGGTGTTCTTTTTTAATACCCTTTCCGTAATCTATAACCTGAATTTTTATTCCAGATTCATCTTGAGTTAATATAATATCAATTTTGTCTGAGCCGGAATATCTGACAGCATTAGTAATTAAATTTTCAAGTGCAGATTTTATCAAATCTTCATTGCCGTTAAAGATAACGCTCTTATCACATTGTATGTTTATTTTTACCTCGTTGTTGCCAAAAGAGCTAACAACTTTTTGTATGAGTTCATTAAGATTGAACTTTTCAAACGATTTTTGTTCGTTAGTCTTTTCAACATCAATTTCACTGAGCATCAAAATATCGTTCACAAGCTTATTTATAGCTTTTATCTGGTATTGAATAATTTTAAAGCATTCCCGATTTTGTTCTTCGTTGTTAGAATTTTCAGAGAGTTCTAATGCCATATTTATTGCAGTAATTGGAGTTTTAATCTCATGTGATGCATTCTGTATAAACTCATTTTTATACTCTTCAAGTTGTTCGAGCCTAACAATTTGCTTTTTCAGCCTTTCTGTCATCTTTTTTACAGATATGGCCAGTTCATTAAGCATTTCAAGCTCTGGTACTTCTATAACAGTGTCCAAATCACCATTGGCTATTTTTAAGACACAGTTGTCAAATTTGTTAAAAGAACTTCTAACCTGATATATAAGCTGAAAAATTGCAAGCAGAAGTATTAGCATCGAAAAAATAAACAGTGTAATCATATTTATCTGGCCTTTAACAATTTTTTCAATAACTTTTTCCTCAAGAAGTGTTAATTCAATATAATATTCGGTCATTCCAGCATTAAATTTTGCCACAGAAACAATTTTTCGATCCTTTATAGAAGATTTATAAATTTTCCATGGAGTTTTTTTTCTAAGAACTTTACTGTCATCTTTGGCCATTGGTGTTAAATCTTCAGGATTAGAAGAAACTATAATGTTGCCATTTTTATCAAAAACTCTGAACTTGACTTCTGAACCTTCAAAGTCTTCTGCATATTTTTTTAAGCTTTCCATATCTTCTTTTTCAAGATATGGCGTAACAGCCCACTGAATTTGTTTTCTGAAAACATTCAGCTCGTCTTTTTCTTCCTGAATATAAGAAGAATTGAATTGTATAATATGGTGAAAGAATAAGAACGTAAAAAGCAGTATTATAGCAAAAAAACATATGAGTCTTGTTGTCCAGAATAAATCTCTTTTTTTCATACATCAAGCTCCTTTAACTTATAACCGACACCTCTTACAGTTTCAATATAGTGCCCGTAATCTTTAATTTTCCTTCTTAAATTCACTATTTGAACATCCACAGCCCGTTCAGAAACTTCAAATCCTCCATCACCCCTCAGTAAAGATAAAAGTTTTGAGCGCGAAAACACTGTGCCCTGATTAGATATAAAGTTTTCCAAAATTTTAAATTCAAAATTGGTAAGTTCAACATTCTCTTTATCAACTTTTACGCATTTCTTATTAACATCTAACTTAATTCCTCTGTATGTTTGAATTTCGTTTTGCAATCTGCTGTTTTCAAGATGTGCTTTTATTCTGGCAAGCAGGATTTTATTGCTGAAAGGTTTTGAAATATAATCAATTGCACCATTATCAAATCCTTTTAATATATCTTCTTCCATCTTCTTTGCCGTAAGCATTATTACTTGAATAGACTTAAAATTATTATCTTCCTTAATAATTTTACATAATGAAAAGCCGTCTAATTCAGGAAGCATTACATCAAGCAAAACTAAATCAGGTTTATCCATTTTTATTAAATCCAGAGCTTCCATTCCGTCAAAGGCCTTCCGGATTTTGTAGTACCCGTCAGAGATTAAAACCAGTTCAATAAGGCGGTTAATGTGTTCTTCATCTTCGACTACTAAAATTTTTGCATCTTTAATATTCATTTGTTTTATTATACTCCAATTTCTTTAATCCGCACAAATACTGCTTTTATCGACAAGAGTTGTATAAATAAATCCATCCTCGTCATTAATGCTGATAATTTTGTAATAGGTATTATCACTGAATTTCTCTGTAACAATATGGTAAACATTATTTATTTTTTCTTCCCTGTTATTATGATAATGTCCTGAAACAACAGCTATTACATTATTATGTTTATTTAAAACGTTAAAATAACTTTCTTTTTTGTATAATCCTGCTGATTTTGAATTTGTATCCAGAAGCGGAAAATGCTGTAATATAACTACTTTCTTATTCTTAAATTTAGTTAGCTGCCTATCAAGCCATATAATTTCACTCTCTTTGTAATATCCATTAGGTCCGGGGATTACTTCCTTAACTCCATTCATCGCAATAAAAACAAGATTTCCTTTTTTAAATATATAGTTTGCACTAGAAGGGTGATACTTTCCGAGTATTTTTCGGGTTCTCTGCATATAATAATCGGCTGTCATGTCTCGGCTAAGTAAAAGATCATGGTTTCCAACAGTTACAAAAACCTTTAAGTTTATATCCTTAATAATATTTAAAAAGCTATCCAAATCATTCCTGTCTGCCCTGTTAATGTTATCTCCTGTAAATACTACAAAATCAAAGTCTTGATATTTGTTGTTGATTTCATTTGTAAATTCTTTTAAATAATGCGCATTTGCCTGTGTAAGATGCACATCGGTAACATGAATAAAGTTTATGTTTTTTGCATAAACCGGCACTCCTATCGTTAAAATTAAAAGTGTAAATAAAAACTTTTTCATAAAAAACATAATAGAAAAATTTTGTTAAACGATTGTTAGCTTTTGTTTTTTGTTTTGTCAGTGCTAAAATATAAATATGGCAAATTCGTTTGAAGATGTAATTTCGCAAATCAAAGACCGGCTGGATATAGTAGATGTAGTATCGCAATATGTTGTATTAAAAAAGAGCGGAGCTAATTACTGGGGGCTTTGTCCTTTTCATAATGATAAAAAGCCGTCTATGTCAGTAAGCCCGACTAGAGGAATTTTTAAGTGTTTTTCTTGCGGCGCTGGCGGAGATGCTTTGAATTTCCTTGTCAGGATACAAAACAGAGAGTATAAAGACGTAATTCTGGAGCTTGCTGAAAAGTATGGAATAGAGCTTCCGACCAAATATCATGCTTCTGCTGATACTAAAAATCAAAAGAAAGAGATGATCAAGGCATGCCTTAAAGCTGCGAAATTTTATCATGCACAATTAAGAAGTGCCGAAGATGCCAATAAGGCCATAACAGCTCTGAGAAAGAGAAACGTTGATGATAGTATTATAGATAAATTTACTCTTGGCTGGGCGCCTAACAAGTATGATACTCTTTATAAGGAACTTAAAAAAGAATTTAAGGACGAAATATTAGAAAAAGCCGGTTTAATATTAAAATCGAACTCAGGCGGCTGGATTGACCGATTTAGAAATAGAATAATAATTCCAATTCAGAATGAATTGGGAGAATACGTTGCATTTGGTGCACGTGCAGTTGACGAGGGACAGAACCCTAAATACTTAAACTCATCAGATTCATTAATCTATAACAAAAGTAAAATCCTTTTTGGTTTAAATTCAGCTCAGGAAGCAATAAAAAATGAAGACGGCGTAGTAATTGAGGGGTATTTTGATGTAATCTCAGCACAGGCGCATGGAGTGGAGAATGCTGTTGCTTCCTGCGGAACTGCGCTAACGCCTGATCATGTAAAGATACTCTCGCGTTATACAAAATCAAGAAGAATATTTTTATCTTTTGATACTGACGGAGCAGGGATAAATGCAACCAAAAAAGGCAGCGCAGTAATTAAGGAAACGCTGTCTACATTAGGGGATATAAAGCAGTTTGATGAGAGTCATATTTCTTCTGCAATGGATAACAAATATGCTTGCGAAATTCGTGTAGTATCTCCGCCTCAAGGTAAAGATCCGGACGAATTTATCAGAACAATGGGCGGCGATGCTTTTAAAGAATATATAAAAACAGCTCCTCTTTTAATTGATTTTCTGCTTAACAATATATTGAAAGAGAAGAATTCTGCGAAAACACCCCAGCAAAAAGCAGAACTTGTTGAACAGACAATTGAGATATTGAAAGATGTAAATAACAAGATAATTCAATCCGAATATGTTAAAATGGTGTCAACAGTAATAAATGTTGACGAAAATGCGATGTTAAAAGAGCTCGCACGTATAGAACGGCAAGGGGATAATGAAGGAAGAATACAATATAAACAAAAAGTTGTAACAAATTCTTCACAATTCGAAATAAAAGCGCAAAAAAATTTATTGAGTGTTTTTCTAGCAAATGACAATGTTCTAAGTTACCAACAACTTAAAGAAATGTTGCCGGAAGATATCATTCAAGATGAAACGTTAATAATTGTAAAAAATACAATTGACAAATTAGCGTGTACAATAAATAATGTTAAGGAATTGACTAAAAATTTGTATACAGAATTCATTGAGGATGATAATTTGACCCAAATATTAACCGATATAGTTGAACTCTCGGAAGCGTTTCACGGTCTGGAACCAGACGAGTTCGAAAGGGCTGTAAGGGAAAATATTGTAAGACTTAAGAAATGTTATCAGGAAAAAGAAGCCGAAAAAATTCGTCAGCAGTACAAACAGGTAAATGATGACGAGATTGAAGCATTAAAGATACAAATGCAGCTTAGAGATAAAATAAAGTTAAGGACTGGAGATAAATAATGACCCAAAAAAGAAATTCACATTCATCAGTAGTAAGCGTTGAAGAAGAAAGCATGGACTTGCTGGATTATGATGCAGAAAAAGATGATGATTCAGTTGATTATATTGAAACTGATTTAGGGACAGATAATATTGAAGATATTATTACTTCATCAAAGTTAGGCGGCATCAAGAGTGATGATTTCTATATGATGGATACAGGAGATTCATCAAGAGAAGCTGAACTTGATACAGATGTACCAAAAGGCGTAGCGGTTGAAGATCCTGTAAGGTTGTATCTAAGAGAAATCGGCAGAATTAAATTGTTATCAACAAGTGAAGAAATTGAACTTGCAAGAAAAATTATACAGGGTGGCACACCAGGTGCAATTGCTAAGCGAAAACTTGTTCAAGCTAACTTAAGACTTGTTGTAAGTATTGCAAAAAAATATGTAGGCAGAGGCATGCTTTTCTTAGACCTTATTCAAGAAGGTAATTTAGGTTTAATCAGAGCCGCAGAAAAGTTTGACCACGAAAGAGGTTTTAAATTTTCAACATATGCTACCTGGTGGATTAGACAGGCTATTACAAGAGCGATTGCTGATCAGGCAAGAACAATCCGTATTCCTGTTCACATGGTGGAAACAATTAATAAATTAAAGAAAGTTACAAGAAGACTTGCTCAAGAACTTTCAAGAAAACCGACCGAAGAAGAATTAGCTTCAGAAATGGGCGTATCAATTTCGAAATTGAGAGAAATTGTTAAGATTGCTCAAGAACCGCTTTCTTTAGAAACACCAATTGGCAAAGAAGAAGATTCCAGACTCGGTGATTTTATTGAAGACAAAGAAGCTGATGCTCCTATTAAGACAGTTGCTTCAGAACTCTTGAGAGAGGATTTGGCAGAAGTTCTCTGTACACTTTCTCCAAGAGAAAGAGATGTTTTAAGACTTCGTTTCGGTATGGATGATGGCAGACAAAGAACATTAGAAGAAGTTGGTCAGTTGTTCGGGGTAACCCGTGAGCGTATCAGACAGATTGAGGCAAAAGCGTTGAGAAAACTTCGTCATCCAAATCGCAGTAAACGATTAAGAGAATATGTAGAAAACTAGAACTGATAAAGGCCGGATTATTAATCCGGCCTTTATTTATAAACTTTTGTAAAAAGTTAAAAAAATGTTGTTACAAACATTTGAGAATGTGGAATATGTAAAGTATACTGATAATCAATGGATGTGATTTAATGTCGTTTAAAAAAGAAGAAATTTATAAAAAAAGGATATGTAAAATTGAGTTATACCCTTGCCCTGAAACCCTTGTGGCTGTAGGGGGGGGGGCGAAGCATCCTATAAATACCAGCTTTAGACTGGTAGACTTATTTACATTTACCCTCGGAGGTATCTTATGATAACCTTCGGAAGTGATGTCGCAGATTTGATTTTGCAGAGAACACTAGGCGAAAATACCCTAGGCTTGAATAACTCAATCAACCGTATGACAACAGGTTACAAAGTTAATCAGGCAAAGGATAATGCTGCAGGTTATTCCATAATAACAGATTTATCGAAGAAAATAAGTTCAATGCTTCAGGTTCAGCAGAATACAGAAGATGGCATCGCATTGCTTCAGACAGCTGAGGGCGGTTTGGAGGAGGTACAGAAACTATTAGAGCGCTTACGTGATTTAGCAACTCAGGCATCAAACGGAACATATGATGCAGAAACACGTGAAGCAACGCAGGCGGAGGCCGACCAGATATTGGAACAAATATCTCAAATACGAGAGTCAATCAAGTATGATAATCAGAATTTGTATTACAAAGAAAATAATGGCGTACAAACAGCAGCAACCAAATCATCAAGAAGTTTATCCCGCGCCTCTGGGCGAGTTTCAGCTCTCGCTTCTGTTCTCGAGGGTGCAGAGGCCTTTGCTGGCGGAGAAACAAGAACAATTACAATTGATGGTGTTCAATACACTGTTAGAAATAAACTAACTACTGCCAACGACTTATCTTATTCTAAAGATACATCAACGGGAGAATTAACTTTAATAGCCTCTAACTTTGAGATTAGAGGGCAGAAAGATGTTGCGCATAATGTTGTTATAGATGGGACTTACACTAATTTTTATGGAGGCTCTATGGATGATATTTTATCCGATATGTCAGGGCCATTTAATTATTTATATGGAGGTGAGGGAAATGATAGGATTACAATAAATACATCGCATTCTTTTGGTTATGGTGAAGCCGGTAATGATATTTTGACACTACAAGGTAGTGGAATTGCATCAATATATGGCGGAGATGGCGATGATATTCTTAATGTCAATTCCGGTGGGCAGACAGTAGATGGCGGCAATGGAAATGATATTTTTAATATAAATAACTCTTCTAGTACAAAGATAAAAGGGGGGGATGGTGATGACACCTTCTACCTTAAAGAGAATTTACGAAACTTAGATATAAATGGAAATTCTGGTACAAATATTATTAATGGTAATATTGACTCTTCAATGACTCTTGTAAATGTTGATAGAGCTAATGCAGGTTCGGTAGATCTCGCAAGAAATGAAACAAAAACATTAAATATTAGCGGGATTGATTATATTGTTACCAATGGTAATATTGTACAAACTTTAATTTATAAAATAGATGATACCGGTCAAATAATATTTACAACTTCTAATGGTGCTGGAATTACTGTAAAAGGAGCATTAGATAAAAAGCATAATGTATCACTAGCCTCAAACAATATAACTTTTTATGGCGGCAATCAAGGTGACACAATATTAGCTAAACCTTCTAACAATATTGTTTATTGTGGAAATGGCAGCAACAAGGTAACTTTAGCATCTCAAGGAATATGCTATGGCGGAGCAGGGAACAATGAAGTTAGCATCGGCGCATTCAGTTGTTATTATGGAGGAAGCGGGGTTGATAATATTACTTTTACAAGTAGCTATAGTTATGCAGAAGCAGGAACGGGACAAACTAATGTAACTTTCAATGGTTCTCAAAATAGTGTCTATGCAAAATCGGGTACAAATAAAATTCTATCAAACTCAGGCACTAATAATTTCATCTGCGGATTTGGTGATTCTGATAATGCACAGGTTCTAGAAGCAAATGATACTATTAATGGAATTAATTATACAGTTAATAGCACAAATGATTTGCGTAATACAAAAGTGCTATATTCATATAATGCTGTAACAGATGAAATTACATTTGCAGGTTATTACGTAGCTATCAGAGGGCAAAATGACGTAAAACATAATGTTAAACTTTATGGAATGAGCACAACTTTTTATGGCGGAGAGCTTGAGGATAATATTTGGGGCTATGGCTATGGCAATCAGATTTATGGTCAAGGCGGAAATGACAAAATAACTTTTGATTATGGTAATGCGGGTAAAGCGTACGGCGGCGCCGGTGATGATGAAATTATTATTAATGCAGGTTCTTCTGTAGCTGCATATGGCGACGAGGGCGATGATATAATTACGGTTAATATAGCAAATAGTGGCACAATCAATGGCGGTTCAGGCAACGACACGTACAACATCAACGCCAAAGTAACCAATCTTTCAGACACTGGCGGAGATAACATCTATA
>ENA-UOOC01002273-UOOC01002273.1-human-gut-metagenome-genome-assembly--contig:-C48old-NODE-2273-length-14654-cov-4.282691_pt1 | contig 14654 bp, 10 predicted proteins | sample MGYA00242469_ERZ724016 | MGnify/ENA metagenome assembly ERZ724016 | reverse complement strand
GCTTCCGGGCGGATGCGGCCGCAGGTCATCCACTGGGTGGACGGACGGCAGTACGAAATTTCGCGTGTAAAAGCGATTGTGCCCGCGGCAGCGCGCAAATCCGGCGGGCAGGGTGACCGATACACGGTGATGCTGGCAGGTCAGGAGCGCTACTTGTTTTTTGAGCGTCCGACAGACGAACGCACTGCCATCGTCGGGCGCTGGTTTGTAGAAGCGACGGAGGGAAATTGAAATGGACAGAATCATTCGCCGAGAACCTACTGATTGGCGGCACAGCGTGGCATTCACCGGGCATCGTCCGCAGAAACTGCCGTTTGGTTTTGATGAAGCCGACCCGCGCTGCGTGGATTTCAAGCGCCGGCTGTGCAATTCTATCGAAATGATGATTCTAGAAGGGTACACGCACTTTATTTCCGGCGGAGCGCTGGGCATGGATATGTACGCGGCGGAGGCGGTGCTGACGCTGCGCGAGCAGTACCCGGAAATCACGCTGGAGATTGCCATTCCGCACGACGGACAGACTGCAAAGTGGCCGCAGTCCCTGCGCGACCGAGCGGAGCGCATCCGCGAGGAAGCGGATGTCATCACATGGATTGCGCACGAGTATACCAAGCGCTGCCTATTCGATCGGAACTACTACATGGTGTCGCATTGCAGCGTGCTGCTGGCATGTTTTGACGGTCATCCCGGCGGCACGGCGCAGACCATCGAGACGGCACATCGGCTGGGGCGGCTGATTACGGTTGTGCGGCCGGTTCGCCGGAAAGCCGCGTAATACCACATGGCATCCGCCCGCGTCAGTGGCTCCATTTAAGGCGGCATCGCACAACTCGGCGGCGCATCTTGGCGCATTCTTATTGGAAAATAGGATAGAGGAGAAATGAATTATGCAATGGGGCTTGAATGTTCATCAGCAGCCGCGGCAGCTGGACAAACGGTTTTCAGACCTGAAACTGTGCCAGCGCGAGCAGATCGCCAAGTGGCTGCGCGAGGAGACAAACGATTACTACACGCGCCATCAGCGCTATCCCGTCGGGCGGGAGGCAGAGGACGTGGTAGACAATGCGTATGTGCAGATTGTGAAAGCAGGAATTTGGATTCCGTATGGCGAAGTATATCAGTATTATCTCAGCCGCAAAGCGCGAATGATGAAGCATCCGCCGCAGGGCTGAACGAGGAGGCTTTGCACATGTGCGGGCGTTTTTACCTTGCTGATAGTGACATATCTGGCGAACTTCGCAGCATCATCGATCAGCTGAATCGGCGCGGCGTCACCGTCAAGACGGGCGAGATTTTCCCGACGGATACCGTGCCTGTGCTGGCGAACAATCGAAACCGGCGCGTCATGCCCTTTTCCATGCAATGGGGATATACACTGCCGGACGGCCGCCTGCTCATCAACGCACGGAGCGAAACGGCAGGGGAGAAGCCGCTCTTTCAGGACGCGATGCGCCAGCACCGCTGCCTGATTCCCGCAACGAACTATTTCGAGTGGGAAAAGCGCGGCAGGGAGAAAATCAAGTACGCCATCCGACAGGCGGATGCAGGTTTGCTATACATGGCGGGGCTGTACCGCGTGGAGAACGGGCGCGCAGTGTTCACCATTCTAACGCGTGAGCCCGCCGAACAGATTCGATTCATCCACGACCGGATGCCTGTCATTCTGACAAGCAATGCAAAGCAGGATTGGCTGAATCTGGACTGCGATGCAGCGCAAACTTTGGCGCAGGCGTGTGAAAATGTAACGTTTTGCGCAGTGAATGTTTCGTGCTGAGCATTGCCGCATAATGACGCAGATTCCGGTCAGGCTGCTGGCAGCGGATTCATGCTCGCCGCTATGGAGGAAGTTGTGCTGTCCGAAGAGACGATTCCGATGATGCCGTTTGTCAGGGCGGAAAAATAACGCATTATGCACTTGCCACCAGCGCGGCGGTATGGTATAATAAAATAGTTGTTATATGCTTGCAAAATGGGGAGATGTCCCTGTCAGCCACCCCACTGCAGCTTTTGATGGAGGAATCACGATGTACGATGTGCTCATTATTGGTGCTGGCCCCGGAGGAATTTTTACCGCTTATGAGTTGATGGAGCGCCGACCTGACCTGAAAGTCGCCGTTTTTGAAACGGGGCACCCGCTCAACCGCCGGAAGTGTCCGATTGACGGCGAGAAAGTGAAATCCTGCATCCACTGCAAGTGCTGCTCCATCATGAGCGGCTTTGGCGGCGCGGGCGCATTCTCCGACGGCAAGTACAACATCACCAACGATTTCGGCGGCACGCTCTATGAGTACATCGGCAAAAAAGCTGCCACGGAACTCATGGAATATGTTGATACCATCAATCTGCGCTACGGCGGCGAGGGTACGAAGCTCTATTCGACCGCCGGCACGAGCCTGAAAAAGACGTGTATGCAGCACGGTCTGCACCTGCTGGACGCTTCCGTTCGCCACCTCGGAACGGACATTAACTATATTGTGCTCGAGCACCTTTACGACTATCTGAAGGAACAGGTGGAGTTCCATTTTGACTGCCCCATCGACACGGTAGAAAAGACGGACAACGGCTATCGCATTTACAGCGGCGACAAATTCTTTGAAGGGCGCAAGTGCGTTATTTCCGCCGGACGCAGCGGCAGCAAGTGGATGGAAAAAGTCTGTAAAGACCTTCACATCAAGACAAATTCCAACCGCGTCGATATTGGCGTCCGCGTGGAACTGCCCGCCGAGATTTTCTCGCACCTGACCGACGAACTGTATGAAAGCAAAATCGTCTACCGCACCGAAAAGTATGAAGACGCGGTACGCACCTTCTGCATGAACCCCAGGGGCGTTGTCGTCAACGAAAACACGAATGGGATTGTAACTGTGAACGGTCACAGCTACGAGGATCCCGCAAAACAGACGAACAACACGAATTTCGCGCTGCTGGTCGCCAAGCATTTCTCTGAGCCGTTCAAGGATTCCAACGGCTACGGCGAGAGCATTGCGCGCCTGAGCAACATGCTGGGCGGCGGCGTTATCGTCCAGCGCTTCGGCGACCTCATCCGCGGCAAGCGCAGCACCGAAAAGCGCATCAAGGAGTCATTCACCGTGCCGACGCTGAACGCCGCCGCGGGCGACCTGAGCCTCGTGCTGCCCAAGCGCATTCTGGACGGCATCATTGAGATGATTTACGCGCTGGATAAAGTCGCTCCCGGCACTGCCAACGACGACACGCTGCTCTACGGCGTGGAAGTGAAGTTCTACAACATGGAGGTCGAGGTGGACCGCAACCTCATGACCTGCCACGACGGGCTTTACATCATCGGCGACGGCAGCGGCATCACGCACTCGCTGTCCCACGCGTCCGCAAGCGGGGTGCATGTGGCGAGGCAGATTAGCAAACAATAAGCAGGGAAGCCTATCAAAGAATTTTGTCAATAGTATGAAAAGAGGATTTGCGTTTCAACAGGCGCAAATCCTCTCTTATATGCTGGCGGTCAAACGATTATTGGCGTTCCTTTTTCCGTTCTTTTCGTTGATTCGCTCATAGCAATTCATCCGCAAAAAGCGATGCAAATACATTTCTGGAAAACAAACTGCTTGCAATCGAATTGCTGTCCTTTTTCTGGCGTTCCGCATAATTGTAGTTATCTATCAGTTGATTCCTTAGCTTTTGATGCTGCCGAATCAGCTGCTTAGCATCTTTGGCTGAAAATGCTCGTGCCATGTTCTTTCTTCCTCCGATGTGCCTTTGTCGAACTGCGCGCATGTATTTTCACGATTGCACTTCGTTATTGTAGCACAATCCATCGAAACGCGCAATAAAGATTCTATAAGCATCATAAAGTAACCGCGGCGAGTGCCTTTCTTCAGCACCCGCCGCGGTTCTTCTATTTACTTACCTTTCTTCTCTAAAGTATGGCAGCCCCAAATGCTGCGGTGGCTGGTCCTCCCGCTTCTTGCGCAGGCTGGAGATGCACAGCACCACGATGGTCACAATGTAGGGGAGCATTTTGTACAGTTCCTTCACCGCCGGATTTGAGCCGGTCGGGATGTACATGTGCAGGATGTAGAGTCCACCGAAGAGAATCGACGCGAACACGCCAACATTCGAGCGCCAGATGGTGAAGATGACCAGCGCAATCGCCAGCCAGCCGCGGTCGCCGAACGCGTTGTTTGACCACACGCCGCTTGCGTAGTCCATGACGTAGTACAGTCCGCCAAGCCCTGCAATCATGCTGCCGATGCACGTTGCCATGTACTTATACTTCGTCACGTTGATGCTCGCGGCATCGGCGGTGTTCGGATTTTCGCCAACCGCGCGCAGGTGCAGACCTGTGCGGGTGTGCTTCATGAACCACGCGACGAAGAAGCCAATGGCAATCGCGAGGTATACCATGAAACCGTAGGACAGGAAGTCCTGATAGAACCAGCCTTCGCTCTCGGCGAACAGTGGGCGATGGAAAAAGTAGCTTGTGCCGGAGAGGGCAATAGACGGAACTTCACTGCCTGACAGTTTGATCAGTGAGCCGCCGAAGAAGTTGCCAACACCCACGCCGAAAGTTGTCATGGCCAAGCCCGTCACGTTCTGATTCGCACGGAGCGTAACGGTCAGCAGGCAGTAGAGCAGCCCCATCAGCAGCGAACCGAGCAGGCAGCAGACAATCGGAATCAGAATTGCTGGAAGCGCGCTGATGTCCGCCTTGCTGGGCAGGGAGTTTTCGTAGAAGAACGAGCCGATAACACCGCAGATGCCGCCGACATACATGATGCCAGGGATGCCGAGGTTCAAATTGCCGGATTTTTCCGTCAGTATTTCACCCGTGCTGCCGTAAAGCAACGGAACGCCCTGCACCACAGCGCGGGGAATGAATGAAATGATATCAAACACGCAGCTTCTCCACCTTCCCATTACGCTTGCAGAAGCTAATTTTGTAGTTGATAAAGAACTCACAGCCGATGATGAAGAACAGAATCACACCGGTGATAATGTCCGCAAAAGACTGATTCAGCCCGAACTTCGAGGATACTTCGCCAGCGCCGCGGTCAAGGAAAACGAGCAGGAAGCTGGTAAAAATCATAACGAACGGGTTAAATTTCGCCAGCCATGACACCATGACCGCCGTGAAGCCGCGCCCGTCTACAAGCGTCGTCGTCAGCGTGTGGTCGCTGCCCGCGGTCAGCAGGAAGCCAGCCAAGCCGCAGAGTGCGCCGGAAATCAGCATCGTGCGGATGATGACCCACTCCACCTTGATCCCTACATACCGGGCGGTGCGCTGGCTTTCGCCGACGACGGAAATCTCGTACCCGTGCTTGGTGTAATAGAGGTAGAGGAACATCAGCAGCACCAGCACGCCAACCACGATGATGTTGAGCAGATACTGCTGATCAGCGACCTTCGGCAGCCAGCCAATCTGCGAGCGCTGGTTGATGATGCCGATTTTGCCCGACCCCTTCGGCGACTCCCAGAAGATGCAGAAGTACGCGACCAGCTGCGTCGCGACATAGTTCATCATCAGCGTGAACAGCGTCTCGTTCGTATTCCACTTTGCCTTGAAGAGCGCCGGAATGCCGCCCCAAATCGCACCAGCGAGCATACTGGTCAGCAGCATCACGAGGATCAGCGCCCAGTTCGGCAGCACGTCGCGCAGGAGAATCATGCAGCTGGCGGAGGCGAGGCAGCCCATCAGCGTCTGACCTTCGCCACCGATGTTCCAGAAGCGCATCTTAAACGCGGGGGTAACGGCGAGGGAAATGCACAGCAGCATCGCCACGTCGCGGAAAGTCACCCACGTCTTGCGCGGCGTGCCGAACGTGCCTTTGATGATGGTGCTGTAAATGGCGAGCGGGTCGTCATCCGTCAGCAGCAGGCAGATAATGGCGCTTGCGCCCAGTGCCAGCGCAATGGCAATCACGCGAATCAGCAGCGCCTTCTGCCACGAAATGTCTGTTCGCTTGGAAATGTGGAAGAGCGGCTCCCGTTTGGTTTCACTCATGCTCGTTACCTCCCACGCTGGTCATCATCATGCCGATTTCGCGCTTGTCTGCGCCGCGGCCGGGCACGATGCCGCTGACTTTGCCGCCGCACAGCACCAGAATGCGGTCGCACAGCTCCACCAGCACATCCAAATCCTCACCGACGTAGACAACCGCCACGTTCTGCTTCTTTTGGTTATTAATCAGGTTATAAATCGTGTAGGAGGAATGAATGTCCAGCCCACGCACCGCGTACGCCGTCAGCAGCACTTTCGGTGCGGAGGTGATTTCGCGCCCGACCAGCACTTTCTGCACGTTGCCGCCCGACAGACGGCGAATCGGCGTACTCAGGCTCGGCGTCGCGACTTCCAGCTCCTTGACCACGTTTTCCGCGATTCGGCGCGGGCTCTTGCGGTCGGTGAAGAACGAGTGCCCTTTGCGAAACGTGCGCAGCATCATGTTGTCGGATAAGTCCATGTTGCCGACCAAGCCCATGCCCAGCCGATCCTCCGGCACGAAGGAGAGCGAAACGCCCATGTTCTGGATGGTCAGCGGGTCTTTCCCAATCAGTTCCACATGCGTGCCGTCGTCCTCGATGTAGCTGATGCTGCCAGAATCGACAGGCTGAAGCCCGGCAATCGCTTCCAGCAGTTCTTTCTGACCCGAACCCGCGATGCCCGCAATGCCCAGAATTTCGCCCGAATTGGCGGTAAAGCTGACGTGGTCGAGCTTCGTCGTGCCTTCCTCGTTGCGCACAATCAAGTCTTTGACTTCGATGCGCGGGCGGGGATTGACCGGCTCGGTGCGCTCAATGTTGAGTTTTACCGGATGCCCGACCATCATGTTCGTCAGTTCTTCGGCATTCGTGTCGCGGGTCATCACGTCGCCGACGTACTGCCCCTTGCGCAGCACTGCCACGCGGTCGGACAGCGACTCCACCTCGTGCATCTTGTGGGTGATAATGACAATCGCCTTGCCGGCGTTGCGCATGTTGCGCAGGATGGCGAAGAGTTTGTCCGTCTCCTGCGGGGTCAGCACGGCGGTCGGCTCATCCAAAATCAGGATATCCGCGCCGCGATACAGCACCTTGATGATTTCAATCGTCTGCTTCTGCGAAACGGACATATCGTAAATCTTCTGGTTCGGGTCGATATCGAAGCCATACTGGTCGCAGATTTTCCGAATTTTGCGGATGGCGGACTTCATATCCAGCTTTTCATCCAGACCGAGGATGATGTTTTCCGCCGCCGTGAACACATCCACCAACTTAAAGTGCTGGTGAATCATGCCGATGCCCAGATGGAACGACTCCTTTGGGGAAGAGATAGACACGGGCTTGCCGTTGATGTAGATTTCGCCCTCGTCGGGGTAGTAAATTCCGGAGAGCATGTTCATCAGCGTGGTTTTGCCACTTCCATTTTCGCCCAGCAGTGCAAGAATTTCGCCGCGGTAAATATCCAGACACACCTTATCATTGGCCAGCACAGGGCCAAAGCGCTTGGTCACATTGCGAACGCTGACGGCTGCGGTTCTCTGTTCCAACCGGCTCACTCCTTTATGATTGCAAATCGTAAATGACGCGAATGAATAGGAAACACTGCAAATGGGAATGCAGCGGGTTTGCCTGCACTTTCATTTGCAGTGTCAACAAGAAATTCGACCGCCCCGACCCCATGCAAAAGATCGGGGCAGTCGAAAATGGAATTACATACCTTCGGGCAGCGTGATGCCGTCGATGTTCAGGTCGAAGTAGGGAGCGGCGCGGAAGAAGGATTCCTTGAATTCGCCGTCTTTGACCACTTCGGTGTCACCCACGAAGTCGCCCATGTCGTCCACGTCCGCCAGATAAGAGGTCAGCGCCTCGCCGTTCACGGTGAAGGTCGCGGTGTCGAACACCTTGATGGTGCCAGCCGCCAGCGCAGCCTTCACTTCTTCCAGCTTCTCAGCCGTGCCAGCCGCCGCGGCCTGCTCGTTGATGGCAGACAGCTCGACAGAGCCGGTCGCAATCGTGCCAGTCCAGTCAAGCGCGATATCTTCGCCGTTCATCATGCAGTTCAGGATGTACTCGAAGTAGGGTTCCCAGTTGATGCGGGAGGAAACGATGAAGGTGTTCGGGCAAGCCGCCACCGTGGAGCCGTTGTAGGAGACGTTCGGCACACCCGCCACTTCGCAGGCAGTCGGAGCGCCCATGGAGTCAGCGTGCTGGGAAATAAGGACGCAGCCCTTCTGAATCAGCATCTGCGCGCCTTCCTTTTCCATTGCCTCGTCATACCAAGAGTAGGTGAAGGTCACTTCCATGGTTGCGGAGGGGCAGACAGAGCGCGCGCCGAGGAAGAAGGAGGTGTAGCCGGACTTCACTTCCGCGTAGGGGTAAGCGCCGACATAGCCAATCTTCGCCTGATCCGCCGTAATCGTGCCGGCGTCGATCATTTCGTTCAGCTTCATGCCAGCCGCAACGCCCGCCAGATAGCGGCCTTCATAGATGGTCGCAAAAGCGTTGTGGTAGTTGGGCAGGTTCTCGGTGTGCGCCTTCGTGCCAGTCGCATGGCAGAACTCGACTTCCGGGAACTCCAGCGCAGCCTGAATCATGTAGGATTCATGACCGAAAGAGTCCGCAAAAATGATGTCGCAGCCTGCGTCCGCCAACTCAGCAGCTGCGTCGTAGCATTCCTGACCTTCGGGGATGTTGGTCTTGGTTTCGTAGGCGATGCCCAGTTTCTCGCAGGCAGCCTTCGCCGCAGTGATGAAGTTCAGGTCGTAGGTGGAGTTTTCGTCGTGCAGGAAGATGAAGCCGATCTTCAGGTCATCCTTCGCGACGGGCGCGCGCTCAGCCAGTGCAGCAGTCGTCAGGCAGCACAGGCACATCACCAGCGCAAGCAGCAGAGATGCAAACTTTTTCATGGTCAAGTCCTCCTCCATTCGATGGGTGAAAACGGTGTAACCATTCGCTAAAAAGCGAACGTTTTCCGGGAAACATGACCCATTGTACACAAATTCGGCACAAAAATCAAGCCTTTTTCAGAAAAAATCCGATTTTTTTGCGAACAATTTAAGTGAATGTTCGGAAATAGGCGGATTGGCAGGGGAACGTCACGTTTTTGACAAGCATCAGTGCTTTCCGCATACGGCTCCAACGCAAGCACACCGTCAGCATTGCGGCTGATTCAATGTGCCGACAGAACATGATAGGCAAGGGGAGTTTCATAAGAATAACAATTCGCTCTGCCAGGGATGTTCCGGCAGGGAGTTTCAAATTTCGCGGCAATCTTGCAAAAACGCCCTTGACATTGCACTGTCCCTGATTATAATAGTTGCATGTACAACGATGCACATACAACCATTAGCGTCACGGAGGTGCACATATGGATATCACCGAACGGAAAATCACAAAAATCGCGCGGGAAACAGAGAAACTCGTCCTGCTGTCCCTGCGCGAAGAGGGTGTCGGCACGGCAGAAATTGATCTGATTCACGCGCTGCGGCACCATCCCGGCTGCACACAGGCGGCGCTGGCGGAACTGCTGCACGCAGACAAGGCAGCCATCGCGCGGCGGACGAAAAATCTGGAAGCGAAAGGCTTTCTGGTGCGTCAGGCGGCTCCGAACGACCGCCGCAGTCAGCTGCTGTATCCCACGGAAAAGGCGGAAGCCATGAAGGCCTCCAAAGCAGAGATCGAAGCATCCTTCTACGAGTACCTGACTTCTGTGCTGACGGACGATGAATCCAAAACCTTCGCAGTGCTGCTGAACAAGCTGTACGCAGCATCGAAAACCGAAAGCCGCGCGGGATTCCCGCATTTTATTCAGGCGCAGAGGAAATAAAGACGATGCAAGACAAGCAGAATTTCTGTCCGAACAAAGTCAGCTCCTATTTTCGTGCCGAATGGCTGTCGCTGACCTTCGTCACGCTGTCCGGGGTGTTCTACAACGTGGGTCTGCTGGCGACGCCGTGGTTTGAGGGGCGGCTTGCCCAATGCCTGACCGACATTCTGGGCGGCTATCAAACCGCGGACGCGATGACGATGTTGGTGCTGGCGTATCTGGTCATCACGCTGGTGGTTCAGGGCGCGCGTTTCATCAAGCGATTCTACGTCCGGCGCTTCGCTAACAACATCAACCGACGTATGAAGGGCATTCTGTACGCCAATCTGGTACGCGAAAGCCGCACGTCGCTGGAAAAAGAAGGTGCTGGTGAGCTGATGACGAAAGCCATTTCCGACGTGGACGACTGCGTGGAAGGAATGCGCAAATTCACCACCGAAGTGTTTGACACCGGCGTGGTGATGGTCAGCTACACAGTCATGCTGCTGATTTACGACTGGCATCTGGCGCTGCTGAGTTTGCTGTTCACGCCCATTTCGTACTTCTGCGCAGCAAAGATGAAGAAGCCTGTTCAGCGCGCAGGAGCGGCGTACAAGAAAGCGGCGAGCGCGCTCAGCAGTGCGACGCTCGACCGCGCGGAAAACGCCGTCACCTACCGAATCTACGGCTGCGAGGAAGCACGCACGGAACGCTACGAGGGTGCGCTGAAGAATTACGAAAAGGCTGCTGTGCGTTCCAACGTGTGGCAGTCCGCTCTGCCGCCGCTGTATCTGGCGGCATCAGGAGCCGGGGTGCTGTTCATCCTGTGGTTCGGCGCGAAGAACGTACTCGGCACAGGCTGGCGCGCATGGGACATCGGCGCCTTCACCACCTTCCTGTCCTGCTTCACGAAGCTGACGGTGAAGTCCTCCAAGGTGGCAAAACTGTTCAACTCCGTGCAGAAAGCGGAAGTGTCGTGGAAGCGCATCAAGCCGCTGATGAAGTCGCCGGAAGCGCTGGACGACCTCCGCATCCCGCAGTCTGCCGACGTGACGCTCGACAATCTGTCCTTCACCTATGGAGACGCGCCGATTTTCTCCGGCCTTTCGCTGACAGCGCATCCCGGCGACATCATCGGCGTGACTGGCCCTGTCGCCTGCGGCAAATCCACCTTCGGGCGCGTATTTCTCTGCGAAATGCCCTATGGCGGCTCGGTTCGCTTCGGCGGCAAGGAGCTTTCGAGCTTCTTGCCGCGGGAAATCTCCGGTATGGTCGGCTATTTGGGGCATGACCCGGAACTGAGCATGGACACGATTCAAAACAACGTGCTTTTCGGCAGCAGGCAGGACGTTCTGCCGCAGCTGAACGCCGTTGTCCTGACGGACGAAGTGCTGGCGATGGAAAATGGCGCAGACACGGTCGTCGGCAGCAGCGGTGCACGGCTTTCCGGTGGTCAGGCGCAGCGGCTGGCGCTGGCGAGAACGCTTGCCCATCCGCGTCCGCTGATGATTCTGGACGACCCGTTTTCCGCGCTTGACCGCAAGACGGAGGACGCTGTGTTCGCAAATTTGCAGACATACATCAAGGATAAGGTCGTTTTCCTGATTTCGCATCGACTGTACCACTTCCCGCAAATGCAGCAGGTGATTTTCATGGAGGACGGCAAGACGACGGTCGACACGCATGACAAACTGATGGCATCCGTTCCGACATACCGCTGGCTTTACGAGAGCCAAACCGGGGGTGAAGCACATGCGTAATCAGAAAAAAGCGGGCGTGATTTCCGCGCTCAAGGCAGAGGTGCGGTCGCATCGGATATTGACGATCAGTACGCTGCTGTGTGTTGCGGCATCGGTTGCCGCGTCGCTGATTCCGCCTCTGCTGCTCAAGAACATAATTGACCGGCTGACGGGTGGTATGCCGCTGCTGTTCACCGCCGTGCTGCTCTACTTCGGCAGCCTTGTGTTGGAGGGGACGCTCTCCTCGGCGCAGGAAACGCTGCTGGTGCTGTTCGGGCAGAAGATGACGCACGCCCTGCGCTCCGAAATGTCGCAGAAGCTCATCGCGCTGCCCGCCAGCACGCTCGTCGGGCAAAATCCCGGCGAGGTTGCCGTGCGCTTTTCGGGTGATGTGGATGCTGTCGAGGCGTTGTTCACCTCCGGCATCATCAGCATGGTAGCGGATGCCTGCCGCATCATCTCGATTCTGGCAGTGATTGCCGTGGAGAACATGGGGCTTGCGCTGGTGCTGCTGGTGATTCTGCCGCTGTTCGCCGTTTTCACCCGTTTTGTGCAGAAGCGGATGCTCGCCGCGCAGCTGGAGAACCGTCGCGCCGTCGCCGCCGTGTCCGGGCAGGTACCGGAGACGCTGCACAACATCCGCACCATTCACGCCTTGGGGCTGGAAAGTTACATGGAGCAGCGCTATGACCAGCGCATCGGCGAAAGCTATGCCGCGATGGAAAAGACGAATTTCTACGACGCGATTTACTCGCCCGTCGTGTTTCTGCTTAACGCCGCCGTCGTGGGTATCGTGATGCTGCTCTCCGCTTCGGGCAATGCGGATGTGCTGTCACTGTTCGGCATGTCGGTCGGTACGTCGGTCGCCATCATCAACTACATTTCCCGCATTTTTTCGCCGATTGAAAGCCTCGGCATGGAGATTCAGACGATTCAGTCCGCTATGGCGGGTGTCAAGCGCATCGACGCGTTCCTTAATCAGCCGGAACGCGCCATTCCGCAGGAGCGAAAGAATACCGCGCGCGGCGACGTTGTGCTGTCCCATGTGACGTTCGGCTATGGCGAAAAGCCGGTTCTGTCCGACTTCTCCATGAGCGTGAAGGAAGGGGAGCAGGTCACGCTGGTTGGCAGAACAGGCGCGGGCAAAAGCACGGTGTTCCGGCTGCTGCTTGGGCTTTATCAGCCGGAAGAGGGGGATATTACCATCGGCGGCGTGAACGTTTCGGCGATTCCCGACCATGAGCGCCGCGCGTGCATTGGCTGCGTGGAGCAGCGTTTCTCCCGCGTGCCGGGGACGGTGCTTGACCAGATTACGCTTTCCGACCCGACCATCACCGAGGAAATGGCACAGAATGCCGCGAAACTGGCGGGAATGGATGACGCCATCCGCGCGCTTCCGGACGGGTACAATACCATCTGCATAGACGGCATGTTCTCGCAGGGGGAGTGGCAGCTGCTGTCCATTGCCCGCGCGGCGGCGGCAAACCCAGCGGTGCTGCTGCTGGACGAAATCACCGCGAACCTCGATGCCGAAACCGAAGCGCGCGTACTGGAAGCGCTCCGCCGCGCCTCCGAGGGACGCACCGTGCTCTCCATTTCGCACCGCATTTACGAGAATCTGGGCGGCAGAACCGTGGAACTCAAGCCATACAACGCCTACGCCGCTGACTCTGCGGCTGATTGCAGCGTAAAGGCAGTATAGAAAAGGGTGTGGAGGCAGCTTGACAACCTCCACACCTTCTTCTTATTTTGATTAGAACAGCGGCTGCATCGACGCATCCAGCGTCGCGAACGGGCCGGGAAGCACCCGCGCCCCGCGGTGATTGCCGTAGAAGTCACTGTCAAACACGATGGTCGAGCCATCCGCCGCTTCAAAGCGCTGATCCGGCTCAAACGCGCGCCCCAGCGTGTCGCTGTCCACCAATCCGCCGCGGAACGCGCCAATCAGCTCCGCCACGTCGGTATCAAGGAAAATCTGTCCTTCACGCTCTACCAGCATGAAATATGGCTTTTCGGACTTGACGCAGCAGTCCTTTTCCTTCTTCCACGGTTTCGCGCCCGCAAAATAGGCGTTGCCGTCTGCCCAGACCGGCAGATGCCCGAAGTGGTACTTTTCCAGCTTGCCCATGTCCGGGCGCGCCACGTCCAAGTCGAACTGATCCAGCCACTCCTGCTCGGTCGGGTAGTCGTCGAAGCACCAAGTGCCCACGACGCGCTCGTTTTCGCCCGGATCACCCTGCTTCGCCGGGGCATCCACCGGGTGCGCCTGCACGAAGATGTTGTTGTAGAAGCGGTCGTCGCCATGGAGGATGGTCATGAAGCCCGCGACCTCCGTGCGATGGCGGATATGGTAAGGCGTATAGCGCCAGCTCGTGCCGCTGCCGACGCAGGTGAACGTACCCAGCATGAGGTTATGCACCAGCGCCACGCCCTGCGTCGCGAATCGCAGGGACACTTTCGACATCATGATGTTGTTGTCAATCAGCGTCGGGCCGTGTCCGACCTCCACAAAAATGTCCTGACTTTCCATACCGCCGACTGCCCATGTACAGTACGCAGGGCGCTCGTTGTGGTGCAGCAGATTCTGCGTGATGCGCGTGCCCTGCGCCTCCCAGTCGCACCAGACGCCCATGGTGCAGTCGTGGATGTGGTTGCGGCGAATCACCACATCAATCGCCGCGTGCAGCTTGATGCCGGAGATTTCCGCGCCGCCAAGCTCCTGCATGTTGTTGATGTGGTGGATGTGGTTGTTCTCAATCACGGAATAGACCGCGCCCATACGCCCGACGATGCCCGTCTGCTCGCAGTTGTGGATGTTGCAGCGGCGGATGATGTGGCTGCCGATGTTTTCCTTCAGCCAACCGTGATACTGCCCGCGGCAAACCGCGTCGCGCTCCATCTGCGTCGGGCTTTTGAGGTGCTTTTTCGTGAAGTAGTGGTCGTTTTCCGGGTCGTAGTATTTGCCCAGCGAAATACCGCAGCACTTGCTGTTCGTAATTTCGCAATCCTCGATAATCCAGCCCTTCGACCAGTGCGGGCCAATCATGCCATCCTGAAACGCAGCTGGCGGCGCCCATGTCGTCGCAGCCTTCTCGATTTTGAAGCCATGCACCGTGATGTACCCGCAGCCCGTTTTCTCCGGGAAGAAGCAGCGGCGG
>ENA-UOOC01002261-UOOC01002261.1-human-gut-metagenome-genome-assembly--contig:-C48old-NODE-2261-length-14696-cov-4.927327_pt1 | contig 14696 bp, 8 predicted proteins | sample MGYA00242469_ERZ724016 | MGnify/ENA metagenome assembly ERZ724016 | reverse complement strand
GCATCACGGAGCATGACCGTGACGGGCAAGGTCGTGGATCAGAACGGCGCCGCCGTAACGGGCGCGTCGGTTGTCGTCGTCGGCACGACGAAAGGAACCACAACCGGGGCCGACGGAGCCTTTTCATTGACCGGAGTGGCTTCGGACGCCCGCCTTGCCGTCAATTTCATCGGCTACAAAACGCAGACGGTGGAGGTCGGCGGCCGCACCTCTTTCAACATCGTGCTGGTCGAGGAGGCCACGGCCGTGGACGAAGTGGTGGTCGTGGGTTACGGACAGGTCAAGAAGAGCGACCTGACGGGTTCCGTGGCCTCGGTCAAGGCCGAGAAACTCACCGACATCCCGGCCAACTCGATCGACGGGCTGTTGCAGGGCCGCGTGGCCGGCGTGCAGGTGGTCAACTCCTCGCAGGACCCCGGCGCCTCGTCGACGGTCCGCATCCGCGGCAACTCGTCGCTCAACGGTTCGAATGCCCCGCTGGTAGTCATCGACGGATTCCCCTGGGGCGACGCCGGCGATTTGAAGCAGATCAACCCGCAGGACATCGTTTCGATGGAGGTGCTCAAGGATGCCTCGGCATCGGCCATCTACGGATCGCGCGGCGCCAACGGCGTGATCCTCATCACCACGCGCAAGGCGCAGGAGAACGTGACGCGCATCACGCTGCGCCAGCAGACGACCGTTTCGGGATTCAGCTCCGAGCTGAACCTCTGGCGCGATCCCGTGCTGATGGCGATGCTCTCGAACGAAAGCAGCATCAACGCCGGACTGACGCCGACCTACATCGGAGCGACCAATGCCAACGGCGTCTATTATCCCTCGATTGCGGAGTTGCAGACGACCTGGACGACCAACACGCGCTGGGACGACCTGGTCTTCCGCCCGACGCCCGTGTCGAACAACACCACCGTACAGGTGCAGAGCAGCAACGACCGCACGATGTTCCAGGCCAGCGCCAACTACTACCTCGACAACGGCATGTACATCGAGGACACCTACCGCAAATACGGCGGTAATTTCTCGGTCGAGCACAAGCTGCTGAACAACCTGCGCATGAAGGCCAGCGCCAACATCACCAGCAACAAGCGTCACAACAACGGCGGACTGGCCTACTGGCGCAACCCGATCTTCCCGGTCTACGACGACAACGGCGATTACTGGCTGTACGGCGCCCAGGACTATTCGCATCCGCTGGCCCTGACCGATTTGCAGAAGAACGATTCGAAGGGGTTAGACATCATCTCGTTCGCTTCGGTGAACTGGGACGTGCTTCCCTGCCTGAACGTCATGGCACAGTTCAACTACAAGCACGGCGAGCAGATCACCGACAAATATTTCCCGAAGAAGTATTCCGAGACGGGCGTGTTCAACGACGGTTACGGGTCGATCGGCAACTGGAAGGACGACAACATCGTTTTCGAAGCCTACGCCACGTTCGATCGGACCTTCGCTGAAAAGCACCGGCTGACGGTGATGGGCGGTTACTCTTACGAGAACTACCAGTCGCGCAGTTCGTCGCTGGCGGCCAAGGGCTTCATCAACGAATCGCTGGGCAACGAGAACCTCGCCGCAGGCGATTCGGAGACCTATTCGATCGGCAACAGTTTCTACAAGACCGAGCTGGTGTCGGCCCTCACGCGTATCAACTACACGTTCGACAACCGGTTCCTCTTCACCTTCACGGCCCGCGCCGACGGTTCTTCGAAATTCGGCTCCAACAACAAGTGGGCCTTCTTCCCCTCGGGGGCGTTCAGCTGGAAGATGCACGAGGAGCGGTTCATCCGGAACCTGAACGTTTTCGACGTGCTGAAGATCCGCGCCTCCTACGGTATTTCGGGTAACCAGGGTATTTCGGCCTACCAGACGCTGAGCCGCTACGGACAGCACAAGTATTTCAACGGAGGCAAGTGGGTGACGGCCATCGGACCCGGCTATCAGTCGGGTTACACGGGGCAGGACGGCATCTATGCGCTTTGGAGCGGCATTCCGAACAAGGGGCTGAAATGGGAGACCACCGCGCAGGTAGACCTCGGACTGGACATGTCGTTCTTCGGCAACCGTCTGAACGTGACTTTCGACTGGTATGACAAGCGCACCTCGGACCTGCTGCGCGAGCGCAACATCGCGCCTTCGTCGGGTTACGACAAGATGTGGGTCAACGACGGCGAGATCCGCAACCGCGGCATCGAACTGACGATCGACGGCGTGGCGTTCCAGAACCGCGACTGGCGCGTGGGCGGCACCTTCGTCTTCTCGCGCAACCGCAACAAGGTGCTCAGCCTCGGAAATGCCGTGCAGACCGGTCTGAAAACCGACCTGCGGACCGGCATGCAGTATGAATATTACGGCAACCAGAGCGAACAGTTCCGCGCCTATACGAATATCCTCGCCGTAGGGCAGCCGATGTACGTGTTCTACGGCTACAAGACCGACGGCATCGTGCAGTCGCTGGCCGAGGGCCTGAGCGCCGGCCTTTCGGGCGACGACGCCCAGCCGGGTGAGTTCAAGTATGTGGATATTTACAATGGCGACGGATTGGAGACCGTCGACGAGAACGACATGTGCATCATCGGCGACCCGAATCCCGACTGGATGGCCTCGCTGGGCATCGACGTTTCGTGGCGTCGTTTCGACTTCAGCATCTTCTTCAACGGCGTCTTCGGCAACGACGTGCTGAACACCAAGCGTTTCGACCAGCCGAGCAACATGCCGATGCGCTGGACGGCCGACAACCCGATCAATTCCTACCCGCGGCTGAACGCCAACCGCCAGACCAAACTCTCCGACTGGTGGGTCGAGGACGGTTCGTTCGTGCGCATCCAGACCATGACGCTGGGATATTCGATCCCCTTCTCGAAGAAGGATGCGGCACGCAAGATACGCCTCTACGTCAGTGCCGACAATCTCTACACCTTCACCGGCTTCGAGGGCTACGATCCCGAAGTGGGGATGACGGGTATCTATTCGGGCGGCTATCCGCGCCTGCGCAAATGGACGTTCGGAGCCGACTTCACCTTCTAAACATTGCCAACCATGAAAATCAAACACCTTATACTTGCGTTCGGGGGAGCCTCTCTCCTGGCGGCCTGCAATCTGGACGAGTATCCCTACGGCTTCTACTCCGAGGACAACTTCTACAAGACGGAGGCGGACGCCGAGTCGGCCGTGAACTATATCTACGACGCGATCAATTACATCGAATATTCGCGTTCGATCGTCTTCCTGGGCGACATGAACACCGACGACATGGAGCCGAAAGGCGACGCCGCGGCGGCCAACAAGGAGCTGGACGGATGGAAGATCAACAATTTCAAGACCAACACCACGCTCGGCAATTTCTACAAGTACTCCTACATCACGATCAACCGTGCCAACGCCGTGATCAAGAAGGTGCCGGGGATGAACATCGACGAGGGCCGCAGGAACCGCTTCCTCGGCGAGGCCTATTTCATGCGCGCCTATTCGTATTTCAACCTCGCGCGCAACTTCGGCTGCGTGCCCGTCCACACGACGCCTGTCGAGACGCTCGAAGATACGGCCGTCCCCGCCGCCGAGTCGCTCGACGCCATGTGGAAGCTCGTCATCGAGGACTTCAAGACCGCCGGTACGCTGCTGCCGTTCTTCGCGGCGCCCGAAACGGGCCGTGCGGACCGCGCCGCGGCCTACGGAATGCTGGCCAAGGCTTATCTCTACATCGCATCGGCCAAGGAGCACGGCGTGCCCCAGTACGCCGCCATGTCGCACGACGTGGACGAATACTATGCCGAGGCGGTGAAATACGCCGGGCTGGTGGTCGACAATCCCGAGCAGACGGTCTTCCGTTTCGACGACAACCTGCTCAATATTTACGACGTCGAGCGGCCGGCCGGACCCGAGCATATCTTCATCATGTCGATGGACCGCACGGGAGAATCGGAGGGGCAGTATTCGAAGATCTCGAAGATGTACCTGCCCTATGTTTCGGGAGCCACGATCTATCTCAAGCAGGGCGATTCCGACCAGATGGTCCCGACCCACGACGGCTGGGGCGAGTACCGGACCGCGCTGTCGTTCTACGATGCGTTCGCCTCGGGCGACCGCCGTCACGACTGGCTGATCGTCGACAAGGTGTACGACGCCGCGGGCAATGTGGTGGCTTCGACGGCCGACGGCAAACTGAACTATCCGTTCTGCCGCAAATTCATCGACCCGAATTTCTCGGGAGACAAAACCTCCACGCGTCCCTATCTGCTCCGCTATTCGGACGTCGCATTGACCTATGCCGAAGCTGCCGGACCTACGGTCAAGGCGTATGAACTGGTGAACTTCATCCGCAACCGCGCCGGGCTGGGCGATCTGGAGCCGGGGCTGGACAAGGAGACGTTCCGGGAGCGCGTGATGGACGAGCGCCGTTTCGAACTGGCTTTCGAGGGAAACCGCTGCTATGACCTGCGCCGCTGGAACCGCCTGCACACGGACATCGCCGAAGCCAAGGGACAGGGGCTGAGCGCCGAGCAGATGGTGTTCTATCCGATCCCGTCCGTCGAGTCCGACCTGAACCCGAATCTTTAACCTTTTAAGAAAACGCAGAATTATGAACAAGCTGAAATATTTGCTGAGCGCTTTCGTCCTGCTGTGCTTCGCATCCTGCAAGGACGATCCGTGGGAAGATGTCGCCGACGGCGGCTGGAACCACGAGCGGTCGATCATCGACGTCAAGTTCGAGGGTCAGGCCGGAACGCCGACCATCACGGAGACCGATTCCGAAACGGGCGTCATCGAGCTGCAACTGGCGTCGGACATGGTCGCGGACATGTCGAAGGTCCGGGTCGAAACGCTGACGCTCTCCTATAAGGCCACGGCCAATGTCGCCTCGGGCGGGACGATCGACTTCACGAAGGGCGATCCGCAGATCGTCGTGACCTCTCCCAACGGCGAGTCGCGCACCTATACGCTCGAAATGACCGAGTTCACGGAGACGCTGACCGGGACGTATACGATCAGCAACCTCTGGGTCTACGGAGGCACGGGCGCCGCTTACGACTGTACGAAGCTCTACAAACCCGCCGACAAGTCGTGGTGCTGGAACGGTGAAGGCCGGGGACCCGCCGCCGAGATGGACAACTATCTGGTGTTCACGCTCGGAGAGATCCTCGCCGACGGCAATACGACCGGAACCTGCATGAACTGGGCCGGCGAGGACGCCAAAAACTGGGACTGCGTCTTTGCCGGGGCGTCGAATCCCGACACCGGAAAGCCGGTGGACCTGACGCAGTTCTACCGTCAGATTCCCAAGGGCGAAAGCACCTGGCTGCGCAACTATTCCGACGGGACGATCACCTTCACCGATGCCGACGGGAACAAGACTTCCTGCACGCTCGTGCCGAAGGGCACCTACCAGATGCCCAATGTGCCGCCGATTCCGCTGACGCTCGAATCCGAGGCCTTCAAATTCAACCTGAAAGGCACGGAGGACTGGAACAACACCTACAACGATTACGGGGTCTTCGCCCGCAATCCGGTGACGTATTACATCGAGATCGTGAAGCAGCCGGCCGGTTTCGAGGTTCCCGAGGCGTCGAAGACGATCGAGGAGCCGGTCGATCCCGAACCGGAACCGGAGCCAGATCCGGAGGAGACCTCGCTCGCCGGAACCTACTCCGTAGGCCGTCTGACGGTCTACGGCGGTTCGGCCGACCCCGCGTTCGTCAACCCGGTGGACAAGAGCTGGGTGTGGGACGATTCGATCTGGAAGGAGTCCGACAACATCCTGGCAATGACCGCCACGGGCACCGACGACGCCGGCCGCGAGACGGGCGAGTGCGAATACCTGCCCGGTGAGGACGGCGGATACTGGAATTACATCCTCAAAGCCGACTATAACAAGGAGGGAACGGGCGCTCTCGACCTGACCAAATATTACGGCCTGCTGCCCCACGGCAAAAGCGCCTACGTATATGACGCCGAAGCCGGAACCGTGGTGTTCACCTCGGGAATCGTCTCCATCACGGCGAAGCTCCTGCGGGAGGGGGATTACAGCTACGGCTCCTCGACGCTCAGCGTTCCCGGAATCGCCTTCGACTTCGCTCTGCCCGGGCAGACGACGCAGGGGGCCTATCCCTGGACCGATTACGACCGGTTCGCCGTCGGGCCGCGCAACTACGTGATGCTCTTCAACAAGCAGGCGGAAGCCGGCGAATGATCCGATAACGTCCGCATGCAGGTCCGGCCTGCATGCGGACTTATAACCGATGCCTATGAAAAACTTCGGAAACCTTCTGCTCGCATGCATGGCGGCGCTGCTGGGGGCCTGTGCGGGAGAATCCGCCGGGAAATGCGACGCCGTGGTGCGTATCGACGCCGACAGCGTCGTCAATCGCGGCTATATCGGCAACGGGGTCCAGTGGGACCCTTATGCCCTCGATTACGGACAGGGGCGCGTCGAAATCAGCGATGCCGACTGGGAGAAGCTCTATGACCGTCTCGATTTCATGCGGCCGGCCTTTATCCGCGTGATGACCAACACGACCTCGGTCGTGCGCGACGGACGGCTCGATCGCATGCGCGGATTCGAACACCTCTCGCACATACTCGACTACTGCCAGTCGCGCGGCGTGACGGTGATGTCCGGCGACTGGGGCGGATCGCTCATGGACGCCCGTGCCGGGACGGTCAACCGCACGCTGCTGGACCACGCCGCGGCCTATGTCGCCTGGCTGGTCGGCGAAAAGGGCTATGACTGCATCCGTTACTACAACCTCGTCAACGAACCCAACGGCTTCTGGTCGGCGGCCGACGGCGATTTCGACCTGTGGGCGAAGGCCGTGAGTTATTTCCGCGGGCGGCTCGACGCCGAGGGGCTTGCCGGGAAAGTGGAGCTGGTCGGTCCCGACGCCGCGATCTGGGGACCCGAAGAGGCGTGGTGGGTGAGCCGCAGCCGCGATGAGCTGGGCGAGGGTATCGGCCTGTACGACATCCACACCTATCCGTCGAAATGCACGGTTAACTCGGGGGAGTACGCCCGTATCCTGGAGGCTTACCGCAGGGAGGTTCCCGCCGGGAAGAAGATCGTGATGGGGGAGATCGGCTTCAAGTTCGTCGAGCCGGCCGATTCGCTTTTGCAGGCCGAGAACCTGCGCCGGGCCGCAGCGCATCCGAACGCCTCGACGGACGATTCGCAGATGTTCGTATACGACCCTATGTACGGCACGGACATGGCCGATGCGTTGTTCCAGACGATTCATGCGGGCTATTCGGGCTGCATCGCGTGGATGCTCGACGATGCGATGCACTTCAAGGAGGCGCCCGACAAACTCAAGATATGGGGTTTCTGGAACATCTTCGGCGACGAGATTTTCGGAGCCGGCGAGGAACGGGTGCGCCCGTGGTATTATGCCTGGTCGCTGCTGTGCCGCACGCTGCGGCCGGGAAGCGACTTCTTCGCCGCCGACGTGCGGGGTGCCGCCGGGGTCAAGGCCGTCGCCGCCGTGAAAGACGGACGGCGCACCGTCGCCGTCGTGAACGTGTCGTGCGAACCGCGCCGCGTGCGGATCGAGTGTCCGGGCTGGGAGCGGTTCAGGCAGGCAACCCGCTATCGCTACGGCGAGGGGCTGATGCGCACGGAGGGCGACCACACGCTGTTGCCCGACGCCACCGGCCTGCGGATTGATTTCCGCTCCGGCGCGGAGTACGATATGCCCGGAGAGTCGATGATTTTACTGACCGAACAAAACGATTGATTATGAAAAGATTTCTGACACCCGCGCTTGCCGCGGCCGTACTGTTCTCCGCCTGCGATGCGGGGCAGGCCCTCCGGGTCGAAGTGACCGACCGGGTCATCAGTTCGGATTACGTCGGCAACGGCGTCGAGTGGGACCCTTACGACGAAGCCGAAGCGTGGGGCGCGGAGGTGAGCGACGCCGATTGGGCGAAGCTCTCCGAACGCCTCGATTTCATGCGCCCGGGTTATGTGCGCTGCATGATCAACAGCCCCTACCGCTATTACGATGCCGCGACGGGCCGTTACGACCGCATGCGCAACCTCGCGTCGCTCCGCCGCCTGCTGCAATATTGTCAGGACAACGGCATCACGGTGGCCTACGGTGAATACAATCCGCCGACGTGGGCGATGAAGGATTCGCAGCAATGGGTGGAGATGTCGGTCGATTACCTGAATTTTCTGGTCCGCGACCTCGGGTTCGACTGCATCCGCCATTTCATCATCTTCAACGAACCCGACGGCAACTGGGCCTCGACCGACGGCGATTACGACCTGTGGCGCTCGATGGCGCAGCGTTTCGACGCCGAAATGGCCCGGTATCCGGACCTGAAACGAAAGGTGTCGCTTGCGGCGCCCGACGTGGTGATGAGTTACAAGAACCCGGCGTCGGAGTACGACACGGCGGGATGGGTGGCCCGGAGCGCGCAGGACCTCGGCGCGCAGATCGGCATCTACGACGTGCATGCCTATCCCGGCCAGCACGAGGTGCGCAGCGGGGCTTATGCCGAAAAGCTGCGCCGCATCCGCGCCGAAGTTCCGGCCGGGAAAAAACTGATTCTCGGCGAGGCCGGGTACAAGTACTCGGCGCCGGAGGATTCGCTGCTGAAAGCCGAGTACGACCGTCGGGTCGCCGGGCATCCCTTCACCAAAGGCTCGGACTGCAACATGCTCTGCTACGACTATTTCTACGGGCTGGATATGCCGCTGCTGGCGATGGAGGTGATGAACAACGGCCTTTCGGGGGTGGCGGCGTGGATGCTCGACGACGCCATGCATTCGAACGGCGATTCGGGCCGCACGGAGGACGTGAAGATCTGGGGAATGTGGAACATCCTCGGCGAGGAGGTCTTCGGCGACGCTTCGCAGGAGGAAATGCGGCCCTGGTACTACACCTGGTCGCTGATGTGCCGTCATTTTCCCGCCGGGTGCGACATCCTCGCCTGCGAGGTTCCGCAGCGCGAGGGGCTGCGCGTGGCGGCAGCCCGCAAGGATGCGGCATACAGCGTCGCTGCGGTCAACTTCTCGCAGGAGCCGTGCACCCTTGAGATTGTCCTGCCCGGAGACTTTGCCGGAGGCGTTCTTTACCGTTATACGGAGAGCGACCGGGCGTGCGACGCAAACGGATTTCCCGCACCGTGCGAACGCGGCATTGCGGGGAAGCGTTTCCGCACGACGGTTCCCGCCGAAAGTTTCGTTCTGTTGACCAATGTCGAATAATCAAATACCTGAAACCATGAAAAGAATTCCGTTTGTGTTATTGGCGCTGCTGCTTTCCGGCGTGGCGTGCAGCGATGACAGCGAAGGGCCGAAAAAGGAGGGGGAGAGCGATCCCGTGACCCTCACGCTGTCGGACCCGAATGCCACCGAAGAGACCAAAGCGCTCTATTCGAACCTCTGGGCCATCCAGAGCAAGGGGTTCATGTTCGGTCACCACGATGACCTGATGTACGGCCGCACGTGGTACGGCACCGAAGGCGGTTCCGACACGAAGGCCGTCTGCGGCGACTATCCCGCCGTATACAGTTTCGATTTTGCGGAGCATATCGACGATCGCCACGCTTCGGACCCGGATGCCCAGGCGCTGCGGCTGCGCTGCTGCCGGGAGGCTTACGACCGCGGCATGGTGCTCACGTCGTGCATTCACATCAACAATCCGCTTACCGGCGGCGATTCGTGGGACAACTCCAGCAATCGGGTGGCCGCAGAGATTCTGACGGAGGGCAGCGCCACGAATAGGAAATTCAAGGAGTGGCTCGACCGCCTGGCCGACATCGCACACAACCTGCGGGGCAGCGACGGCAAGCTGATTCCCGTGATTTTCCGCCCGTTCCACGAACATACGCAGACCTGGTCCTGGTGGGGCGCGTCGTGCACGACGACCGAAGAGTTCATCAACCTGTGGAAATTCACGGTGAAGTATCTGCGCGACACGAAGGGCGTGCATAATTTCATCTACGCCATCTCCCCGCAGATGGACAGCGCGAAGACCGTCGATGACTTCTACTTCCGCTGGCCGGGCGACGAATGGGTCGATTTCGTAGGCATGGACTGCTATCAGGGTATCAACAATGCGGTTTTCGTGACGAATCTGAAAGCCATTTCGAAGGTTTCGCTGGCCAAACTCAAGCCGTGCGGCGTAACCGAGACGGGCGTCGAAGGCTTCACGGCGACCGACTACTGGACCACGAACATCCATGCTCCGCTGACGGGACGCCGTGTGAGCATGGTGGTGACGTGGCGCAACAAGTACGACCCGATGGAGAGCGGGACGCACTATTTCTCGGTGTTCCCCGGGCATCCTTCGGAGCGTGATTTCGTGAAGATGTACAATCAGGAGAACTCTTTCTTTTGCAGCGACCTGCCCGATATGTACACCCCGGCGGAAAATGTGACGGTGCTGTAATTTGCGAAATATCAATATGCCTGCAAGGGGTTGCCTTTCCGGAGGCAACCCCTTGTTCGGTAAGGCAGAGGGGAGCGGCAGGCTTCTTCAACCGGGACCCGGCGAACGTCTTTCCCGAAGGAGCGGAGCAGGCCGGGGAACGGACCGATGGATCGGGGCAGCGGGTCGGCGGACCCGTCAGGCGGAATATTCCCGAAAACAGCCTCCCGAAAAGTTTCGATAAAAAACCCGCCGGTTTCGTTTCGAATCACGGAATTTTTTCATAGATTTGTAATCGGACGGCCCGGGGACCGCCCGGCCGGATTCCGGCGCAACGATTAAACCGAAAAAATATGGAGCAGTACATTTTGTCATTGGATCAGGGAACGAGCAGTTCCCGCGCGATCGTTTTCGACCGCAAGGGGCAGATTTGCTCGATGGCCCAGCGGGAGTTCACCCAGTATTTCCCCAAACCGGGATGGGTGGAGCACAATCCGCACGAAATCTGGTCGTCGCAGGCGTCGGTGATCGCCGAAGCCATCGCGGCCATCGACATCAACGGGCTGAACATAGCCGGAATAGGCATCACCAACCAGCGCGAGACGACGATCGTGTGGGACCGCGAAACGGAGGAACCGGTCTACAACGCCATCGTGTGGCAGGACCGCCGGACCTCGGAGTACTGCGACTCGCTGAAGGCCGAAGGAAAAACCGAGTGGATCCGCGAAAAGACGGGCCTGATCATCGACGCCTATTTCAGCGCCACGAAGATCAAATGGATTCTGGACAACGTGCCGGGCGCGCGGGAGCGGGCCGAGAAGGGCAAGCTGATGTTCGGAACGGTCGACACATGGCTGATCTGGCGGCTGACGCGCGGCGAAGTGCACGTGACCGACCCGAGCAACGCCTCACGCACGATGCTGTTCAACATCCGCACGCTGCAATGGGACGAGGAGTTGCTGAAGCTGTTCGACATTCCGGCGTCGATGATGCCCGAGGTGCGCTCGTCGAGCGAGGTTTACGGAGCGACGAAAACCACGATCTTCGCCCACAAAGTCCCCATCGCGGGCATCGCCGGCGACCAGCAGGCGGCCCTGTTCGGACAGATGTGCGTCGAGCCGGGATCGGTGAAAAACACCTACGGCACGGGCTGCTTCCTGCTGATGAACAGCGGCGAAAAGCCCATCGCCTCGAAAAACAACCTGCTGACGACCATCGCATGGAAGATCGGCGACAAGGTCAACTACGCCCTCGAAGGGAGCATCTTCGTCGGCGGATCGGTGGTGCAGTGGCTGCGCGACGGGCTGGGGATCATCCGCTCCTCGTCGGAGGTGGAGGCGCTGGCGTCGTCGGTTCCCGACACCGGAGGCGTCTACTTCGTGCCCGCGCTGACGGGACTGGCGGCCCCGCACTGGGACCAGTACGCCCGGGGCGCGATCAGCGGCATCAGCCGCGGAACGACGGCTGCGCACATAGCCCGCGCGGCGCTGGAGGGCATCGCCTACCAGACGCTGGACATCGTGGGCGCGATGCAGCGCGACGCCGGAGTCTCGCTGGTGGAACTGAAGGTCGACGGCGGGGCGGCGCGCAACGACCTGCTGATGCAGTTCCAGGCCGACCTGCTCGCGACGAAGGTCATCCGTCCCCGCGTGACGGAGACCACGGCGCTGGGCGCCGCCTACCTGGCGGGGCTGGCCGTGGGGTATTGGGAAAGCGTCGGGGAGATCAGGAAGCAGTGGCAGGCGGAGCATATTTTCGAACCCGCGGCCGACCGCACGCAGATCGCAAAGGCCGTCGCCGGCTGGGAAGACGCCGTGCGGCGGGTTTTGCGCGAGAAAAACGACTAAAACGAAAGCGGATATGGAAATTAGCTTGTTCACCAAATGCCTGTTCGAGTTCATCGGAACGCTGGTGCTCGTACTGCTGGGCGACGGGGTGGTCGCATCGACCGTCCTCAAACGATCGAAAGGTTTCGACGGCGGCTGGATCGTGATTACGATCGCTTGGGGACTGGCCGTGATGTGCGGCGTGCTGATCGCAGGGCCTTATTCGGGCGCGCACCTCAATCCTGCGGTCTCGGTGGGACTGGCCGTGGCGGGGTCGTTCCCGTGGGCGTACGTCCCGGGATACGTCGCCGCGCAGCTGCTGGGCGGATTCTGCGGCGCCGTCGTGGTCTACCTTTATTATAAGGACCATTTCGACGCGACGGACGACCCCGCGGCGAAGCTAGGTGTCTTCTGCACGATGCCCGCCATCATGGACAAACCGCGCAACCTCTTCTGCGAGGTGGTCGGCACGTTCCTGCTGGTGTTCGTGATCCTCGCCATCGGCAACGAGCAGAACACCCCCGAAATCGGGATGGGAAGTCTGGGAAGCCTTCCGGTGACGATGCTCATCATGGCCATCGGCATGTCGCTGGGCGGCACGACGGGCTACGCGATCAACCCCGCGCGCGACCTGCCGCCGCGGCTGGCGCACGCCCTCCTGCCGATCCGGGGCAAAGGAGGCAGCGGATGGGATTACAGCTGGGTTCCCGTGGCGGGACCGCTGCTGGGCGCCCTGGCGGCCGGACTGATCTACGGCTGCGTCTATTTCTGCGGATAAAGACGCCCGGAAACCCGAATCGTTCGGGTTATCCGGGCGCGAAACGGAAGGAAGGCGCGCTGAAGCAACCGGCCGCTTTCTAAAATCCGTTTTTCAAGCGGGCGCGGACCCACCTGCCGACCTCATCCTTCGAGTTGCGCACCGCGCTGCCGCGGACGGCGAGTCCGTCGGGGACGGTCGACCGCGGGCAGAGTCTGCGGATGTCGGCCTCGCTGTGTCCCATGCCGCTGCCCTCGTGAGTCATAAACGGCACGACGGTCTTGCCCGCCAAGTCGCAGGAGGTGAGGAACGTCGCCACGGGAGGCGCTATGGTCGCCCACCAGCAGGGCGAGCCGACGAAAATCACGTCGTACTGCGAAAGGTCGCCGACGGGGTTTTTCAGCGCGGGGCGCACCCCGGCTTCGATCTCCTTTTTGCCCTGGTCGACCACGGCCCGGTATTCCGTGGGGTAGGGCGTCGCGGGAACGATCTCGAACAGATCTCCGCCCGTGGCCTCGCTGATCTGCCGCGCCACCTCACGGGTTTTGCCGCTGTGGGAGAAATAGGCCACCAGCACTTTTCCGGAGGGCTGCTGCGCCCCGGCTCCCGAAACGGCGAATGCCGCCATCGTCGCCAAAATAAGTCTCTTTTTCATCGTTCTATCCATTTACACGGTTTCACACCGCAAAAGTAGGGCGGACGCCGGGCGCCGGGCATACCCCGATTACGGTTCGTCGTACCATAATTACCGATTCGGGGCGGAAGGCGGAGCAGGTATCGAAAAATCCGCTAATTTTGCGACAAACAAAACTATTTCAGCATATGGGCACGGTGGTCAAATACGACAACATCTTCCAGTACAACGAATCGCGCGGCGTGGAGACGCTGCATCCGCTGGTGAGCGTCATCGACTTTTCGAAGGCGGAACCCATTCCTCCCGGCCATTACCGCCACCGCTTCGGATTTTACGCCGTTTTCCTCAAGGACGTGAAGTGCGGCGATTTGCGCTACGGACGTAACTACTACGACTATCAGGAGGGAACGCTCGTATTCATGGCTCCGGGACAGGTGGTCGAGGTGGAGGTGAAGGATAAGCCGCAGGTTCCGCCCAAAGGCCGGGCGCTGCTGTTCCATCCCGACCTGCTGCGCGGCACCTCGCTCGGGCGCAACATCGCGGGCTACACGTTCTTCTCCTACGAGGTGAACGAGGCCCTGCACCTTTCGGAGCAGGAGCGCCAGGTCGTGATGGACTGCCTGCAAAACATCCAATCGGAGCTGAAACATGCGATCGACAAACACAGCCGCACGCTGATCGTCTCGAACATCGAGCTGCTGTTGAATTACAGCACACGGTTTTACGAACGGCAGTTCATCACGCGCAACAACGTCAACCGCGACGTGCTGGCCGGATTCGAGCGTCTGCTGGGCGACTATTTCGCAGGAGACCGCCCCGAGCGGGACGGCGTGCCGTCGGTGCGCTGGTGCGCCGAGCAGCTGCACCTGTCGGCGAACTATTTCGGCGACCTGGTGAAGAAGGAGACCGGGAAATCGGCGCAGGAGTACATCCAGCTCAAGGTGATCGACATCGCCAAGGAACGCATCTTCGACCCCGGACGCTCGATCAGCGAAATCGCCTACTCGCTGGGATTCCGCTACCCGCAGCACTTCACGCGTCTGTTCAAGAAGGTGGTGGGGTGTTCGCCCAACGAATACCGGACCGCCAACTGAAACTGAAAAAAACCCTTCCGCCGA